>Ga0247832_1002919_pt1 | contig 24648 bp, 21 predicted proteins | sample LaCruzMarch2015__10_FD_192407 | JGI IMG/M metagenome (GOLD analysis project Ga0247832, IMG submission 192407) | Freshwater microbial communities from meromictic Lake La Cruz, Castile-La Mancha, Spain - LaCruzMarch2015_4m | ecosystem: Environmental > Aquatic > Freshwater > Lake | place: Spain... | reverse complement strand
GCAGCACCCTAACCTTTTCTACTAGTGAGACATTAACTGCGCAGTGGCGACAATCCTCACTCTTTGGATTAAGTGATAATGAGCTTACCGAGCTTCAAAGTTGGAACGCCTCAGCTAATACCAACTCAGGCACCGTCTCTAATGCAAGTAGCTCATTTACTGTAACTGTCCCAGGTAGTTCACTGCCGACAGGGACAACCGTGAAGTTGTGGGAGGTGGCAAATTCCAACCTTGCGCGAAGCAAGGTGGGATCTGATAAAGATTATATTGTAAATCTAGTTGTCTCCTGGCTTAAATCAGATGGAACGGTACCAACCGCTACCTCACCAGTGACACTCGCAATTTCAAATAGCACAATAAAGAATGGCGCTATCGCCTATCAAATTATTGGCGATACTGTCACACAGATTGGTGTTTCAACAGCTGATGGTGTAATTAATCTATCGGTCACTGAGGATCCAGTTATTACGGTTGCTAATCCAGCTGTACTAGCCGCTCCTTCAAGTGGTGGTGGTGGAAGTGCAGAGGTTTCATCTGGGCCAACAATTATTGAAACAAAACCAGTCGAAGAGATAAAAAAAGTTGAGGAAACAAAACCTGTTGTACTAGAACAACTCAAAACTATCCTCAAAATGGAGCACATAGTAACTTTTGGTCTATCAGCTGCTTGGCTTAATACCAAAAATATAGTTACAATCCGCAACTTTATTTCTAAAGCCTCAGAGAAAATTGAGATTGAAAAAATAGTAATTAAGGGCTTTGCCCAACCAACCAAGATATCGATCCCTAATATTGATATAGCAAGGGCAAATGCGGTGAAAAAGTTTTTAAAGAGGGAGGGTATTGACTACCCAATTGTTGCTACAGGAGCAGGTAAAGCAAAAACAAAAAAACCTGAGTCATCTCGAATAGCGATTGTGATTATCGAGGGTAAATCAAAGTCATAAAATTGAAAGTAAAAACAAATAATTATGCAATACTTATCCCTGAAGGACAACGGATAGAGCATTTGACTTTCTGATTGGGCGTAAGCACAGTCGGAAAGATAGGCAAGTAAAGGTGAGTTTTAGTTAACTAAAAGCTCAGATTTACTGGCCAACTTCGGATCAGAAGGTTTGGGGTTCGAATCCCTACGGGGGCACTATCGGATTTGTCCTATCTGCCTTACTCCCGCTAATCTACGGGCTCGAAGTTCCGCGAGGGATAAAACCGTTATCGAGGGAGAAGTAAAATGGCTGAAATTTCAATCAAAGGCGCACGCCGCACCGAATTTGGTAAGGGCGCATCGCGCAGAGCTCGCCGTGATGGATTTATACCGGCGGTAATTTATGGTCATGGTGAGAAGCCACAACATGTGCAGCTTCCTTCTCGCGAACTTGGTGTGGCATTAAAAACTTCTAACGTTTTGATTGATGTTGTTCTAGATGATCACACTGAATTAACTCTTCCTAAATCAGTTTCTCGCGATCCATTAACTGGCTTGCTCGAGCACATAGATCTAGTAATTGTTCGTCGTGGTGAGAAAGTTGTTGTATCAGTTCCAGTTCATACTGAAGGTAAGTATGATCAAGATGGTATTCTAGAACATGTTAATACTTCAATTGAGGTTGAAGCGGATGTAACTAGCATTCCAAGCTTCTTGATTCTAAATATGGAAGGCCTGGCAGCGGGAGATTCATTAACAGCCGATAAAGTCGAGCTACCTGCTGGAATTAAATTAATCAGCGATCCAAAGATGACAGTTGTTCACTTATCAGTTCGTTCTGCAGAGGTTGAAGAGGTTGCAGTTGTTGCCGCCCCTGTTGAAGGTGCTGCTCCTGCTGAAGGTGCTGCTCCTGCTGAAGGTGCTGCCGCAAAGGATGATAAAAAGTAAGTTAAATAGATTAGCCAACCGCTAGCCTTAACTTATGACGGCTCGTTGGTTGGTAATTGGCCTGGGTAATCCAGGTCCCGAGTATGAAAAAACCAGACACAATATTGGTCAATTGCTGCTCGCTGAGTTAGCAGAAAATAACAAATTTACAGCTCATAAATCTCGGATGGAGATCTGTGAGGTCAGAGTTAATCAAAATACTTTAGTACTGGCTAAATCTCGTGGCTATATGAATGAAACGGGTGGGCCAGCAAAAGCTCTAATTGATTTTTACAAGATTCCGGTAGATCAAGTAATTGTGGCTCATGATGAGCTAGATCTGCCATTCAATTCTTTGCGTTTAAAGTTTGGTGGTGGCGATAATGGCCATAACGGTTTGAAATCACTTACATCATCGTTGGGTACGGCAGATTACTATCGAGTCCGAATGGGAATTGGTAGACCACTTGGACAACAGGATCCAGCGGATTTTGTCTTAAAGCCTTTTAGCAAAGAGGAGCGAAATGAATTAACTAATTTTATTGATAGAGGCGGCCAGGCAATAAAGGCGTTAATTGAGAATGGAATAGATAAGGCGCAAACCGCTTTTAACTCTTGATAATTTGAGCACGACCAGCTTCTAGCCTGGCAACTGGAACTCTAAATGGTGAACAAGATACATAATCAATACCTAGATTGTTAAAGAAGTGAATACTCCTTGGATCACCACCATGCTCACCACATACGCCTAATTTAAAATCCTTTCGAACCGCTCGAGCTTGATCTCTGGCAATCTTTACCAATAAGCCAACACCATCTTGGTCTAGTGATTCAAATGGATTAAATGGCAAGAGCTCTAGATCTAAGTATCTTGGCAAAAATGTTGATTCCACATCATCTCGGCTAAATGCCCAAGTTAATTGGGTTAGATCATTGGTGCCAAAGGAGAAGAAATCTGCGTAATCTGCCAATCTAGTTGCAGTAATTGCAGCTCTTGGCGTTTCAATCATTGTGCCAATTGGGATATCTAACTTCTCATTACCTAAAGTTTTTACAATCTCCGCCTCAAGATTTTCTCGAAGATATAAGAGCTCTCGCTGGGTTGTAACCAGAGGAATCATTAACTCTGGACGTGGATCAAATCCAGCCTTTTTAACCTCAATACTTGCTAAGACCAAAGCTCGAACCTGCATTTTAAATAACTCAGGAATTAATATTCCAAGACGCACACCTCGTAGGCCAAGCATTGGATTTGCTTCATGCAACCTCTTAACCGCGGTAAATATCGCTTTGTCTCTAGCGCTGACCTCTTTATTCAAAGCCTCAGCTGTCGCCATTTGCGCACTTAGGCTTGCCAGATCTGGCAGAAACTCATGTAGCGGTGGATCTAATAAACGCACCGTTACCGGTAAACCAGACATCGCTTTTAGAATTCCAACAAAATCAGCTTGTTGCAGCACCTGCATCTGCGCAATTACCTTGTTTTGTTCCTCTTCACTTTCTGCCAAAACAACTTGCTCTACATATGATCTGCGCTCACCTAAAAACATATGCTCTGTGCGGCACAGACCAATTCCTTGAGCACCAAGTGTTCGTGCGCGTTGACTATCCTCTGGCGTATCTGCGTTAGCTCTGACAAATAATTTTCTAATCTCATCCGCATGGTTCAAGATTCGATCCACCGCTTTAACAATCGGGCTAGCCTGATCTGAATCCACCTTTATCTTGTCCTCTAAGTATGAGGTAACGGTGGATTGCGTAACAGCAATCTCACCCAGGTAAACACAACCAGTGGTGCCATCAATCGAGATAATCTCACCCTCTTTGATGATTAGATCACCAATGTTAAATTGCAAAAGTTCCTCATCGACATTTATCGCTTCAGTTCCGCAGACAGCGGTCTTACCCATACCGCGTGCAACGACAGCTGCATGAGATGTTTTTCCACCGCGCGTTGTTAAAATTCCTTCAGCAGCTACCATTCCAACTAAATCATCCGGACTTGTCTCACGACGAACCAAAATTACTTTACGTCCAGCTTTAGCTAAATCAAAAGCCTTCTTTGAGTTGAATACAACCTCTCCAACTGCTGCTCCAGGGGATGCTGGTATTCCAGTTGCGATTAAATTTTGTTTTTGCGATAAATCAAATTGTGGAAACATTAGTTGAACTAATTGCTCACCATTAGTTCTGGCAAGTGCTTCATCCATAGAGATCTTGCCCTCATCAACTAACTGAGTTGCAATACGGAAAGCAGCTTCTGCTGTTCGCTTGCCAACTCGAGTTTGTAAAATCCATAACTTTCCACGCTCGACGGTGAATTCGATATCACATAGATCTCGGTAATGATCCTCAAGAGTTTTCATCAATCTCTCTAATTCAGCATGAACTACCGGCTCTTTCTTAGCCATATCAACTAAAGACATAGTGTTTCTAATTCCGGCAACTACATCTTCACCCTGAGCCTTATCTAGATAATCACCGTAACTTCCCTTCTCACCAGTTGCTGGATTCCGAGTAAATGCGACGCCAGTACCGGAGTCATCACTTAAATTTCCAAAGACCATCGATTGAATATTTACCGCTGTTCCTAGATCAGATGGAATGCGCTCTCGCTTGCGATAGAGGTTTGCTCGTTCTGAGTTCCATGATCGAAATACCGCCTCGATTGAATGATTTAGGTGATCTACTGGATTAGTTGGAAAGGTGCGTGCCGTGTGAGATTCGATCAACTTTATTAATTGTGCTGCTAGATCCTTAAGGGCGGGTGCAGTTAAATCTGCAACCACGGCAGCATTATGTTTTTTCAGATACTCACTCTCTAATTCATGAACACTCGCGTCTGGCACCTCACACACAATTCGGCCATACATATCTATAAATCGGCGATAAGAGTCCCAGGCAAACTTTTCATTGCCCGGTGCAATCGCCATAGCTTCTGCAACCTCGGGTGTAATGCCAACATTAAGTACCGTCTCCATCATTCCTGGCATAGAGTGCTTAGCACCTGATCGAACTGAGACTAGTAATGGATTTTTCGCATCACCAAATTTCTTCCCAACAACCTTCTCAAGGTTAGCTAGGGCAGTATCAACCTGACCAGATAATTGGGTTGGAATATTTCCAGTTGTTAAAAACTCGCGGCAAGCATCGGTTGTGATTGTAAAACCTGGTGGAACAGGTAATCCCATCTGCACCATCTCTGCAATATTGGCACCCTTGCCACCAAGCAGATCTGATTTACTTTTATCACCAAAGGTGAATGGATAAACAAATTGCTTAGCCACTTTAACTCCGATCTAACTCTGCAATGAGCATAATCAGCCAGTATTTCTTAGACCAGCAGCCACACCATTAATTGTTAACAGGAGCGCCCTAGTGAGCAATGGATCTGGCGTAGTTTGAGCACGAACCTGTTTCAATAAAGAGACTTGAAGTAATTGCAGAGGCGCGAGGTAGGTATCTCTTACCGCCAGGGTTCGAGCCAGAATTGGCTGATTGCCAAGCAACTCTTTTTTATTTGTTAGTGCCAATAATTCAGCAACGGTAAGTTCGTACTCTGCTTTGATCTGATCAAAAATTTTGTGCAAGGCAGGATCAACCAATGCTTCAACATATCTTTGGGCAATCTTTAAATCTGTCTTTGCAATTGTCATCTCGACATTACTAATAAAGGTTCGGAAGAAGTGCCACTCCTTGAGTAGATCAACAAGTAAATCTCCGTGGCCAGCTAAGCGTGCTGCTTTTAAGCCAGATCCCACACCAAACCAACCTGGAACAATTTGTCTTGATTGCGTCCAGCCAAATACCCATGGAATGGCTCTTAATGAGGCAAGTCCACCACCAGCATCAGCTCTACGAGATGGTCTTGAACCTAAAAATAAATTACCTAACTGTTCTACTGGAGTTGATTGGTAGAAGTAATTTGGCAGATCAGGTTGATCTACTAAATTTCGATAGGCCGTGAAAGCGGCATCACTGATTAAATCCATACAGGAATCCCATGAGTTTAATGAGTTAGAGCTTTGTCTTGGCTTTCGATTTAACACAGTTGCTTCAAGTGCAGCAGCTAGCGTTAGCTCAATATTCTCTTTAGCTAATGCAGGTAAACCATACTTATCGGAGATAACTTCACCTTGTTCGGTCATCTTTATTTGCCCATCAATTGAACCCCAAGGAAGAGCAATTAAAGCATCATAGGTTGGTCCACCACCGCGACCAACAGATCCACCGCGACCATGGAATAAGCGCAACTTAACCCCATGTTTAATTGAAATATCTCTAAGTTTGCGTTGTGCTTTATGAATCTCCCATTGGCTGGTTGTAATTCCAGCATCCTTATTTGAATCTGAGTAACCAAGCATTACCTCTTGGATATTTCCACGAAGGGAAACAATCTCGCGGTACTCCTTATTACTCAACAACTTATCTAGAATCTCATCAGCTGCTCGTAACTCAGCAACTGTCTCTAACAGTGGCACAAAGTTAATCTGAGCAAACTTCACTGGCGCAGTTAGATTGATCAATCCAGCATACTTTCCAATCAAAACCGCTGCTAAAACATCCTCCGCTGATTTAGTCATTGAGATGATGTAGGTTTCAATTACTTCAGGGCCAAATTGCTGAATTAACTGACCAATTGCTAAAAATGTTTCAAATGTCTTTTTACTTGGCTCATCTAATTTATTTAGATCTAACTTTGCATCAGAAATTAAGGCTGCACTTATCTGCTTCATATCTAACTTGCCTACTGTTTGTTCAAGTAATTTCCAGTGGGCATCTGAGTGCTCTCGAACATCCATAGTTGCGTGTGTTAAACCAAAGGCGGTAATTGCTCTCGTTAATCGCTCAAGTAAGCCGCCCGCAATTAACTCACCATTGTGTTTAAGTAGGGAATCCCGCATGATGGTGAAATCAGCCAGTAACTCAGTTGTGTCTTTGTAATCGCGTCCAGGAACATGATCAGCTGAACTGCGGTGTCTGGCTTGAGTAATTAATAATTTATGTCGGATTGCTGTTGCCTTCAAACGATAAGGCTCTTCAACATTAATTCTGCGGAACCGCTGTTCAATCTCCGGAATTAGCTCTAAATCTTGCGCTACAGATTTAAGCAACTCTGGTGATACACCAGCCAACTTTGTAGAGACGGAAAGTCCTTGGCGAAGCTCATCCAGTAAGTTAATTACGGTTCGGGTGAAGTAAGCATTTTGTAACAAGATGGCAGATTTTGTTACCTCTGCAGTAATAAATGGATTTCCATCGCGATCGCCACCTATCCAAGTACCAAAGGTCAAAGGTTTAGCGGTGAGGCCTACCTTGATATCAATTCGATTTAACTCTTTAGCAAATTGATCAAGAACTTCTGGAACAGTAAATTCAAGTAACTCATCTAAGTAGTACAAAGAGTTGACCGCTTCATCTAATGGCTCTGGTTGACCAATTCTTAACTCATCGGTTTGCCAGAGTAAATCTATGGTTTCAGCTAATCGGGCATCTTTAACTTTGCCATCTGGTGCATCAAGTAGCTCTGAGATCGTGGTCAACTTACTTAGAACAGATCTACGTGCAGCCTCAGTCGGATGAGCGGTAAACACAGGTCTAATCGAAAGGCCATTTATCCAACCTTGTAACTCTGCTTTGGAGAACTCATTTTTATTAAGTGCAGCTTCAATATTAGATACTGCTTGGCTAATCCAACTTCCACCAAGATGTTGTTGGTTTGATAAGAGTTTTACACGGTCAACCTGTTCAGCAACATTTGCTAAATTAAAGTAGGTACTAAAGGCTCTAACAAGTGAGACTATTTTTGCTACCGAGAGATCACTAAGCGCCTCATCTGGTCGTCCCTCTTTAACCGCCAAACGAACTGATTCAACTAAATCTAAAAGCTCTGGTCCTTCCTGACGTGTCAAGGTTTGACCAAGTAGATCCGCTAATCTTCTAACATCATTTCGCAGGGCTGAGTTGTCGGAGTCCATGGCGTAATCATTACAGGTATCCGTGGTCGAATATGCCTAATTTATTCAACTAGAATTTCCCCAGATCAAACACCCCCCTTCTTTTAGAAGTGGGGGTAACTGGCGTTATTTGAGGATTTATAGATTGGAGCCCTTCATGCGCAGCGAAGTTAAAGCGTTGGAAGCTGTAATCAATAAGTACTTACTGGATCAAGCAGGCCCATTAGTTGCCCCAGCAGCGATCCATTCATTGCTAGCAGCGGTTGCATCTAATGAACAGCCATTATTGTTGGTGACAAGCTCTACTAGAAAAGCTGATGAGTTAACTGCGGAATTAAAATCATACTTACCAGCAACTGCAATCTCTAATTTTCCACCTTGGGAAACTCTGCCACATGAGCGATTAAGTCCTAAAAGTGACACCGTTACAAATCGCTTCAAAGCTTTAAATGCTATTGCTTCAAATCAATCAAAGATTGTTGTTACATCAATTCGCGCTCTACTTCAACCAATAATTGCCAATAATCTAAGTAAAACAAAACTCTCGTTGGCAATAGGTCAGCAAATTGAATTAAGTGAATTAGTTGAGAAGTTATCAACCTTTGGCTTTGCACGAGTTGATCTAGTCGAGCGCCGTGGTGAGTTTGCCGTACGCGGTGGGATCGTTGATCTCTTTCCCGCCGATCATGAGCATCCAGTGCGAGTTGATTACTTTGGCGATGAGATAGAGGAGCTCTCATACTTTTCAATCTCAGATCAGCGAAGAATTACAAAGGTTGAACAATTGCAGATTTATCCATGTCGAGAGCTGATTATTGATGCAGAGGTAAAAAGCAAGGCAGCTGTTTTAGGTGAGCGTTATCCCCAAATTAAAGAGTTAACTGAAAAAATAGAAGAGGGAATTTACTTTGAAGGAGTTGAATCCTTAGCAGCCGGCTTAGTTAATGAGTACAAATCTTTGATTCAATACCTGCCAGCTAAAACTCAAATTTGGTTAATTGATCAACCTCGACTGACATCAAGGGCAATTGATCTCTTAGAAACAAATCAAGAGTTTCTGGAGGCTGCCTGGTCAAATTTAGCTTGGAGAAATTTAGAAGGAGAAAAAGGTGGGGCAAAGCAAGCCCCGATTGATTTAAGTAAGGAGTTAGATAAGGGGAGCTTTTTCACACTTGATTTTATAATCTCTGAAAGTAAAGCGGCCCACTTCTCATTGCGAGCTTTAAATCTTTATCAAACCGCTCCTGATGATCTTGAGATTAAAGAGATTACTGAGATTGAATCCTTTGGCAATGATTATGAGGCAGCAATTTCACAGATTAAGGAGTGGTTTAAAGATGGTTATCAAATAACCTTCTCCGCCCCTGGTTTAGGCACATTAAATCGATTTCATGAGTTACTAAATCAAGCAGATTTACCAAACTCGCTAAGTGCATCTGAAAGCTCTGTTATTCATTTAATTCAAAGCGCAATTGCAAATGGATTTATCAGTAAATCAGAGAAGATTGTTTTTCTGACGGAGAAAGATATCTCTGGGCAGCGCGCCTCTGATAAAGATTTAGCGAGAATGCCATCGCGACGAAAAAAATCTATTGATCCGCTACTGCTAATTCCCGGAGATTATGTAGTCCATGAACAGCATGGCGTTGGTCGTTATGTTGAGTTGATAAATCGAAGTACTAATGGTGTTACAAGAGAGTACTTAGTACTTGAGTACGCATCTGCTAAGCGTGGTCAACCAACAGATAAATTGTTTGTACCAACTGACACCCTAGAACAGGTGACTAAGTATGTAGGCGGTGAAGCGCCATCACTTCACAGAATTGGTGGTGCAGATTGGCAAACGACTAAGCGAAAAGCAAGAAAGGCAATCAAACAGATTGCAGCAGAGTTAATTAGATTGTATGCGGCGCGAATGAGTGCACCTGGTTTTGCGTTTTCGCAAGATACGCCATGGCAAAAGGAGTTAGAGGAGAGCTTTGCATTTGTTGAAACAATTGATCAACAATCCACAATAGATGAGGTAAAGCGGGACATGGAAGCGCCTCATCCCATGGATCGAATTGTTTGTGGTGATGTTGGCTATGGCAAAACAGAGATTGCAGTACGTGCAGCATTTAAAGCGGTTCAAGATGGAAAGCAGGTTGCAATCTTGGTACCCACAACATTGCTTGTTCAACAACACTTAAATACCTTTACATCTCGCTACTCTGGCTTTCCAATCAAAATTGCGGCACTTTCAAGGTTTAATACGGCAGCACAAAGTAAATCAATTATCGCTGGCTTAGCCACAGGTGAGATTGATGTTGTTATCGGAACCCACAGATTACTATCTAAAGATATTGCCTTTAGAGATCTTGGTTTATTAGTGGTTGATGAAGAGCAACGATTTGGTGTTGAACATAAAGAGGAGTTAAAGAAAGCACGAACAAATGTTGATGTACTAGCTATGTCGGCAACACCAATTCCACGAACACTTGAGATGGCTATTACTGGAATTAGAGAGATGTCTAATATAACTACGCCACCAGAAGAGCGTCATCCAGTTCTGACATATGTTGGACCATATGATGGAAAACAGGTTAGTGCGGCTATTCATCGCGAGTTACTGAGAGATGGTCAGATCTTCTTTATTCATAATCGAGTCGAAAGTATTGAAGCGGTCGCAGAGCGGCTTAAAAAATTGGTACCTGAATTAAAGATTGGAATTGCACATGGCCAGATGAATGAGCGAGTTTTGGAGGATGTAATTCTAGGATTTTGGAATCGGGAGTTTGATTTACTGCTTTGCACAACAATTATTGAAAGTGGAATTGATATTCCAAATGCTAATACTTTAATTGTCGATCGATCTGATCTATTTGGATTGTCACAATTACACCAATTGCGAGGACGAGTAGGTCGAAGTCGTGAGCGGGCGTATGCGTACTTCCTCTATCCAACAGATAAACCGATCACTGAGTTAGCCCATGATCGATTAACCACAATTGCAACCAACACCGATCTTGGAGCTGGCATGCAGGTTGCATTAAAGGATTTAGAAATTCGTGGTGCCGGAAATTTATTAGGTGGTGAGCAATCTGGTCATATCGCCGAGGTTGGCTTTGATCTTTATATGAGGATGGTTGCTGATGCAGTAGAGGAGTTTAAGAGTGGCTACTTTGAGGATCAACCAAAGAAGATTGAGTGCAAAGTGGAGCTACCAATTAACGCCCATTTACCAGTTGATTACATCGAGTCAGAGAGATTGAGATTAGATTTATATCGCAGAATTGCTGATGCAGTTGATGATGCAGCTTTAGATGAAATCAAACTTGAGTTAATTGATCGATTTGGAAAGTTACCTGAACCAGTTAATGAGCTGCTTGCAGTTGCAGCCCTTCGAATATATGCCAAGAGTTTAGGAATTAAAGAGATCGCCTTAGCTGGCAAGAATCTAAGAATGCAGCCGATCTTCCTGCCAGAGTCAGCGCAAATAAAGTTAAATCGCCTATATCCAGGTTCAATCTATAAAAGCACCAGCGAGACGGTTCTTATCGCTCGCCCACATACGCCCAATTGGATTGAAGCGGGTCAGTTAGGGGATACTTCTACTCTTGCTTGGGTCGATTCAATTCTTAAGAATTTAATTCAACCATTAGCTAAAAATTAAGAGATGTTCGAGCCAGATTCAACTAGTGGAAACAGAGGATGCAATTGTTCAACCAGGTAAATAAATTTAAAAAATTCTTTGCTGGATTAATTGCCCTAGTGGTGTTAACTGGCTGTAGCCAGGTTGGCTCAGGTGTTTCAATTGGTGATTCCGAGGTTAGTGCTGCGCAAATTCAAAAGTATGTAGATGAAATTCTGACCGAGCGCTCAAAGGTTGATACCTCCCAAATGCAATTAGATGGTGGCGCTGTTTTAATTCGTACTCAAGCGCAATTCCAAATAATCTCAGCAATTCTCGATCAAATAATCGTAGATAAGAAAATTTCGGTTACTCCAGCAGATGTAGCAGCTCGACGAGCAGCGATTGTCAATCAAGTAGGTGGTGAGGATCAAATGCCTAAAGCATTAGTTGCTGCTGGTTTGGCGCCATCAAACTTTGATAAGTACCTAAAGATTATTTTGATTTCAGAGAGATTAAATGAGCTTGTTCTTGCAGAGGGTGCTACAGAGCAGACCGCAGGTGATGCAGTTACGAAATTGGTAACAGATGCAGCTAGTAAATTAGGCATCACTGTTAACTCTCGATATGGCAAATGGAATGAATTAACCGCCACCATTGATGATGCTGATAACACCGATGGCGCTGTTACACCAGTTCCATAATTATCAATACTAAATAAAAATTTGAAGTAATTGTGAGCTCACAGTTAGTAAGACTTCGCCAGGTGATGGATCAACTACGATCACCTGGAGGTTGTCCGTGGGATGCCGAACAGGATCATCAATCCCTTTTAAAGTACTTACTTGAAGAGTCATATGAGTTTATTGAGGTAGTTGAAGAGGGCGATCAAAAAGCTATGCAAGAGGAGCTTGGCGATCTACTACTTCAAGTTTTCTTCCACTCAAGAATTGCAGAAGAGCATAAAGATTCACCATTTAATATTGAAGATGTAGCAAAGACCATCGCAGATAAGTTAGAACACCGGCACCCTCATGTTTTTGGCGGCGAAAAAGTAAGTTCTAGTTCTGAGGTGCTACAAAATTGGGAGAAACAAAAAGCGGTTGAAAAGGGAAGAAGTTCAGCGATTGATGGTGTGCCAGTAGGACAACCAGCGTTGCCACTAGTAGCTAAGTTGCTTTACCGAAGTGAAAAATTTGATTATCAGTTGGATCTGCCACAAGCGGTGAAGTTAGATCCAAATATAAATTCAGATCAATTTGGTGATCTACTTGTTGGAATTATTGCTCAGGCAGTAAATCTTGGAATTGATCCAGAGGCGGCGCTTCGCACTGCAGCGAAGGGCTTAATCAGCAATATCTTGCAGTATGAACAAGGTAGAATTACCCCATAATTAATCTAACTTTTCTAGGAGCATCTCATGGCAATAATTGAAACCATTCATGCAAGAGAAATCTTAGATTCGCGAGGAAACCCAACTGTTGAAGTTGAAGTTGTTTTAGATGATGGCAGTACCGCCAGAGCTGCTGTTCCAAGCGGTGCGTCAACCGGAGCTTTTGAAGCGGCTGAATTACGTGATGAAGGTAAGCGCTACTTAGGTAAAGGTGTTGAAAATGCCGTTAAAAATGTAAATGAAAAAATCGCACCAGTAATTTGTGGATTTGATGCTCAAGATCAACGTTTAATTGATGATGAGATGATCGCTTTAGATGGAACAAAAAATAAATCAAAATTAGGTGCAAATGCAATTCTTGGTGTCTCGTTGGCAAGTGCTCGCGCTGCCGCTGAAAGTAGTGATTTATCATTTTTTAAATACATCGGTGGACCAACAGCACATACCTTGCCAGTGCCAATGATGAATATTTTAAATGGCGGTGCTCACGCCGATACAAATGTTGATATTCAAGAGTTTATGGTGGCACCAATTGGTGCACCAACATTTAAGGAGTCCCTGCGATGGGGCGCTGAGATTTATCACAGCTTAAAAGCGGTTTTAAAAAAACAAGGTCTAGCAACAAGTATTGGCGATGAAGGTGGTTTTGCACCGAATCTAGCAAGCAATCGAGCAGCTCTTGATTTGATTCTAGAAGCGATTGAAAAGGCAGGATTCAAAGCAGGTAAAGATATTGCGCTAGCAATGGATGTTGCAGCGACCGAGTTCTTTGAGAAAGATAAGTATAAATTTGAAGGTAAATTACTTACCTCAGATGAGATGATCGCTTATTACAGCGATTTAGTTAACTCCTATCCACTTGTCTCTATTGAGGATCCACTTGATGAGGATGATTGGGCTGGTTGGCAAAAAATGACTGCACAATTAGGAGATCAAATTCAAATTGTTGGTGATGATCTATTTGTGACAAATCCTGAGCGTCTCTCTCGCGGAATTGCTAGCCAAACTGCAAATGCGCTTCTTGTTAAAGTAAATCAAATCGGAACTCTCACCGAAACAATGGATGCGGTAGCCCTTGCTCACCGAAGCGGATATCGCTCAATGATGAGCCATCGATCTGGCGAAACTGAGGACACCACAATTGCAGATTTAGCTGTGGCGCTTGAGTGTGGACAGATTAAAACAGGTGCACCTGCTCGCTCAGAAAGAGTTGCTAAATACAATCAACTTCTTAGAATTGAGGAAGAGTTAGCTGATGTTGCTTTATATGCTGGCCGAAATGCTTTTCCAAGATTTAAAGGTTAATTTTGGCACCTAGATTTTTTGCAGCTCCACTTATATCTGCTAGTAGAAAAAAAATTCAAGGTGAATTAAAGCGTCAAGGTTTATCAAATCGAGCATTAATTTTAGGTGTTATTTTGTTTGCACTAGCAGTCACCATTGCACCGCCACTTCAGCATTACTTTACTCAGAAGGCTGCAATAAACGCCCTTGAGGTACAAATAAAAGATAATCAAGCGATGGTAGATGCTGCGGTAAAAGAGTTAGCGCAGTGGGATGATCCAGAGTATGTTGCAAGTCAAGCTCGTGCCAGATTGCACTTTGTTTTTCCAGGTGAGCGAAAGTACATAGTTTTAGATGAAAGTACTGGCGAGGCCACACAAGAGGAGACAAAGGTTTCAGAACAGTTTCCAGTTGGAATTCCATGGTACTCGCGGTTGATTTCATCCATTACAAGCACAAATGTAAATCCATAAATGAGCAAGGCCACGCAACAAGATCTTGAAGTAGTTGCAGCGCAACTACAACGCACTCCAAGGGATGTTCACGAGGTTGCTCACCGCTGTCCCTGCGGAGAGGTTGATGTTGTTGCAACACCACCTCGATTAGCAGATGGCACACCATTTCCTACCTTTTATTACGCGACCTGTCCAAAGTTAACAGCTGCAATATCAACGCTGGAGAGTTCAGGTTTAATGATTACGATGAATGAGAGATTACAAAATAATTCAGCGTTACAAAGTGCATATCGCCAAGCACATCTAAAGTATGAAGCTGCGCGAGATGCGGTTGCAACTGAATTAAATCTAGATGTTCCAGAGGTCAAAGGAACAACAGCTGGTGGTATGCCTGATCGAGTTAAATGTTTGCACTCCTTAATTGCGCACTCCTTAGCTGCCGGTGAGGGCGTTAATCCACTTGGCGATGAAGCGCTAGCTGCACTACCTGATTGGTGGATCAATAAACCTTGTAGTGAACTATCAAATTTGTTGGATAAACAATGAGTCGAGTGGCAGCGATTGATTGCGGAACCAACTCAATCCGATTATTAATTGCAGATATCAGCGATGGTAATTTCAAAGAGGTCGTACGTGAGATGGAGGTTGTCAGATTAGGCCAAGGCGTTGATGTTAATAAAGCCTTCCATCCAGATGCAATCGCACGAACCTTAAGTGCAGTTGAAAAATATGCGCGACAAATTAAAGATAATAATGTTGAGAAAATAAGATTTTGTGCGACAAGTGCATCTAGAGATGCCACCAATCGAGATATCTTCATTGATGGTGTTAGAGATATTTTAGGAGTTGAAGTAGAGGTAATCCCTGGCGAAGAGGAGGCGGCACTCTCATTTGCCGGTGCAACTAAAGAGTTATTGCAAAGTGATGCCCCATTTTTAGTTGTTGATATCGGCGGTGGCTCTACTGAATTTGTCATTGGATCAACAAAGGTAGAGTCGGCAAAAAGTGTGAATATTGGTTGTGTCAGAATGAGTGAACGCCACCTCACCCAACAACCCCCAACATCAGCACAATTACATGCTGCAATCTCTGATATTGATAAAGCGATTGCAATAGCAGCAAAAGATGTACCAATTACGACTGCAAAAACATTGGTTGCAGTTGCCGGCACTGCAACAACTATTGCTGCGGCAGCATTAGAGCTTGAATTTTATGATCGATATGCAATTCATCTGGCTCGAATATCAGCTGAGAAAGTTTTTCAAGTCGCAGCGAAGTTACAGAGTTTAAATCGTGATGAGATTGCCAAGTTGGGATATATGCATCCTGGAAGAGTTGATGTAATTACCGCAGGTGCCTTGGTTTTATCTAGAGTGATGGCTGCAACTGGTGCATCGGAGTTTGTGGCATCTGAGAGCGACATTCTCGATGGTATGGCGTGGAAATTGGCTGGTGAGTAAGCCAATAAAAGACGGGTAGATTTACCCCCTGAAGATTCGCCCCTGTAGCCCAATGGCAGAGGCATGCGACTTAAAATCGCACAAGTGTGGGTTCGACCCCCACCGGGGGCACGCTCATCTTCAGATAAGAATTAAGCAAAGATTAAGCAGAAAAGGCAGGATTAGCTACCCCTTTGGAATAAAGGGTGGTTAATATTTGTTCTACCCAACGCACTTGAATTAAGTGTCTTTGACCAATTTTGCAAAAGGAGAAAAATGCAAAGTTCTAATCCAGTACTTGGTAAAGCTTTTAATCAACCAGGCACCGCTTTGTCGCAAAACTCTTATCAAGAGTTAGAGAAGGCATACCAGGCACCAGCTGCTTCATCCATTCGCACAGGTCGAATGACAATTGAGGATGTTGTAGCAAAAACCGGATTTCTATTTGGCTTACTTGTAATTGTTGGCGCATTTGCATGGAGTGCAAATCTTGGAATGGGCACGGCAATGATCGGATTCATTGGAGCCTTTGTGCTTGCAATGGTCATTTCATTTTCAAAGACAGTTAAGCCAGCCCTAGTAGTTGCTTATGCAGCTTTACAAGGTTTGGCTATTGGCACCATCTCTCACTTCTATGAGGGTGCTTATCCTGGAATTGTTAGCCAAGCGGTAATTGGAACAATTGCTGCATTTGCTGGTGTGTTGTTTATGTACCGCAGTGGTCGTCTACGCGCCACACCTAAATTTACCCGCACGCTAATTGGCGCTGCAATTGGTTACTTTATTTTGGCCTTTGTCTCATTGATTGCATCATTCTTTGGTGTCGGACAGGGTTATGGCTTCTACGGAGTTTCTGGACTTGGACTTCTTCTAGCAGTAGCTGGTGTAGCAATTGCAAGCTTCTTCCTAGTTTTAGATTTTGATCAGGTTGAAAAGGGAGTAGCTGCTGGAGTACCAGAGAAAGAGTCTTGGCGTGCAGCCTTTGGTTTGATGGTCACGATCGTGTGGCTATACCTTGAGGTATTACGTCTGCTATCAATTCTGCGGAATGATCGCTAAGTAAAAAATAGTTAAACAGGAGCTGTGAGCGATCACAGCTCCTGTTTGTTTTCATCAGGAATTAATTCATGGCCCAACTTTGATTGTCTAGTTTCAGGCAAAATTAATGCTAAAAATATCGCTGATGAGTAAACAACCGCTGAGAGAATGAATGCGGCTTGAAAAGAGTAAAGATCTGTTAGCAGCCCCACCAAAATTGGACCGACAATCATTCCGGCATCTCCGGCCATCTGCCAGGCAGCAATTACCTGTCCACCTCTTCCTCTAATAATGTCGCCAACTACGGCGCCAGGTGCGGTTCCAACATATGCACCACCTAAACCAAAGAGTGCCATGGATAAAAAGTAGAGTGCGACATTATCTGTAATACATAAAACCAAGATAGCTGTCATAACAACTGTGCCACCAATTAATAAAGCAGCTTTGCGCCCACTCTCATCGGAGAATCTTCCGGCACGCAGTAAGAAAATTCCTTGCAAAAGTGCGCCAATGGTTAAGCCAACTCCGGCAATTGTTGCAGTTGAATTTAATTTTTCAGTTACAAACAATGGCAGGATTGAAGATCGCATTCCAAATAAGACCCAGTTGTTTACAAAGGCCAAAATTAATGCGATTTGATATGGCCGTAATTTAAAAGCCTCTCTTAACGAGGTAGTTTCAATACTTTTACTAGGTACATCAACCTTGCGGCCTAATCTTCGCTCACTTAGGAAGAAGAGTGCAGTAATTCCGGCAAGGGCAAGGCTTACTGAGTAAACAAAAAATGGAGCTCTGAGCGATAACCCTGATAACAATCCACCAAATGCTGGGCCAGCGATTCCACCAATTAAAAAGCCACCGTTGTAAAGTGATTGTGCGCGAGCTCGCACATCATCTGTTACCGATCGCATTAACAGTGATCCAGCTGAAACAGAGAACATGGAGGAGCCCAATCCACCAAGGGTGCGAAAGATCAAGAGTTGATTGTAATTTTGAGATAGCGCGGTTAATAAAGTAAAGAAAGAGACCATAAATAGGCCAACACCTAAAACAGTTCGCTCACCAAATCGATCCACCAATCGCCCCGAGAACAAACCAGAGGCAAATCTCATAATCGCAAAGGCAGAGACAATTAACCCAATTGCAGTTTTGTTAACACCAAAGGAGGCGGCAAAGATTGGAATTGCTGGAATTATTAAACCAAAGCCAATCGCCACTAAAAAAGAGACGGTCGAGAGGATTGCTACCTCTTTTGGTAACTCTCTAAATGGGTTTTTTCTACTTAATTTAATACCACACCATCCTTGAAGAGTTTCAGTAATTTACAAATAGAGAACAAATAGACAATAGGTGCAGAGAGTAAACTCTGAATATATTGAATCTAAGAACCCTTAGTTTACTGTGCTTTATATTATGATGTAGCCATGAAAGCGGTTATTGCGGAAAACTTAATTAAAACTTATGACAAGGGTCGAGTACGAGCGTTAGATGGCCTCTCCTTAGATGTTGAAGAGGGCACTGTGCTTGGCGTATTAGGACCAAATGGTGCGGGTAAAACTACAACTGTTCGAGTCTTAACCACATTGTTAAAACCAGATTCAGGTGCAGCTCAAGTTGCAGGTATAAATGTATTAAAGGATCCAGATGAGGTTAGAAAGGTAATTGGTTTATCTGGTCAATACGCAGCGGTGGATGAAACTTTAACTGGTTGGGACAACTTAATTATGTTTGGTCGCTTGTATCACCTATCAGGTAAGCAAGCAGCGCAACGAGCAACAGATCTGCTAGAGCAGTTCTTACTAACTGATCGTGCAAAATCACCAATCAGAACTTACTCAGGTGGAATGCGGCGCAGATTAGATCTCGCTGCTTCGTTAATTGTAAAACCAAAGATTTTGTTTTTAGATGAGCCAACAACTGGTTTAGATCCCCGAGGTCGACAGGATATGTGGGGAGTTATTGATGAGTTAGTAAAGAGTGGTGTAACACTGCTGTTAACCACCCAGTATCTCGAAGAGGCGGATCACTTAGCTGATGAGATTGCGGTAATTGATCATGGCAAGGTTATTGCGCGGGGCACATCTGATTATTTAAAACGCCAAGTAGGCGGGGAAAAATTAGAGATTGTGGTTGAGTTAAAGGATTTAGCAGCAACGAAGGAGATTGTTGCCAAGGTAAGTGCAAGCGCGGTCGCAGTTGATGAAGGCATGCGACAAATCAGTGCACCAGTTACAACTGGCAGTAAAGCTTTAATCGAGGCAGCGAGAATGCTTGATGATCAAGGAATTCATCCACTAGATATTGGTTTAAAGCGCCCATCATTAGATGATGTGTTTTTATCACTAACGGGTCATGTAGCTGAGGATGAGCAGTCAGATGCATTACAAACAGCGGGCGGTAAAGGTAAGCGAGGAGAAAAAAGATGAGTAAACTCTCTAATAGTGTCTCTGATGCGTTGATTATTACTAAGCGCCAGATTTTGCAATTAACTCGTGTTCCTGAATTATTAATCTTCTCGACAATTCAACCTGTGATGTTTGTTTTGCTATTTAGATATGTTTTTGGTGGCTCCATAGAGACTGGTCAACCTGGTGGATATGTGCAATTACTTATGCCCGGAATCTTTGTGCAAACAGTTGCCTTTACCTTAGCTGGTACATCAGTTGGTCTCGCCTCCGATATGCAAAAGGGATTAATTGATCGATTTAGATCACTTCCAATATCTCGATCAGCAGTTGTCTTTGGCAGAACACTTGGTGATGCCGCATTAAATGTACTTGTTTTACTTGTTATGGGAATTGCTGGATATCTAGTCGGCTGGCGCCCTACCTCAGGTATTTTTATGATCTTTCTTGGGTTTTTATTTCTCTTTGTATTTGGTTACGCCATGTCATGGATTGGTGTGTTGATTGGCTTATCGGTAAAGGAGGAGCGCGTTGCACAAAATGTTACATTTATTGCGGTCTTCCCATTAACCTTTCTATCAAATGCATTTGCACCAACAACTGGAATGCCAAGATTTCTTCAGTACTTTGCCGAGTGGAATCCGGTATCAACTATGGTCGCTGCCTGCCGCCAATTATTTGGTTTAAAAAATGAGTTTGGTGCAACAGCTGGATCATTTCCAAGTGAGAACCCACTTGAAATGTCCATAATTTACATAGTGCTTTTAATGGCGGTATTTATTCCATTAAGTATTAGAAAGTACAACAATACCTCTAAGTAAAAAGAGTTGTAATTGCTTTAGTAAGGCTGTGCCTCAAGAATTGCTACCTGAATACTCTTGCCATTTGGCGCGCTGTAATTAACAGTTTCACCTACCTTGGCACCTAAAACAGCTGAGCCAAGCGGAGATTTTTCAGAGTAAACATCGATATCACCACTAGCAATCTCTCTTGAACCAAGCAAAAATTTAAGCTCATCACCTGCAATATCAACAGTTACTAACATTCCAAGTCCGACGACGCCAGATTCACTTGCTGGTGGAGTTCCAATATGAGCATGTTCGAGCATGTGTTTTAATTGACGAATTCGGCCCTCAATTTTTCCTTGCTCTTCTCGAGCAGCGTGGTAACCACCATTCTCTTTTAAATCACCCTCGGCGCGAGCAGTCTCTATCTTTTTAATTATCTCTGCGCGAAGTGGACCTTCGAGTTCAGATAACTCAGCCGCTAATCGATCTGCAGCCTCCTGAGTTAACCAGGTTTGGGTTGGTTGGTTCATAAGTAGGAGAAGGTTACTGGCAACCTGATATTCCTGCATTTACCGCAGGGATTCGGGTAGAAATCTCGATAATTCGAAGGTTAGGGCCAACATTTAAAGTGCCAGCTGGCATTTTATCTACAAACTCACCAACTACATTTTTATCAAAATCACGTGCTACTAAATTACAAGAGTGTGAAGTTGTTAAATCTCGCACCTGAATAGAGTATGTGATTGAAAGTTTTTGCTCATCAATTACTTGAAATGATATTAACTCACTTCGTATTGCAGGATTGGCAAAGTTTGTGCCACTCCAAATAAACCAAAGTAAGGCTAAGGTGGTAAAGGAGATCATCAGCCAGATATTGCTTCGGCCCTTTGGCTTTATGCCGTATCTCTCACGCAAGATCGGGTCGATCAGCACTTTTGGATGAACCATAGGAATATTCTAGATCGTAAAGAAAGGTAGAGTTACCGCATGGAAGAGAGCGGAAATTTTGATGTAGGCGTGGCTGGCTCAGTTACGATGATTATTTTGACCTTAACAGTTACAGCATTGATGATTAATTTTTATCGCAGATTTAAGAGATTATCTGATCGTAAAGATAAATAACTAAGTATTTGCGTATGAAGCGGGTTTTACGTCTGGGTTTGATCTCAATTACCTGGTTGCTCTTCATAGTTATTTTTATACAACTTGGATTTTGGCAGTTACATCGTGCCCAAGAGTTAAACCGAATTACTGCACCCGTAGCCGACCAGCCTGTGATTGCATTGACTGAGATCTCATCACCCGGAATGAATATGCCGATCAAGGCGGTAAATCGAATTGTTAGTGTCAGTGGAGTGTATGAGAAAAAATTTATCGCAAGGGATCAAAAGGTTAATGAGCAGGTAGTCAAAGATCTAGATGTCAGAGTCTTGCGGTTAGAAAACTCTTTCTCAGTTTTGATTGTTCGGGGTGTAGCCCAAAGTAATCTGCCAGATATAAGTTCAAAGGTTGAGCTAGTTGGCCGGCTATATCCAAGACAAAATGTCGATCGCGCCTTTGCAAAGGTTGGCGAGCTAGCAAGAATTGATCCAGCATTAATTGTTGGCCGAGAGTTTCCATTTCTCTACGATGGATATATCGTTTTGAAATCGGAGGAGTTCATCGATCAATCCAGTTATCCAATTGAGTTCATCGAATCACCACAGCTCTCACAACGGATACCTGGCTTCTACTGGCAACATATCTCTTATGTAGTTGTGTGGTGGTTTATGGCCCTCTTAGTTCTACTTTTGCCGCTATTTCCTCAGATGCGCCAACGTAATTACATTGCGATCGCTGCTGAGCAGAAAAAGAGGAGGTTAGGTCAATCCCCGGTGAAACGAGTGAAAAAAGCCAGTAGAGTTAAAAAAGCCAGTACAGTGAAAAAAGCAGCTAAGAGAGTGAGAGCCAAATGAGTGGAGCATTAAGCCGTTTTCGATTTATGGCAATTTGGGCGGGCGCGATGTCGCTACTTCTTTGGTTTGCATACATGCCGGCGAAGTACCTAGTTCCTGATGATAATTTCTATGAGCGATTTATTTGGATTCCAATTGTTCATGGATTTACCTATCCACTTTACTTGCTGGCAACCTTGCAACTATGTTTTATGAAGCGAAAATCCTTAATCACCACCGCCTGGTATATGTTGGCTGGCACCCTTCCAATCGCATCTATCTGGGCAGAACGTAAGGTAAGGCAGGAAGAAAATTAATCTCTCGTTAAAACCATTTGTAAAATCACTGGTTTACCCCATTTATGAACAGCGATTACTTTCACAGATTGATTTCTCCCAAACACCTCACCATGTTGGTGTAATTCTTGATGGTAACCGCAGATGGGCAAAGGCAAATCCAGATGAGGCGGGAGATACCTCAACAAATCGTGGCCATAAGGCTGGTGCGCAGAAGATTGTTGATTTATTAAATTGGTGTGAAGAGGCAAAGGTTGCCGTCGTTACCTTGTGGCTGTTATCCAATGACAATCTGGCAAGACCTGCAGATGAGTTAAATCCCTTACTTCAAATTATTGGAGATGCGATTGAGCAGTTAGGCAACATCGGTCGATGGGAGCTTCGCCCAGTGGGATCAATGGAGTTGTTGCCAATTGAGTTACAAGAGCGATTAAAAAAGGTTGCGCAGAAAAGTAAGGGCATTCCAGGTGTTCTAGTAAATGTGGCGGTTGGTTATGGCGGCCGACAAGAGATTGCCGATGCGGTTAAATCCTTGATTACTGATGCAGCGCAAAATGGTAAGAGCATCGAGCAATTGTCAGAGTTAATCTCCGAGAATGAAATAGAGAGATTTCTTTACACAGCTGGATTACCAGATCCAGATCTATTGATTAGAACCTCGGGTGAGCAGCGGCTAGGTGGATTTCTTCTTTGGCAGAGCGCTAAATCAGAGTTCTACTTTTGCGAGGCGTATTGGCCAGATTTTAGAAAGGTAGATTTTCTACGTGCGCTCAGGGCCTACTCACAGCGCCACCGTAGGTTAGGCCTCTAACTCAGTTATCTAAACTTAACCTTTAAGGTTTGCGTGTCTACCTAACTTTCACCGCCAGATAATTTACCGTTTACTCACTTCCAAACTACCGACCACAATTACACAGAATTGGGATCAAAGATATTGGCTAGTGAATCCTTTGCATTAAAGTCAATCCAAAACTCTGCTGGAATAAAGGCGGTGCCAGGCCGGATCACCTATGTAATTGATACCAGTGTTTTATTGGCGGATCCAGTAGCACTTTCTCGTTTTGCTGAACATGAGGTAATTGTTCCGATTACGGTAATTGGTGAGTTAGAGAGCAAGCGCGATCATCCAGAGCTTGGTTACTTTGCCCGAGCTGCGCTTCGCACATTAGATGATTTACGTGTAAAAAATGGCAGATTAGATCATCCGCTAGCAATTAATGAAGAGGGTGGCACATTAGCGGTTGAGTTAAATCACTCAGATCCTTCAACCTTACCTGCAGGATTTTTGCGTGATGGCTCAAATGATTCACGGATATTAGCAATTGCAAAAAATTTGATGAGTGATGGTCGAAGAGTTGTATTAGTAACCAAAGATTTACCGCTACGTGTTAAGGCATCCTCCGTTGGAGTTGAAGCGGATGAGTATCGAGCAGAGCTAGCAATCTCCAGCGGCTGGACTGGAATGATCGAGGAGAGTGTTGGTGGTAACTTAATTGATTCACTTTATGAATCAGATCGAGCAGATCATGAGATTGCTAAGAGTGCACCATGCCATACCGGCGTCGTTTTACACTCTGAAAAAGGAAGTGCGCTGGCACGGGTAACTCCTGATAAAAAATTAAAGTTAGTTCGGGGTGATCGAAGTGCATTTGGTTTACATGGAAGAAGTGCTGAACAAAGAGTTGCTCTTGATATCTTGTTAGATCCTGAAGTTGGAATTGTCTCTCTTGGTGGCAGGGCCGGTACTGGTAAAAGTGCACTTGCTCTTGCCGCTGGATTAGAGATGGTCTTGGAAAAACGAGCCCATAAAAAGGTTGTAATTTTTCGACCACTTTATGCAGTCGGCGGCCAAGAGCTTGGTTACCTTCCTGGAACTGAAGGAGAGAAGATGTCGCCTTGGGCCCAGGCGGTATTTGATACCTTGGGCTCGCTAGTTAGCCAGCAGGTGATTGATGAGATTATCGAACGAGGTTTAATTGAGGTCCTGCCGCTGACTCATATCCGTGGCCGCTCTCTGCATGACTCATTTGTAATCGTCGATGAGGCGCAATCGTTAGAGCGCGGGGTATTACTGACGGTGCTATCGCGAATTGGCCAAGGCTCTCGAGTGATCCTGACCCATGATGTTGCCCAGCGAGATAACCTGCGGGTAGGCCGCCATGATGGAGTTGTCGCAGTGGTCGAGTCCTTGAAGGGA
>Ga0247832_1002907_pt1 | contig 24748 bp, 17 predicted proteins | sample LaCruzMarch2015__10_FD_192407 | JGI IMG/M metagenome (GOLD analysis project Ga0247832, IMG submission 192407) | Freshwater microbial communities from meromictic Lake La Cruz, Castile-La Mancha, Spain - LaCruzMarch2015_4m | ecosystem: Environmental > Aquatic > Freshwater > Lake | place: Spain... | reverse complement strand
GGGCCGCAGGAAAGGGTGCGTCTGGGCAGGGTGGCGGCCAGGCGTCGCCGACGATGGCGCCGGGCGGCTCGGGCTTTGGGGGTGGATCCGCGCCGGTTCCGGGCGTCATGCCGGTTGGGCAGATATCCATGAAGGAGCTCATCACAGCGGCGGGAGTCACCCAGGCGGTTTCCCAAGTCACCGGCCTCGTTGGTCAAGCAGGGGCAACCGGTTTTTCGGCGGCGACGGAGGGTAAGGCGCCGCAGTGGCAAGGGATGATTCGGCCAACAGCGACGGCTGGTGCAACTGTATTGGGCTTGATTGGTGGTTTTATTTTCAGCGGTGGAAACCCGGTAGTGGCGGGCGTCTCTGCCGTTGCGGCAGGTCAGGCCGCTGACGCCTGGGGCGCGGCGCATGAGGCCGAGTTTGAACTTTCCCGGATGCGGGAAGCGACCGCGAGGAAGGCGGAGGCCCTTGGCCTTACGGGTGATCCAGGCAATTCGTTGAAGCCCGAGCTTCGAGCGATGGATCAAGGATTCCGCACGGGGCGGGTCATTTCTCCGCAGTTCGCCCGGTCGGTTAGGAATTCAACAAGCGGGGAAATTTACGACGAAACGCTTGAGTTCCTAAACACGGCCCAGTACAGTCAGCGAGCGATTGCACGGCGGAGTCGCCTGCCGTGGTTAACGGCTGAATCCTCGCCCAAGGAGCTTCTGGACCTGGCGACGATGCAAGCGATCGACGACCCAATCGCGGGGCTGAATCACGTGCGTGGGCTTCGACAGCAAGCGATGAACGACGGGAATTTTGACTTTGCCCTCCAGGCCGCAAAGCGGGAGCAGACCCTTGAGCGTTTTGCGACCCAGGCGGCAGTGATGGAGACCCAGGGGCGCCGTGCCGGGGCGGGGCTGATGGCTTCGCTCGCCTCGGCACCTTTCCGGGGGCTTGCGGGGGTCGAGGATACGCAGCGAGCGGGGGCGGCTGCCTCCCAGGTGATGCGCGCCAAAGCCGGTGAGCTGCTTCGGGTGGCGAACGCGGCCAATTCGCCCTTGGACCAGGCCAAAGCGGCGGAAATGTTCGCCCAGGCGGACATGATGGACTCGCAGCTCGAAATGTCTCGTCGGGGCGCGGTCTCGGGCTACAACGATGCGATGTACGGCGCGGGGATGGGCGCGGCCGAGCGTGAGTTTGCAATCGGCGTTCGAAGTGGGGAATCGGTGTCCGCCCGGTCCGCTCAGGAGGCAAAGCGGCTCAAGGCTCGGCGCCTGGAGCAGGAGATCGCTCGGCAGCGGGCTTCGGGGGGAATTTCTCCGGAGGCGGAGGCGGCTATGCAGTCCGAGATCGCTCAGCTGCGACAGGAGGCGGCGGTTGACGCCCCGGACCGGGCCCGGGCGGCGAATCTGGCAACTTCTCTTTCGCGGGTGACGTCGCTGGCGTCGATTTCTTTAGCTGGGCAGGCGGGCGCCGCGCTTTACGGTGGTTTGCGGGAGCAGGCGAAGATGGCCAGCACGGAAGCGGCTTCCCTTCGTGAGCAGGCAGAGTTGTACCGTCAGATGGCCGAATCTTCGCGTGCGGCCGGCAATGCGGCGGAGGCGAGAAAAGCCACCGAGGAGCAGAACTCTCGGTCCATGCAGGCCCAGGTGAAGGAGGCGGAGGCTTACCTGAAGACGATCTCGGCGGTGGCGGCCGTATCCCAGACCCGGGCGGTTGTTGAGGGCCAGAATTACCGGATTGCGCTGGCGGTCGGCGAGGGCGGGATCAATGCCGCCCGGAAGCTGTACACGTCGATCGACGCCCAGGCCACAAGCCTGCGGGACGAAGAGCGCAAGCTCTCGGACCTTCGGCAGCGCTACAGCGAGGACAGCGAGCCGGTCCGGGCCCAGCAGGAGTTAATCGCGGGCAAGAGGGCGCAGCTGGCGGAGACACAGACCCAGATGGGCACGATGGCCATCTCGGCCCAGGACCGGGAGAAGTCCGCAAACCTCGCTACGCGCCGTGCCTTGCTCTCGATGGGCTACGGCGGGTCCCAGGGTGACATGCGCAAGACGATCAAGGAGCAGATGGGCCTCGTGGACCAGCAGCTCAATGAACAGCAGGCGATGCGCGCGGAAGCGGAGCGCCGTGGTCCCTTGACGGCTTCGGCCCGGGCGGCGTTTGCCGAGCAGCGGCAGGGCTTGATCATGCAGATGGCCCAGCTTCAAGAAGAGTATTACGAAGGCTTCGAGGGGCGGATTGTGAGCCAGGTCTTCAACCGTCCGACGGGTGCCGGGGCGATGGCGACGGCGAACTCAACGGTGATGGAGGCGTCCAGGGCGGGAGTTCAGCATGCCCGGTTTGGCGGCACGGAGGCCCAGACGAGGGCGCGGCGGGATCAGATGTACAACCTGCAGGAGCGGGCGGTGATGCCTGGAAACCAGCCGCAGGGAACGGGCGGGCGGATGGCCGGCGCAGCGATGGCGGACGGCGGTAACAGCGAGATCACGATCACGATCCGCATGGTTGACGGAAACGGGAATTCGCTCCGCGAGAACCGGGTCCCTCTTTCGCAGGCGAACAACATTATTTTGGAGTCCGGGAACCCGCATAAGAGGAACTAATTATGAATATTGCGTACCATCAATTTTTATCCGGTACCGCCACCATTCCCTGCTCTGATGGCCAGTTGATTGTTCATGGAGTTGCCACCAAGGCCTCGTTTGCGGTGGTCTACGGTGACGTCTCGGCGATGCTGGATGCGGCCGCGCGTCTGCCGTTGTCCAGGGCGGAATCCCGATCTTGGCTAATCGAGAATCGCAAGTACATTCTCACTGCCGTCCCTGACTTGCGCCTCCGCTCGAAGCCGAAAAAGGGAGAGTAGCGGATGCAGGTCGTCACCGATCGCGCGCGGAAGGTGCGGGTCTACGGTGTGCTGGCGATGCGTCGCCACACCCGGAGTTTGCTCGGTGAGTACCCGGCGGGTGAGCTTGCGATCAGCCGGGCCGAGTTCAGCTTCGAGATGTATTGGCGGGCGTCTCCCGAACTCAAGTCCAAGGTTTCGGTCCGGCACGGGGTTGGTCGCGAGGCTGGGTACCGCGTTCGGGTTGAAGACGGCTACGGAAACCTTGATGAGCGGGACAATCTTGTCGTCATCAACCCGGTTTCAGACATGGAACTCGATTCTTCGGCGGTGGGTGAGTACGTGGTCTCGATGGACGTGGAGGAGATTTACGACGCTGGCCTCCTTGCGGAGCGGGATGCGGACGGATTCCCTACTGAGCCGCTTGTGGACGTTGACGATGCGGATCTCCTCGACGGCTATGGCTCGGCCTACCCGGACGGCCCACCGGCCCGCGGGAACATCTATCGGCTCCGCGCGAAGGCGGGCGGTGAGCTGCTCGTCGGGGTCTCGATCGGCGGGGTTTCGGCCCAGCTCCGGACGATCATTCCCTCGTCGTTTGTAATCGAATGGACCGAAGATCGGGCGGTTTGGTCGCTCTTTTCCGGCGCGCAGGGGAACGTGTCTCCGGAGGCAGGCTACTGCCGAACGCAGGTGGAGTATCACGGGTTTTCGGTTGATGATGAGTACCGCCGGGAGTCAGGAGGCACTTACATTCGGGCGAATTCGAATCTCTTTGAAGTTGTGAACCTTTCTCCGAATGACGGAAACGTGAGCAAGGGATTCCTGACTGTGATCGGTTCGCCGCCGGAATCTTATGCTCTCGACGGGCGCGTGCGGGCGTTTGGCTCGGACTTTCCGGTGCGGATGGACGCCCGGTACTTCCGCAAGCAGCGATCGGGCCAGGTGGAGCTGGGCACCCTTTCCATGGCACCGAGGGCCACGGCCACGGTCGTTCAGCGGCTTTGGATTTGCGGCGGAAGCATCGATGAAGTTATGAAGTCCGGCGTGGAAATCTCGGAAAAGGTAGGGATGCGCGTTTTCCTGGACCAGCGGCGGCTGGCGGTGACCGGGGACGACTCCAGGGACTGGCGGGTGCTCCTGCAGGGGCGTCGATGGCCGGTCTTCCGGGTCCGGCACTTACGGTCGACCGTGCTTGACTCAGGCAACTCCCTGACTGGTTGGTCGGTCTCGGGCGGAAGTATCGCCACATTGGGCGCCGCGATCATCTTTACGCCGTCGTCGGCGGGCGGGGTGGTTACCCGGACCTTCTCGCCGGAAGTGAATGGAGAGGGGTATCGGTACTTGCGGGTCAGGATCCGCTCGGTTGGAACGGCCGGACAGGAGATTCGAATTGGACTTGCCGGCCAGACCTGGGACGTAAAGACCGGCGCCAGTGGTGAGTGGGTGGTTCGCACCTTGGACCTGCTTTGCGCCACTAGTGACACCGATACGATCAAGCTTCGAGACACCCGGTTTCCGATCGAGGACCCCGGCGGCTACCCGTCCGCTACGTTGCCAACGGACCCCTACGACTTAGGTTGGGGAGTGGCCTTCATCCAAGCGATTTCGTTTGAGGACCTTCCGGGGACCGGCACTTTTGAGGTTGATTGGATCGACTTTTACCGGGCGAGCACATCGGCGGGCTTCTCGACGCTCGCTCCGTTCGCCAGGCGTTTCGCGGGTTGGACCTCCGCCTCGGACTCCACTTCGCTTAACCAGTTTTGGTTTGGATTTGTTGATGGCAGGACGGTCGACTGGCCGCACCTTGCGCTCATAACTCCGTTTTCGGGTGCTCCCAGCTACCGATGGTTCTCGATCTCCGAATTGCGCGGGATGGTGGATTACCCATCGGGCTGGGAAGCGGATACGACGACGATTCCGGCGGCGCCGGATGCCTGGCATACGTCCTCACTGGAAGCCTACTTTTTCCATGGTGGCGGCTCGGTTTTCGATTACGTCACCAAGAAGTGGACGGTGTTCGACCGGTCGGTGACGGAAACCTGGCAGACGGTTGAGGCTCAGATGGGCTGGGACTACGTCCGCGGCTACCCAGGGATTGGCCGAGGTGCCTGGGATGGATCGGACTACGACGATGATCACCCTGAGCTCCCTTGCGCGTTCACGGTGCACCTCAGGGCAAGAGCGGAGGGCGCCGTCTTTAAGTTGTCCGGCAAGCCAAACGCCGGCGCGGGGGTGAACCTCAAAGAAACCTTGACGCCCTTCACTTTTGGCGGTGAAGGGGTCACGGATGCGAGTGGACTCTACGGCACCGGGTCGCCTTGTGCCCGGGGCAACCGCCAGCAAACGACGAAGCTTGAGGTGAACCCCAGGCCGAGTGACGCGGGATTGCTCCAGAATCGCGAGCGTGGCCGGACGAGCTTCCGCGCGTCCCAACCGTTTTCACGCGTGTTCCATTCGTTGGAGCGGCCGCCGATGGGTTGGTCCTACACGCTGGCGTCGAGCCCAGATGGCCTCTTGATTGTTCGGTACGCGATCGAGGTTTCCGAGACATTTTTGGTGGATTCGAGGTCGGTGGTGGCGGCGGCCGGGGCCTGGATTGACGGGCCAGAGTCCGGGATCCAGGTCGTTTTCAGGGTTTCGGGCGGGACGGATATTTATGAAGTTAGATCGGACGGTCGGGAAGATGTGTGGGGTGCGGCAACCGTGATTGCCAGCGGAACGGAGGTCGCGCTGGCTCATAGCCGCGCAACGGGCCTGTCGCTTATGGCCTACTTTGACGGCACCGATTGGCGATCGCTAGTGTGGGGCCTGGGCGCCGGCTGGATCAGCAATTCAGGAACGATCGTGGCCGCAGGTGAGGACACCGGAGGCGGTCTTGTCCATGAAAGCTTGCCGCTATCTCGCTTTCGCTTTACGCTCGTCGACGGCACAGATATTCGGACCTTCCTGTCCTATGACCACGGCGCCAGCTGGGTGGAGGACGAATCGTGATCGTTGACGCGACGGCTGAGACCCGGTTCTGGAATCCCCGGGCGAGGTTTGAGTATCAGGTGCGTCCGCCCTTCCACGGCACGGCGCTGCCTTGGCAGGTGGATCCGGGCGAGGTCGGCGGTGCGGACAGTTCGTACTCGTTGCAGGTGCTGTTTCCAGCGGCGGTCCAGGTACCTCACAACTCGGTTTTGAAGGCGAGTGAGGACGCCGGTTACGATACGGCCAAGACGGCGATGGACGCCGCCGGCGGGACCGACTCAGGACTGCCAAGCATCACCTGGGAACTGGAGGCAACGGGCGTCAAGGTCCGTCCGGTTTGGGGCGGGGAGACCTTGCGAAGCACCGGGATCGCTGCGGTCGCTGAAACCTTTGCGGCAGGCGATTCCAGTCAGGTCGACCTGGTGGCGAAGTTTGAGCCGACAGAAGGAAGTCCGCCAAATCCGAACCTTGGCCTCGAAGGCCTGGCTGCTCAGTTCTGGATCTCTCACCGGCCGCAGCCAAAGAAGATTTTGGCCTCCGGTTCGCACGGGGGGACATCTTCGGCGTCGACGCCTGGCTACATCTATGCGGGGATCGGAATTGGCCGAATTGTCCTGATTGATAGCGAAGAAACGCTGGTCGATACCGTCGTTTGGCGGGTGAAATCGGCAGAGAACGGCGAGTACTTGGTCGAGAAGTCCGCTCCGCTTTCCTCCCCTTCCGCATCGCCTTCCGGGTGGACCGAGAAGGGGCGGATCCGCGTCACGCAGGCAACCCGGCCAGAGTCGCTTAGCTACAACCAAGGGGGAGCGGAGGCGCCGCTGAGCGTGCGGTTCTGGGTGGTTTCCGGGCGGCTTCAGGTCACGATCGGCAGCGTTTCTGAAGTCTTTGAGGAGGATCGCGTTTTCGTGGACACCACCACCGCGGACGTCGTCCCGATCGATGTTATTTGGCGGCTTTACGTTGGAGGCGAGCGGTTTAGTGGCCTGAGCTTCTGGGCGGAAATGGTTCGGTTTCGTCGCTCCTTCTCTTGGGATTCCCCGGAGCAGGTGGTGGGATTTGGGCTTCCGGAGGCGTCCAGCTTGGAGTGGGAGCTCCGGACCGCGCCCGGAACCGCGCCGTGGCGATTCTCCACCGATCCAGCGGACACCAGCAAGTGGACGTTCTCCGTCACCGATGTGGAATCTGGGACGAGGCTCGCCTACAAAGCCCAGTTCGAAAAGCCGGTTGTCTCAGGAGATGGCGGTACCTACAAGGGCCAGGCGTGGGTCAAGCGACCACTCCTTGTTCGCGCGGTGGTGACCAAGGCGCCGGGAGTCAGCTCGAGGGTTCCTGCGGCCCACCAGACGCCGCTGCCGGCGGAGGTGAAGGTGCGGCACGAGTTCAACCCGCAGACGCTGGAGATTCGATCGAGCGCCGTGGCCACCTACACCGCGAATCGACCCGGAAGGCTGCCCTCCGGAGAGACGGGCTTCTTTGGCGACTGGACAGTGGCCACGGGCCAGCTGGCCACGGAAGTGTGGCTTGCTCGCACCACATCCGGGGGCTACGCGACCCAGCGAGTGTTCTCTGGCTACGGCAACACGGATACGGAGATTTCAGGCGCCGCCGGCGGCGTTTCGGCCTCGATTCTTTGCCGAGACCGGTCCATCCAGCTCTCCACCCCGCGATTCGACCTCCCTTGGATGGATGGCTGGAACGCCTTCTTTGCGGTCTGCTTTTTGGCTCGCCTGGGCGGCGTGCACTCCAGTGATATTGGATTCTTTGACCTGGTGCCGCTAGACCCAACCGGTCCGGAATCGGACCTCGGTGACGGTCTCGGTGGCCCGGCCTACTATCTGCCGATGGGCGCCCAGGCAAGCTTCCTGACCCGTTCTTCGAACGCCAACCTCTGGGAAGTGATGCAGAAGATCGCCATCAGCATCGGCTACATGCTGTTCTTCGACGTGGGCGGAGTGCTCCAGTTCAAAAAGTTCACTGTGCCGGCCGGCGTCAAGCGGACGTTCTATGAATCCGACCGGGAGGCGGGCGGACCGGAGGGCGCCTGGTCCGTGCGGCTGCTCAAGTCGATGTCGGAGGTTCGATCTGAGGTGATCGTCATCGGCATCAACGCGTTCTCGCCGCGCTGGGATCCGGTTCGAACGTTGCGGTCTGAGGACACCATCGTTGATGACCCGACGGTGTTCAACCACCTTGGGTACCGGCACCCGGCCGTCTGGGTGGACTCGATCTTTGCCGAGACCGGGTTCGCGAATCGTTCGGCAGCGAACCTGATGTCTTGGTACCGCCTCCCGGGGCTATCGATCGAATTTGAGACCTGGCTACAGCCGGACATCTTCCCGCTCGATGTGATCGTTTTTGACTCCGTGCGGATGGGGGTAACGAGCGCGCGCCTGATGGTCACAACGGTAGCCCACCAGGTGAATAAGTCCTTTGCCTCATCTACGATCGTGGGGAGGCTGGTGCCTAGCTGAAACGCAAGTTTCCCGCCCGGCCCCAATGGAAGGCGCTTTCTCGCCGCATCACATGGGAGGATATGGCCCCGATCGCGCAGATGTGCGGTTACGAGCCTCACCCGGTTCAGCTCGAAATTCACCGAGATCGAGCGCGCTGGAGAATTCCGACGATGGGCCGGCGGTTCGGTAAGACCCGGCTCTCGGCGTTCGAGGCGGTATGCACGGCGGCACTTGGCGGCTGGGTGATGCTCGCAGCTCCTACCTACGACCTGGCCGACATCGACTTCCAGGAGTGCGTCCTATTGGTCACCGGCAACGATCTCGGCCGGCTAGTGTTTGGCACCCCGAACATGGCCAAGGGGAATCAGATTATCCAGTTTGAGACCGGCGGGAGGATCGTGGCAAAGTCCACCGATACCGTCCGTGGCCTAGTCGGCCGTGGTTGGGACCTACTCATTTTCGATGAGGCGGCAAAAGAGCCCGATCGCGAAATCTTTCATCGCTACCTTCGGCCGGCGCTGTCTGACCGGGAGGGCGGGGCGATTTTCCCCTCGACCCCGGAAGGGGACAATTGGTACAAAGACCTTTGGGAGAAAGGCCGGCACGGGGCTCCTGGCTACAGCTCCTGGCAGCTGTCGTCTCGCGCTTCGCCTCTTATGTCAGAGGCCGAATTTCGGTCACTGATGGAGGGAATGACGAGCGATGACTTCAACCAGGAAATCCTCGCGTTGTTCCTCGATGCAACCGGATCGGTCTTCCGCGGCTACCGTGAAGCGGCCACTGCTTCCTGGAGAGACAGGCCAGAGAAAGGGCGACGGTACGTCATGGGAGTCGATATCGCCCAGCACCAAGACTGGACGGTGATCGGCATCATGGATGTGGGGTCCCGGGAAATTGTCCACCTCATTCGCTTTAATCAGATGCTCTACACCGAGCAGGAGCTCGTCATTATCGAGGCGAGCCGACTATGGAACAACGCTCCGATCCTGATCGATGCCACGAACAATGAAGGCACCGCCGAGCATATCGCGGAGAAAGCGTATTGGACCGACGTCCAGAAGTTCAAGTTCACCATGCTTTCGAAGCCGGAAGTGATCAACCAGCTGAAACTCGGGATGGAAACCGGTGAGCTGAGGATCCCTGCCGATCATCCAGATTTGCCCCCGGATGTGCTGAAACTGATTCGAATGCAGCTATCCGAGCTGGGCGCCTTCCGGTATGAGCGATCACCTTCCGGGCACCTGCGAATGGGCGCGCCCACTGGCCGGCACGACGACATCGTCATCGCCCTCGCCCTGGCGTACGAGATGTCCTTCCGCGCGGTTGGAGGGCGCCCGATCGCGATCTCGACCGGCGGAAGAGCCCCGGCCGTGCGAATTGGATCCGGCGGCGGGCCTCCAGTTCGCCTTGGTCGAAAGACTCGATAGGTTGACGAAAAGCCTATTTGTCAACCATGGATTTACATGGTTCTTTACTACTCACGATCTGGAATCGAGATTTGGCACGGTGACGCCCTGGAGGCAATGCGCAGCTACCGCGCCCGGGAGTTCGCACTCTGCCTCACGGATCCGCCCTACGGCGTCAACATCGCAAAGCGCGGAGACGTGGGCGGCGTGAAGTTCAAAAAGTCGGATTGGGACGCGAAGCGGCCGTCGGCGCATGTGTTCTCCGACATCCAGCGGGTTGGCCAGGCATCGATCATCTGGGGCGGCAATTACTTCGCTGACCTGCTGCCTCCGAGCCGCGGCTGGCTGGTGTGGCACAAGCGGCCGGACAACCGGACCAGCTTTGCAGACTGTGAACTCGCCTGGACATCCCTGAACGCCAACGCCCGGGTCCTGGTGCACCTATGGAACGGTTTCCTCAAGCACGAGAAGGAGGAGCGGTTCTCACATCCCACCCAGAAGCCCTTGCGCCTGATGCGCTGGTGCCTGGACTATGCCTCCGGGCCCGCCTCGGTGATCGATCCCTTCTGCGGCACCGGGACAACTCTGCTGGCGGCCGCCATTGCCGGATCCAGGGCGGTAGGTGTCGACGCGGAGGAATCCTACTGCGAGATCTCGGCGCGCCGGCTGGAGGCGTATTTCGAAGGCCTAGGCTGATTCATTGGGAGAAGGCAAATGGGTCTACCCAGCAGATGACCTTTGACATGAATGTAAACTCATCCGATCGCCTATGGCTAGAGATATACAAAAAGGAGAAGGGGGTTCGAATTTGAGCGAGACGTCGTATCACCCTGAAGAGCTGCCAGTTTCGGACGCGGAAGGGGATTTTGACGCCGTTGCAGCAGAGATGCGCCGCCGATTCGGCTGGGCTAAGCTCGAACGAGTACCTCCACCCAGCGAACAGCCCTAACTTATAGATATAGCATCAACTTTAAGCCGCACCCGGTTTCCGGGGAGCGGCTTTTTTTGTGACCGGGCACCGGGACAACTTTGCTGAGGGTTCTTTTTGGGGTTCTTATCCCGGCGTAAATTCCCACCTGTCGGCGCAAATTTTTTGGGATGGATTGAAAACTAGGCTGAAAACTGGCGGCCACGGAGGGACTCGAACCCCCGGCGCCCTCCTTAGGACTGAAGAAAAATAGGTCGAAAAACCTCTGATTCGAGTCTACGGGTGTCTCAGGAAGTCTCGTGTAATCCAGTGGCTAAGAGAGACCTTTAGAGAGACCAAGGGCTCAGGTCTCTCTAATCCCTCCACTTGGTCTCTCATCCAGGTTCTCGAATCGAGGTTGTCATTGAGTGCCCCGGAGCCTAAGATAGAAGAAGCACTCTACCTCCATGAATCAAGATTCGAGCTTCAACGTCCCAGTTTTTCTCGGAGAGTTCTTTCTTGGCATTTGCGCTGTGGATATCGTTTTCGATCCAGTTTTGCCTGACCTTCCGACGCCACTCTTCATGATCGCGCTTCTCGCGGGAACGGCATTTTACGCAAAGAAACTCCGCCATGGCCAAGCGGGACCACTAATTCACGGCTTGTGGGGAGCAACCATCGTCGTTCTGGTCCATCGCATTTTGGTTCACTGGCTCGCGTGAGCTATGCACTGAGTTTCGAGCCCTGCTTTGGGAGAGAAGACCTGACATTCAAGTTGATTCCTGAATGTATTGCTACTTTGAGAACCGCAGTGACCGACTCACCAAGTTCTCTGTCGTCACCGTCGTGACATCTTCTACATAGCAGACGCCGAGCGCAGTCTTCCGCGTTCGGGTTGTTGTGGTCGTGACATTCCGCTGAGACCCCGAAAGCTCCTTGAATCCAAGCTGAGTTCCTAGTAGGAGAGCGCACGACGCGGGGTCGGTTCGAGCCAGAGTTACCATAGCTTCGGCAAGGGCATTCTTCGCCTCAGCAGGGCGACCTTGTTCGGCTAAGTGGTCAGCTTTGGAGAGTTGGTAACGGACGGATGCGGGAAGTGAGGTGAGGTCTTTCATTGTTGTTTCCTGTGTTTTTGGGTTAGCTCCAGTTGGATGCGGCTTGCACACCAAACTGGTCGAAGGTCAAAACGTCGTGGACCAGAGCTGATCCTGAGGGAAGAGATCGGGCCAGGTGCTTTGCCCGAAGTGAGCCGGTGGTCAGAGTCAAAAGTCGGAACGTTGACTCACCCCATGCTCGTTCGCACTCCCCGGTTGCGATGAAGGCGTCGTAGGCTCGGAGCTTTTCGGCAAACTTGGCAGGATTGACGTGTCCGAGGTCTACTTCAACCGCTAGGAGCCCCTTATTGGGAATGACTGCCAAACCATCAGGTCGAACCTCCAACGGCTTGCCGCCAACTGCAAAGGTGGCACGGAGTTGTTGCTCAAACCGCCAAGCCGAGGCTCCCTTGCGGAGGAGCGAGATTCTCGCGTTAGTCACCGAGAGCGCATGCTGCAAAAAGCGAGGAGAGCCGGACCGAGAAGCCAGGAGCGGAGCAACACGTTCTCCAATCACTTCGGTCGCAGAAGGACTTGCCATGTAGAGGCTCTGGGCAAAGAACGGGGTATGAAGTCGCTTCACCAAGCCAACTCCGATCAGCTCTCGGAGCCGGGTGTTCACGCGGGTTATGGTGCTGAAGTATCCGAGGGCGAGAATCTGATCCCGGCTCAAAACGTGGCTGAGTGCCATATCCTTCAGAACTTGGAGATCGCGGCTCGTTAGCTGCACAGCCAATCCTCCAGAGGTTGCTCAGTCTTGTGCGAAGTTCGTTTTGGCATTTGGCCGGAAGGAAGAGTGGGGAGATGGCGAGACCGAGAGAGCACGCCTTTTTCCGGCTCATCATCGTCAGAACCGGACGAATCGCGGAAGGCTAGCACCTGTGATCGGAAGTCACGAGCCTCACGACTCAGGAATCCCGTTGAGTGCAAGAGAGGCTCATTGATTTCAACCATCTCGATCCCCTCGCCTCTAATCCACATCAACGCTTCACCGGTCCGCAGGTCGTTGAGGTCAAGGAGGCTCGGGTCCCCCGTGAGGTCTTTGCAGAGGGTCTGACTGTCCTCTCGGCCAGCTCTGAACGCGAACTTGACCCCGACATTGCCGAGGATCATCGAGCGCATCTTCGGGGTGAGCTGAGCAAGGGTTTGGTGTGCCAACACGAGCGAGAGTGCGAACCTTCGACCTTCAGCGAGGAAAGATTCAAAATCGCGAAGCACGAAATGCTCGAACTCATCCACGTAGAGCCTCACCGGGTTACGGTTGTGTTCGCCAACTTGCACTCGCGAGAAGATCTCGCGGCAGATGGAGGAGAGGATCATGTTCCCCATCATCTTCGCCGCCCCATGCAGTTCGTCAATCGCGAGCGATACCAGCGTGACGCTTCCTGGCATGTTGAGTTGCTGGCCGAGGTCTACTGGGTTGCGGTGGCCAAGCACCTTGCGCAGGGAACGAGTTGAGGTGAGCATGCTCAGCTTGTTGAGAACGGGCATTGCGAGTGTCTGTTGCTTGTCGGTTGTGAGGGTGTGGAACCGCTCCCAGAAGTCGCTTGTGGGAGAGTTCTCGGCTAAGGCAAGGCACTGGAGCCTGAATGAAGAGTTGTAGAAGAGCTGATCGAGCTGGGTGATTGGCTTTCCCACCTCAGCGAAGAGCATCAGGGCGTATCTCAGCGTTTCGGATAGCTGAATCCCCCAGGAGTCAGATTCATGAGCAATGGCATCGAGAACGCCAAGAGCACGGAAATAAGGCTCACCAGGACCGAATAGCGGGTTGAATCCATGTGGCTGCTCCTTCTCTCGCAGGTCGATCAGAGTCACGTTGCTTGGGTGAACTCTGCCAGCCGTAAGCTCAAGAACCGAGTCAATGAGGTCACCTCGCAGATCGAGGACCCCAACCGAGTGCCCCCGCTCAATGTCCTGTGCGATTAGGTGGTGCATCAGGTTGGTCTTGCCACTGCCCGTTGCCCCAATGAGCAGGGCATGGGTCTTGAGCATGTCGGGAGTGATTGAAACAAGGTGTTCCAGGGGGTTGGATGACTCTAGATGCCATCCCTTTTTCACCCCGATCCACTGCGGAAGCCTGCGTTGTTGTGCGTTCATCCTGCGGTAACGTCTCCTGATAGGAGCGTGTCAGAACAGGAATGCACCATGGAGATGAAGAGCTCGATTATTTAGCCGGGGCTCAACCGTTCGATGATCCAGCGTCGTTCGAGCGAGTCGCCAAGGAGGTCTATCTCCTAGAATTTGACTGCGCCCAAAACCAGGATATTGCCGATGTGATTGGCGTTGACAAGAGCCGCATCTCACAAATCTTTAGCGATCCGGGCAAACTCAAGCCGGAAACCATCCAGAATTTGCTCGATCCAATTCGGAGCAAAGAGAACAAGAGGCGCATTGTAGAAGCCTGGATGCGAGAGTGCTTCGGCAGAGATATCTTGCATCAGGCAGGAGATCCGCTGGTCGGAAAGAAGATCACCGAAAAGACGATCCGTCGGGTTGACCGACAAATCCGTGAGTCCCGGCTCACCCTTGCCGCCAAAACTGCCATTGAAGCAGCGCAACGAACAGATGATCCAGTGATGCGCGAACGGCTGCTCGACCGTGCATTCTTTGCCCGACAACGGCTAGATCAGCCTGGGCAAGCCATGCGTATCGCTCGCATCATCACAGGGGACGCGATCGATCGTGGTGACCTGCGTAGGGCCGCAACCGGATACTGCTTTGCAGGTCGTGTGATGCGAGGTATGGCGGATGCGAAAGAACGCGAGACGATTCACCTCTTGGACCGAGCTGAGGCACTCCTCGCGATGTCAGAGCCAGTCGCTAAGCCTGCCCCGCCCTACGTCATGGTTACTTACGAGGTGCTGGAGGTCGAGCGAATCAATGTGCTGGTGACGCTGATGGAGCGAGATCAGATCATCCGGGATGACGGTCTCGTTGAGAAGCTCAAGGCCAGAATCGAGGTGAGAATCAAGGCAGTGAAGACTTACCAGGAGAAGTCTCGACTCGCTCAGCTACTAGCACGGATGTACCTCCTACTCGATGAGGCATTCCTGGCCGAGGAGTTGCTAGAGCAGTCCTTCAAGTCGGGTGAGATCAAGAACCTCAATGCTTACGAAGCCTCGGGCTTAATCAATGCCCGGATCATTGCAAAGAGGAAGTCCGCAGAAGCTAGTTCCGAGTATCTCGACCGAGTGATTGAAAACTGTACCGAGTCGCTCGATCTCTACCACCGGAGATTGGCCGAATATGACCTTGCGAGGCTTGAGCGAAAACTCCTGATTCAAGTCGGTTCGTAGTATGTTCCCGCCCTCCCGCCCTGTTGTTACGTGCCTGTTTGCAGTCGTTGCGGGGTTGCAGCGGTGCGACCAAACCCCCGACCAAGGCTAGTCGGGGGTTTTGAACCTGCTGTAGGTTGAAAGGCTTTCTCAACCCTCATGATCAGAGGTCTCTCACTCACTCCTCACTTCCGTTCGTCCCTCCCTCGATCCCTCTGAACATTCGGGGTGGGGATAACGGGCGGAGGTGGAGTTGTCTTTTCTTCACTTTCTTTTTGTGTTGCTCTCCGATTTCCATAGAACTCAGAAGGCGAATTTATGGGGCTCGATTGCGGGTGTGCACGAAAGTTGTGGATAAGTCCCCGAGCTTTGAGCGACTTCAATCCCTTTCCGATGGCGTCGCTTCCCCTACCGGATCGTGCCATCAAAGTTCGGTAGCTCAGGATCGTGGGATGGTTGGGACGCTGCCAACCCGAAGTCTTGCGAATCAAGATGAGGAGGATTCTCAGTTCCGTGTCCCTGAGGTCTGACATCAGATGATCCAAGAGGGAGTTCGGCACCTTCGTCCACGGCGTCGAAGGCGGGGGTAAGGTCAGCTTGAGTCTGGGCATAGAAGAACTCTTTAGGAGGTGAATAGCCTTTGCGGATCGCCTCAACGATGAACGCCTCTTTTCGCTTCGCTTTGCGGAACGGCAGGTAGTCCAGTTGCCGCTGAATCTCCTCTTCGGTGTACTGAGAGAGGAGGTCGATAACCCCGTCGCGCGAAACACCGAGCTGATATAGCTGGACTGCGAGCTCAGTCTTCTTGTCCATCAGCGCACCTCCACTCTCATGAATGCGTTTACCCTTGCGCTGACTTCCTCAAGGGCCCCGAAGAACTGGTAGTCAAGCTCCCCACTCGGGCGCACCCCGATCCCAAGTTTCATCAGTCGCTCGGCTAAGTCGTTCCCATCAATGATGTTGACGCGAGCCGAGAGATAGTGGGCTTGCAGCTTCTGGGCGGTAGCGGTAACGTGGCGAGGGGAAACGATGATCCCAAGGTCAGCCTTAGTTCGCAGGACTGCCCCGGCCAGTTCATCGAGCATCCGAACTCTCACCCCGTCATTGATCACCTTGACAATCACTTTCAGGGGAAGCGATCCGAACGAACTCTCGCACATCAGCTCATGACCACCGAAGCGAGACTTTTGACGCGTTTCCCTGCGATCTAAAATCTGGACCTCCCCAAACCCTGACCGGGAAAGCACTTTCGAGGTCAGAAGAAGAAGGGTGTGCAGAGAGCTTCTCTGCAACATGTGGAGCAAGGCTTGGTTGGTCATTTTGATCCTCCTTTCTTTGATTCGATGTATCCCTTCGGGTAGCGTGAGGTCACCCAACAGCCGGGTTTCACCCCGTTGAAGGCAGGTTTGATGTCTCCAAACTCGTCGGTTGCATTTTCAGGGAGGCACCCCTGGCATCCGGCTAGATCGCAGGTATGCGGTGTCAAAAACCGTCCAAGCTCAGCCACCAAGTCCCTTGGATCGATCCGGTAGCCGAGAGTTTTCTCAAGGGCGGTTGTCACCCGAGCGACCATGACGAAACTTGGATTCATCTTCCCGTTGATCAGTCGCGAGACTGACGAGGGACTGACCTTGGCATCGAGGGCCAGGCGGGTTACGCCGTGGAAGGCGTAGCGGTTGGTGTGAATCATCAGATCGGAAACCCGATTGACGACCGGCCCGAAGGCCTGCGTAGGGGGTGGATGTTTCATGCACCCATTGCACCAGACCGAACAAAAACCGACAAGTCCTTGTTCGTCGATGCAAGCGGTGCACCGCTCGATTCTGGTTTGTGGGAAGCAATTCCGCGATGCAACGATGCTCGCATGTGGCTTCCAACACCCACCCCAGCCGACGTTGAGGCATTTCAAAAGCTTCTTGCATCCGAGCACGGAATTGTGTTGGATGAAGAAAGCGCCCGAATTTCGGCGACTCGACTACTCCACCTCTATTTCATCAAACACCATGCGTATCGCCATCTATGCGCGGAAATCGACGGAAAGCGAGGATCGTCAAGTTCAGAGCCTGGACGATCAGTTGAGGATCCTCAATGAGATTGCCGAGCGAGATGGCCTTGCGGTTGCTGAAGTCATTACGGAGTCAAAGTCAGCGAAAGAGCCTGGAAATCGGCCAGGGTTTCAGACGCTGCTCCGCTTGATTGAGTCCAGTCAGATCGATGGAATTTTGACGTGGCACATCAATCGTTTGACGCGAAACCTGGTTGATGGCGGTGTCTTGGCTCACCTGCTGAGCTCAGGAAAGCTTCAGCTCATCCGAACCCCTGAGCGGACCTTTCGATCTGAGGATAATGTCTTGCTGCTCGCTATTGAGAATGGAGTCGCCACTAGCTACATTCATGATTTGAGCAAGGCCGTTAGGCGCGGCATGGATAGCAAAGCCGCCAAAGGATGGAAACCCGGACAGGCTCCGCTAGGCTATCTGAATGACTGGGAATCGAGAGAAATCAAGCTCGATCCTCTACGAGCGCCAATCGTTCGCAGTGCCTTTGACATGCTTTTGAGCGGTTCATATTCCGTCGCGGAGATTTGGCGGCAACTCAATGGCATGGGCTTGACCGGCAAGAGCAAAACTCGGCGAGGAAAGCCGATTAGCAAGGTTGCCGTTCACAACATGCTGAGAAACCCCTTCTACGCGGGTGTGCTGCGTTACAAGAATATTGCAAGCATTGGCGCTCACCAACCAATTCTCAGCCGCGCCGAGTTTGAGCTAGCTCAGGCTCGGCTCACCCGCCTGTCGAATCCAAAGCACCGGAGCTTGCTCCCACCCGCGTTTTCAGGCGTATTCACGTGTGCGACCTGTGGGGCGGCTGTCGTTCATGAGCAGAAGAGGAAGCGGCTTGCTCGAACAGGACAAGAGGTTGTCTACAACTACTATCATTGTTCGGGGTCTAAAGGATGCCGAAGGTTGAGTGTTGCTGAACAGCCAATGTCTGAGCTTGCGAGAGCCTTCGTGGACGATCTCGCGATCTCACGATCCTTTGCCGACTGGTGCTACGAGGCAGTACGGAGTTCATGCCTGGGCGAACAGGTACAGGGCGAAAACTCGATGGTTGAGCTCAGCGAGCTCCTCACGAGCGACCTGAAGAGGCTCGACTCACTGACCATGAAGTTCGTGGATGGAGACATTGGTAGAGAGGTCTATCAACGAGCGAAAGACAGGCTTGAAAACGCAATCACCGAGAGGCGCAACGTAATCCAGCGAATGGAAGACCGAGAAGGAATTGTCCTCGCGCACATCAAGCAAAAGCTAGATGCCGGAGTGCTAGCGATGATCTACGGACTCTACCATGACGCCAACCTCAGACGAACCGTTCTCACGAGTCTGGGAGCGGGGCACGTTCTTGAAGGGAAGGAAGTGAGGCTCCGGGCCGATCCTGTACTACAAAAAATCGCCTCATTCGAACCGGGAGCAAGAAGCTCCCAGAGCACGAAATCGGACGACTTTTCACCTGATGATCAAATTTGGTGGAGCTTAGTTGACGATATTCGAACTGCTGCCAGAAAAGCACTCATCGAAGAACCAACAGGGCCGCAACAAGGCCGACTGCCCCAGCAACCTGAATCCACTGCCAGCGAGCACTCTGTAGGTCACGCGCATCAACCCACCTCGCACAGCCTTGGCAGACGATCCGTGATCCGTACCGATTCTGGACCGACGAGGGTTTCCCAGACCGGTAGTCGCGGCGAATCCACTCACCGGTCGTAACACGACGACGCAAGCGATATCGGGATTCGTTGAGCGGTCTCCCGCAGATGTAGCAGTTGGCCATGCGTCAAGTTTCGGTCAAACGTGCCGGGACGCCAATTCCAAAGACATCCATGCAACAGGTGCGCCAAGCCCTCCATTCGTGAGGGAACCACTTGAAGTTGAGATCGTGATTCAGGCGAGTTGATCGCCTAGGATCACCATGAACTTGAAACAACCTGAGGTGCTCGATTGAGCACCGCCATCTACGAGAACGTCACCAAGACGATCATCGAAACCCTTGAGCGAGGCGTCGTGCCTTGGAAAAAGCCGTGGCATCAACTTCAGTCAGTTCCGACCAACGCGACCACGAACCGGCCGTACCGAGGAGTGAACACGTTTCTCCTCTCGATTCACCCGTACACCGATCACCGTTGGCTTACTTTGAAGCAAGCCAACGAACTCGGTGGGGCGGTGAAGCCAGGGGAGAAGGCAACAACCGTGGTCTTCTGGAAGCGCTGGAAGCCGAATGTGCCAGACGAGGAGCAAGAGTCGGGTGTCACCCGGGAGGTTCCACTCCTTCGCTACTTCAAGGTGTTTAACGCTGAACAGTGCGTAGGACTACCCCTCCCGGAGCTTCACCGCTCGGAAGAGTACAAGGAACATGACCGCATCGAGAGAGCCGAGCTCTTGGTCCAGCATATGCCCAACCCTCCGACGATTCGTGATGGGGGCAGCACCGCTTGGTATCGCCCCAGCGACGACCACGTACAAATTCCCGAGCTCAAGCTTTTCCGGTCCCCTGACGCCTACTACGCCACCCTGTTCCACGAGCTTGGGCATGCAACCGGCCACGAGTCACGTCTCAACCGCTCAGGTGTAACTGGCACGATCCTCTTCGGGTCGGGTGAGTACAGCAAGGAGGAGTTGGTCGCCGAACTCACGTCGGCATTCTGTGCCGCAACCGTCTCCCTCGATGACCGCCTGATGGGTGACTCAGCGTCCTACATCAATGGATGGCTCAGCGTCCTGAAGTCGGACCCAAAGGCAGTCGTCATCGCCGCCGCTCAAGCTCAGCGAGCCGCAGACCTCATCCGGGGCGTCGAGTATACGACTTGAGCCCATTTACAGCCTCACGGATTCGCCCGTGAGGATTTTTCTTGTCTACGAAAAAGCAGCCCAAGCTTCGGACTGCAGAATGGTGGCTACCTCGGCTCAAAGAGGATGCCAGGAATGAGTCGAGCAGTGATCCGCTCGATGAGACGATCAACCGTTGGGTTGAACTGGGCGAAGGTTGGCAGCTTGTCAGGAGCGCGGCGTGAGATCACCAAGTCGGTCTTTGCGTCGAACTGGTATCGCCACAACCGCGCCGCCTTGAAAGGCTCTTCCTTCAGGTCAGGCCCGAGGTGGTGATGGAATCCTCCCGAGAACACGAGGATTCGCGGGGCTCCCCAACGAAGCGGCACGATTGCCGCGCGTTGGTGGGCGGGATTGTGAACGCCGGTCACGGCGATCTTGCCGCCCAGCACCGCCTGCTCAGTCTCTCGCTCGACCTGGTCGAGCTCTGAAGGAGTTTGATACGGACGGCCCAGGGCTAGCGGGATGGACGCTAAGGCAGCCCCGAGTAGATGGACATTTCCGTACATCCACAGTCCAGCATCCGGGTAGAACCCAGGCTCCTGATCAAAAAGAGCGTTACGGCGAGGAGGTTTCGGGGCAAGGCGAATGGCCATGCGCCCACGGTCTCAAACACCCCCCACATGAGGCTAAATCACGCATCTTCGCGCAACAGTCAGCTGACGTATTGCCATGACTGCTCACAAAATCAGGGCCGTCTTGGATCAGTTGATCGGAGGGCTGACTCCCAATCCTCAAAAGCCGTATTTGTTACTTCTGAGCCTGAACGCCTCTTTTCCGCCCTCCATAACCTGGGCAATCTCGTCCCGAATCACCTTAACATCAATCGCCCCCTGGAGCTTCAGTGTTCCTTTGGACTGCTCACCAGAGACCATGTAATCACAGACAACTACGAGCTCGGCATCACCATTTACGACGAGATTAGCGTTGTGACTACTAAAAATCAATTGCCTACCACCCTTAGCGTTCCAAACCTGATTCACAATGCTAACAATCACTTGACTATCAAGATCGTCCTCTGGCTGGTCGATGATCAGGGGACTTCCCTGTTGATTTAAGAGAGCCCACAACAGTGCCGTTGCCTGTTGCCCCGCAGATGCCTCCTCAAAGTCAATGTACTCGTTTTCACGAGTCATATATTCAAATGCTGGTCTGCTAGCGACATCGCCTAAAGACATGTTGAGCCACTCATCTGGGCCAAACTTGTTGGCGATCCGGAGCAACTCTGAGGCACTGAACTTGGTGCTCAACTTTGGCGTTGCTGGAAGGACAGTCCCATCTTCAACAGGCTTATCCAGCAAACACAAACTAAGCAATTCTCCCAACATTTCAAAGTAGGCAACAAGGGGATCGCCCTCGTTCTCAAGTTCTGAGAAAAGTTCCTCAACCTTCTGACCTCGCAGGTTGCTGCCCTTCATTGTTGCAACAAACGAAGAACATGACTTGGATAAGTCGCCATGCTGCCTTAGTGTCGCCCGAATTCGCCCTGATGAAAGGCCAGTTAGTGACTCACATTGAGAAGCCAGCAATGATGAACGAAATTGAAGCAACTCCTTCCATTTGGATTGCAACTCGGGAAAGTCCTTTTCCGGTTGGCCCAAAGACGCTATGGATGACTGAGCCAAGTCGATTTCCTGGTTGACTTTTTCAAGCTGCCGTTCCAACTCGGCAAGTTGCTTTAGAACAGTTTCGTGTGCCGAAGATTCTTGCTTAACCCTCTCATACTCCAAAGCATAGTCGGCGCGCTTTTGATCCCATTCACCGAGCAACTTCGAAATCGTGGCCTCTGTTTCTAGACTCGAAGCCGCACCTATTGACAGTTCGGCGACCGCGGCCTTCATCGCCTCAATGCGCTCACGGATCAAACCATGAATCGAAACTGCAAGCTCAGCGTTCGGGAACGCGTTAGATCCCTCTGGGAGGCCTTGAGGCAATCCAGAAAGTGAGGCCGCCGCTTGATCAAGAGTAGCGAGGGCTAGCTTCACATCTCCCGACACCCGAGTCGCAAACCTCGATTCCAAATCTGCATTCGGCTTGATAGCCAGAATTGCCCTGTCCTCCGCAGAAATGCCTGTAAGCTTCTTCCGAAAAGCGTCGACTTGAGCGATCAAGGAGTTGCTCTCCTTCTTCAGATTCTCCAAGTCCGATTGCATTCGAACTTTGCGGACGAAACGAGCAAAGTTCTCTCTGAGTTCTCCTTCCATTGCCAGGAGCTGCCTTTGTGACTCATCGAGCTGGACGCGAATAGGGGCCTCGATGAATCTTAAGAGTTGTTCAGTGCGCACCCCAACACTACTCAGCTGCTTTTGACTATAGGCTTGTACAGGTAGAATGGCACGTATCTGCTCCTCAGTCGCTGACTCAAACTCCCCATCCGCTATCTTGATTTGAAGTCTCCGATCTTTCGCAGAGCGACGAAGAGTGTGGCCCACTCCATTCTTTACATACTTGACTTCAACGGCTCCGTTTGTTTCCAGTAGCGTTTTTTCAACAAGTCGCTGCCGTTTCGCTTGAAAGTCAGCAGCCTCAGCATCACCCGAGACCGCAGGTTCATCACATAGCGCCCATCGCAAATATTCTAGGATCGTTGATTTACCTGTTCCCCTACCGCCAATGATTGCATTGTACTGGGGATTCAACTCCAAATTAAAATTGCCGAGGAACTTGGAATCAGTTACCGTTACCTGTGTTACCACTGCATGTGGAATCGGTGGTTCGACATGTGAGAGTCGAGATTCTCTAGCTAAGCATGCCTGGCGAAGGGCCTCTGCCGTGGGCTCTGCCCACTTAACCCATGTCACATGATCTCCTAGTGTGGCTAAGTCGTCCTTGCGGCAATCAGAGGTCGCGAAAACGCCCACACTCTTGAAGCCCCACTCCTTTACTTTTCCGCTCAACTTAGCTAAGTGACCATCACTTCCAGCAAGAGGACCATCCATGTAGCCGCCAACGCATGGCATGTCGATGTAATGTCCATGAAAGCCAGTTCTCATCAAAGTTTGATGTCCCTTTTCCGTGACATTCGGCAAGACGATGAACTTTCCGGTTAATGATGCATGTTGATCAAGCTTGCTATGAAGCTGAAGCAGATTGATGGGAAGCTGAACTGTTTGGGTAGTTGTTTCGGCGGTTCGTGGGGTTGGCACAATCCCCAAGCAGGCGTAGACGATGGGGTAAAAGTCTTGCGTTAGAGAGGCATCAAAGATTAGTATTGCCTGACAGGGTTGTACGAGTGTAAGTTCCATGCCGGGGAATACGACGATTCGCTCTTCATTGGAAACGGGTTGTCCTTGTGCATCGAGTTCCTCCGCCGCAGCTTTCTGGATGTACGGCACAAACTCCATATCGTGGTGATCCGTGATCGCGACTGCTCCCAAGCCCTTTTCTCGGCACTTGGAAATGAACAGGGCCGCGAAGGCGTCTCGGTCGGTTTCAGAAGTCGGTCTTACCCCACTCCAGTTAATGTCCCGAGGCGTGTGAACCTGAAAGTCACACTTCCTAAAGTGTGCACCTTTATCCATTTGAACAGACTCCTTGTTGAGTGGACGTGAACATTATCATCGGGCGGCTCCTGCAAAAACTGGCGACGGTACAGTTGGGTAGGCGTAGTAGACGTGCCGGAAGACAGCCTCAACTTTGTCTTGAATCTCGGGTTCGGTATAGGTGTCAGGCAGCCCCGTTTGATCGCTATAGAGGAAATCAAAGATCGTTGAGCGAACGGCATCACGCGTCGCTTCTTTTTCGGTCCACTGCGCAATCTTCAACTTCTCTCGCTTGAGCGTCGCTAGGAGCTGTCCAGCGATCAACTTGATTCGCGCAATCTCTTTCGGACTGAGCTCTGGCTTCATTAGGAGATCAAACATGACCACGGATTCAGGATCAAGACCTTCACGGACGTGGCGTTGCTCTTCGCCGTCGAGAGCCTCTACGAAGCGTAGGAGGGCCTCGAAGGTCTTCTCAATGGTCAACCTATCCTTCTCCGAGTTGTAGCCGTCGATAATTTCTTCGTAGCGAGCTTGGAAGTCAGCTCGAAGAGGATTCTCTCTCATTAGCTTGGCAAGACGACGCTCGATGATGGTCTTGAGCTCCTGAACCGTCGTGTTCTTCTTCGGGCTCTTTGCGAACTCCTGGCGAAGTCTCTCGAAGTCAATCTTCGAGATGTCATACGGCTTGCGCTCTTCCTTGCAGACACCTTCCTCAACGGGCCGAATAGCGTCCGCAACTACGGCATGGAGGTCTCTCATGATCTTGCTGATGTCGGCGTCGTCTCGGTCTTCCTGAAGGCTCTTGTAGATGACGTTGATCGCATCGTAGGCATGTTTGAAGTCGTTGACACCGTCAATCGTGATACAAGCCTTGAATTTCTTGAAGACCTCACGCGCTATGACTTCGAACTGCTTTCGGCACTCGTCGGATTCGTTTGCAGCCTCCTTCGCGGCGATGATTGCAGCGTTTCGAGCAAAGCTGGTTTCGCTTATGATCGCTTCAAGCGAGGCCCCGCGTTCCGCAAGGAAATGCCGCACGAACTCAACTGTCTCGGCAAGATCAGCAAGCAGCTCCTCATTGGAGCGAGCTGGTTCGTCCTCTCCCGTGTCGCCGCCAGACCGTCCAGAATCACCTTCACCAACGAAGGTCGCAAGGGCACTCCGGAGGTTCTTAAGGATGCCGCAGTAGTCAACGATGAGGCCGTTGTTTTTCCCATCATTCACCCGGTTGGCACGAGCAATGGCCTGCATGAGGGTGTGAGCCTTGAGTGGCTTGTCGAGATACAAGGTCGCCAAGGAAGGAACGTCAAAGCCAGTCAGCCACATCGCGCAAACGATAGCCACTCGGAAGGGATGATTCTCTCGCTTGAACGCCGATTCAACATCGAGTGAGGTTCCATCCGGCAAGGAGAACCCTTGCTTGATCAACTTGCGGTGAGGCTCGATGTCCAGTTCCC
>Ga0247832_1002905_pt1 | contig 24757 bp, 20 predicted proteins | sample LaCruzMarch2015__10_FD_192407 | JGI IMG/M metagenome (GOLD analysis project Ga0247832, IMG submission 192407) | Freshwater microbial communities from meromictic Lake La Cruz, Castile-La Mancha, Spain - LaCruzMarch2015_4m | ecosystem: Environmental > Aquatic > Freshwater > Lake | place: Spain... | reverse complement strand
CCGTATCGGCCAGAAGCAAAACGGCGGCCGCCGCAGCCAAGAGGAAAATCGTGGCAGCCGAGATCCAGATGATGCGCTTGGCCATGAAGGCATAATTTAACCCCACATGGCTTTCGCATCCAGAGCTATGCGCAGCCTCCCGTAGTATCAGCGCCAGAGGTCCGCGTAAGCGTCGGCCCACCGCCGCGTCGCTTCGGCGTCGGGCAACACCTCCACGAGGCGCGGAGATCCGGACGGAAACGTGTCGTCCGGGTCTGCCACCACCCCGTAGTGCCAGCCGAACATTTCCGCCCAGCCGCGCAGATGCAGTTGGTGCGTATTGAGAAACGCCGCGTGCTGAAACATGCGGTCGAAAATTTGTCCGCCCGCGTTATTGATCACGGCCAGAGTGATCTCGGCTTCACCGAGTTGCGCGGACGGCCAGAGTCCGGCCAAATCGTAAAGTGCCGACAAATCGCCAAGCAGTGCCGCGGTCGGACGATCCGCTCCGGCCAACCCGAGGGCGGTTGAGACCAAACCATCGATCCCATTGACGCCGCGGTTGGCGTGGATCGTGCGATGGTTTTCTGTACGCGGTGCGGCCAGATCCCATTCGCGGATCGGCAGGCTGTTGCCGAGGAAGACCCGCGCATCATCGGCCAGGCGGGTGGCCAGCATACGGACCAATCCGGCTTCGCTGCGCGGTTCCGCACGGAGTATTTTTTCCAGTTGCTCCGCCGCCGCGCGGTCGCGGGAGAAGAGCGGACCGGCGAGACCGGCCTTCGGTGCAAAATCCGCGCAAATTTCGCGGAAAGCCGCCAGTGGCACCACCGGTGATGCGGTGGCCAGACCGGGAAAGTTCACCGTCGAGACGTGCAACACGTTCCAGTGTTCGCATTCGCGCCAGAAGCGCGGGGTGGGTACCCCGCCGATGCGGATCACGCCGTCGCAAGCCGCGCGGACTTCCGGCGTGAGCAGTAGGCGCTCGCCGGAGTGAAGGCTGAATTCCTGCAGGTTGCGATGATCGCGCAATTGGGAAACCGACTCGAGGTAGAGCGGGCTATCCAGCGAGGCCAGCCACGGCGCCAGCGCGTGCGCGTCTTGCGGATCGAGCGACGAGACAAGCACGAGCGGATGACGCACTTTCCGGAAAAAATCTTGGCAAGCCCGCCGGGCATCCTGCGTTTCCATCCATGGTCTTTCGCGCGGCGGTTCCTCCGGACTCCCCAAGGCGATACTTTCGACCGCGCCCTCCACCAGCGGCTCTTCGAAGCACACGTTGAGATGAAAGGGTCCGTGTCGTGGGGGCAAACCTTCGAGTTCTCCTGGTGTATCAATGTCGACCACCGGCACGGCGGCGGCGGCAAAGAGCGGCAACTGGTTGATCGTTTGCGGCGCGCCGGTGCCGCGCAACCGGCGGGGACGGTCTGCCGTCACGGCGATGAGACGACGTCCGCCGTGCGCCGCTTCGAGCATGGCGGGCAGCAACTCGGCGGCTGCCGTGCCCGAAGTGGTGATGACCGCGACCGGCCGCCCGTCGCGCGCCTCCCGCCCGAGCGCAAAAAAAGCCGCGCTGCGTTCTTCGAAAAATGAAACCACTTCGAAGGATGCGCGCGCCGCATCGCAGGCTAGCACGAGGGGGGCATTGCGCCCGCCCGGACACAGGCAAATCGTGCGCACGCCCGCCGCGTGCAGCGCGAGAAGAATTTCCGCGGAGAGCGCGCGATTCGTTTGCGCCGCGTTCAAAGTCCGAGGTTGCCGCGGGTGGCGGCGAGTTTGAGCCGCAACTCGGCCGTCTCGCGCGTGAGGTCACTGCCCGCGACCAGGCCGCATCCGGCCCCGCAGCGCGCGGACTCCCGGTTCCACTGCACGCCGCGGATCGCTACGAGGCAGCGGGCGGTGCCGTCGGGCAGGGACAAGCCGAAAGGCGCGGCGAAAGCCCCGCGCTCCGCCCCGTCCAATCGCTCCGTCCACTGGCGCCAGTCTCCGCGCGGCGCGATGCCCACAGCCGGCGTGGGATGAAGCAGGCGCACCAAGTCCGCAAAGGCCGGAGTTTGCGCGGGCGCGACCCGCAGGTCGGTGCGCAGGTGGGAAAGGATGCCGATGCGCCATAATCTGGTCGCCCCGCGGGTCACGCTGCCGAGTGGCCCGATCTGCGCGGTCAAATCCTCCAGCACGAGCGCGTGTTCGTTCCGCTCTTTGGGGTCGTCCATCATCTCGTCCGGGGCACGTCCGGCCCGCGCCGTGCCGGCCACCGCCATGGTATGGATTTCCACGCCGTCGTTGGCGAAGAGCAATTCCGGCGAGGCTCCCAAGCAACCGCCGCTCGCATCCCAGTATCCGTAGGGCATCAATCCGGCCGGGAGATTAGCCAGCGCACGCAGGGCCCGCTCGAGCTCGGCTTCCTGCAGCGGGCCGGCGCTCTGTTCAAAAACGGCGGGCACCGCTTTCGATAATTCGCCGCGGCGCAGGGCCGCCTGCACGGCATGGAAAGTCGCGGCGAAGGCGGTGACATCGAATTCGCGCCACGCACGCACGGACGTCTCACCTTGCAATTGCTGCGCCAGCCCGTCGGGCGAAACGGCGGCGGCGTGCGGGTAGATACGCCAAGGCTGCAGGTCGCGCAGCATGAAGTCCGGCCGGTAGAAGGACAAATGGTCCGGGTGCGGCTGCGCGGACTTCACCGGCTCGCCCCACGCGATGATCCAACGGTCCTCGGACCAGGCAAAGAGGGCGCCGGACTGCAGGAAGGCGCGCACACTATCCGCCGACGGCGAAGAGCGTCGCAGCCAAACAGCGGCGGGATCGGTTCTTGGCGTGCTCGGGACGTTCAGCATCATAAAGATTTACGTCCCGCGCCGTGGCCCGGGATTCGGTGTCCTCTTAACGGCGCAACTCGCGCTCGGCTTGCAGCCAGTCGGATTCCGAGTCGCCCGGCAGGCCGGAATTTATCCGGCGCTCGGCGAGGTAATAAGCTTTAAGAGCGATTTCTTCCATCGTGACCGAACCGACAAGGCCGACCACTTCCGATTTTCCTCCCACCCGGCGGGTCATGACCCGGGCTGGGGCGGCGATGGAGGCGCGGTTGCGGGCGGCGACCGGTTTGCCCGCTGCGGTTTTTTTGACCGCCTTTTTGGCTGGCTTGGCGGCGGACTTTTTGACTTTTTTAGGCATATTCCAGATGTGTGTTGAGGGGTTAGTTAACTTGGGAGGCCTGCCGGGGGCCAAGTTTTTTCGGCTTTCACCCTGCGTTCGCGGGTTTAGGCTCGGGATGTGGGTATTTCCTTGGCCGAATTTTTCATCCGGTGGTTCGTCACCGCGGTGTCGGTCTTCGTCGCGGCCTGGATTGTGCCCGGGATCGATTACACCAGTTTCACCGGTCTGGCCTTTGCCTCGCTCCTCTTGGGCATGATCAATGCCCTGGTGCGTCCCCTGCTGCTCATCCTCTGCCTGCCGCTTATCCTCGTCACCATGGGCCTCTTTATCCTCGTGCTCAATGCCCTCCTCCTCTGGTTCGTCGCCGGAATTTTGCCGGGCAGCTCGTTCACCGTGTCGGGATTTTGGGCCGCCTTCTGGGGCGGCCTCGTCATCAGCGTGATCAGCTGGGTGCTTAGTGCCTTTTTCCGTGGGAGTGACGGCCGCATCTACCCGCTGACCCACCACACGGTGATCAAGCAGGCGCGGGGTCGCACCCTCGACTGATCATGGTCCCCGCGGGCTTGCGGCGGTGGTTGGATGGCGGACGCACCGGCATCAAAGTCTGCGGCATCACCCGCGAGGAAGATGCCTTGGCGGCCATTGCGGCCGGGATCGATGCCCTCGGCTTCAATTTTTATCCCAAATCAAAACGTCACGTCCCGCTGGCTGACGTGTCCGGATGGATCGCGCGCTTGCCGGAGGAAATCGGACGCGTCGCCGTGGTGGTTAACGCGGATGAAACGCTCCTGCACGAATTGCAGAGCAGCGGACTCTTCCATGCTTTTCAATTTCACGGCGGCGAAGCGCCGGCAACCTGCGCCCGTTGGGGAGGCAGTTTTTATATCAAGGCCCGCCCGATCTCCGATCAAGACTCCGCGGTTGCCGCCTTGGCCGATCCCGCGCCGTGCCTCCTCCTTGATGCGCACGCCCCCGGGGAATTCGGGGGCACCGGCCGGGTTATCGATTGGTCCTTGGCCGCCCGCGTGGCGCAACAAGCGCAATGCCCGGTTGTCCTCTCGGGCGGATTGAATCCGGAGAATATTGCCGACGCCGTGCGGCAGGTACAACCCGCCGCCCTCGATACAGCCAGCGGTGTGGAAGCGGCGCCGGGAATCAAAGATGCCGCCAAAATGCGCGACCTCGTGTCGGCGGTGCGGCGAGGTTAATCCGGACGCACCCGTGCCACGGCACGTCAAAAAAGCGCAGCGCGAAGTGAATGCGCTATGGAGTGCGGCGGCATGACGCCGCTTTGGATGTCCACTTTGGATGCAGACAAAATTTGTAGCGGCGGTCAGCCGAGGCTTGGCGAACCGAAGATGGCCCTGAGGCAAACAGGTCGTTACGGCGACCAACTGATATGACCGCCGGAACCTTTCGGACAACAGGCACAAATCTTACTCCGGATTCTTGTCCGCCGGACCAGACTCTTCCGCGCCCCCCACCATCTTGATCGTCCCCGCGTCGAACGACGTGATATCCCCAAGGTTCGAGAGCGCGTATTCCTCCACACAGGATCCGTCGCCTTGAAAAAAGCGCGCCGTGTTCTCATTCGCTCCGGGGACCATCATCACGCGGTTGTCCCCGGTTCCAGTCGATACGCGCAAGAGCGGCAAACCGTCCGTCGTCCCCAGCACCGGTCCGGTTTCGTGCGGCGTGGCACGCAGGACCAACTGACGTGAGGCACCCGGATCGAGCGGGTTTTCGACCAGACGCACTGTGACCTCGGCCGGGATCTCGCCAGCCGAAGCGGCCAAAGCCCCATCGCGCCATCCGAATCCCGAACTATCCGTGATCTTTTTGTCGAAGACATATTCCCAACCCCCGCCATCGCCCCGGCGCCGGATAGCCACGGTGCGTTGACCGTCCGGAACAGCCAGCGTGGCCACGAAATAATCCTCCTCCGGCGCCGCGGCGAGCGAGGTGATTTTTCCGCCATCGGCCGGCGGACTCCATTCGGCCAGGCGTCCTTCTTCCGGGTTGTAATGCGCCACGCAGGTCGAGCCATCGAGGCGTTCCTCGAGGACCCAGAAGGTATTGGCCCGTCCGGCTGAAACGGTCCGCACTTTGGCCTCCGCCGGCATCTCGAGTTTCGACCAGCCCGCTTGCCAGCGCCAAACCGAGCCATCCACACCCGCCGCCACGGCACCTTGGTCGAGCAGGGCCAGCGAGATGAGCGGTGAGGGAAGGTTGGTCTCTTCGCCTTGTGAAGCGAAGGAGGGAAGAAGGTAGAACCGCACCGCGTCCGCCTCGAGCAGGGCGAGGCGTTCGCCGCGCGCGGCCACGGCCACAACTTCATCCGTCTTGATGGGCAACGGGACTTCCACCCCATCTTCCAGTCCGGCCGCCCGCAATTTTCCATCGAGCAGAGCGAAGGCGACGGTGTTCCCGACGGCCAACTGGACGGCGCGCGCCGCTTCGGGCCGCGGCTCGGTCACCACCGTGCGCCATCGCGCCTCGCTCTCCGGCGAATAACGCACCAGCACCCCGCGTGCCCCGGCCAATCTCGCCATGAGCAGGATGTCGCCTCCGGGAAGAAGTTGCGTTGCCCCCACCGAAACGATGCGCGGTGAATCGTCACTCTCGATCCAATCGTTGAAATGGAAGGCCTCGCCGCTGATCGCGATGTCGCCGACCACGAAGCCGCGCGCCGTATACGTCCCCGCAGCCACGGGTTGTCCGGCCTCGTCATGGCCATCCCAATCGGTCGAGAGTCCGTTGAGGCCGATGCGGAACCGGCTGAAAGGCCACTCGTCGCAGAGCACGCGCACCAAGGCCGCGTCCCTGTCATAAATACCGAGACTCACCGTCCCGCTGCCGGTCGCCGGGATGAAACGAATATGCGTGGCCTGCGGGACCGTTTCGCCGGGCGGGGTGGCCAGGGCAACAGTCGCGCACACCATGACGGCGAGAGCTAGAGGTAGTAGCGCCATTCGAGGTCGGGGAAGATGTTGTCACGTTCCCGGCACGCGGCCAGAAAATCCTTGTCCGTCCGTCCGCTCCGCAGGATGTCGTAGAGACGGTTGAAGCGCAGCAGGTGGTCCTTGGTCCGCTTGGCCGCGTAGTCCTTGGCCGTTCCTGTGCCCATGAGGAAAGCCCAGTCGCTGGCCTGGGCGAGCAAGAGTTCGCGTCCCATTTGCTGGAGGGTTTCCTCCTTCTCCTTGCTCCGTGTCTTCTCATGGCAGCGCGCCATTTCGGTCATCCGCCGCGCCGCGGCATGCAGGTGCGGATAGATCCACGCGTTGGACTGGTCGAGCCAGACCTCCCAATACCCTTTGTTACCCCAACTCGACGCGCATGGTTCGACCACCTGAAGGATCTCATGGCCGGCCAAGTAATCCGTCGGCGTGGTCAATTCGAAGACATCCTGATCGTAGGCCGCCTTGCGCAGGAAGAGATCGAGAAATTCCGGTCCCTCGAACCACCAGTGGCCGAACAACTCGGCATCGAACGGACTGACCAGGACCGGCTCGACCGGCATTTCCGCGCACAAGGGTTCGAATTGCCGGATGCGGTTGGCCAAAAAATCCGCAGCATGCGCCTCCGCCGCCGCCTCGGCCCACGGGCGGTGATACAGCTCCTTGTGCTCCGTGCGTCCGGTGATGCGATGGTATTTCAACCCGGTGAATTTGCGCTGCGTATCCCCGCCGAGGAACGGCCGCAGGTAATCCAGCGGAAGATCGTAGCCGATGTCGCGGTAAAAATCCCGGTAAGCGGGGTCACCCGGGTAGCCTTCCTCCTGACTCCAGACCTGCCGGCTTGAGTCCCGGTCGCGCGCGAAAACCGCCGGTCCCTCCGGCGTGTAGCAGGGCGCATAAATGGCTAAACGCGGCTGCGGCTTGCCGAACATCAGCCCGTGCGCATCGAGCACGAACCATTTCAAGTCGGCTTCGCTCAGATATTTTCCCAGCCCCGGAAAATAAGCGCATTCCGGCAACCAGATGCCGGACGGTTGGCGTCCGAAAAGTTCACGGTGGTAATCGCACGCGGTCAGAATCTGCGCGCGCACGGCCTCCGGGTGGTCGGCCATGAGCGGCAAAAATCCGTGCGTGGCCGCGCAGGTGATGATTTCGAGAAGTCCCGCGTCCTGCAGGGCGCGAAAGGCCGGGATGAGACGTCCGCCCCGCGCGGCAAAATAGTCCCGCGTCGCCCGGAAGCGCTCGAGGTAGAATTCGGCCAACCCCCGGGACGCCGCATCTCCCGCGGTGCGCGACACCTCGCTTTCGGCCAACGCGACCGAACGGTCGAGATGGCGCGCCGCCCGTTCCCCGAGCAGGGGGTCTTCCATCATCGCACCCAGCGTCGGGGTGATCGACATGGTGACCCGCACCGGCGCCCGCTCGGCCGCCAACCGCTCGAAGACCCGCAGCAATGGCACATAGGTCTCGGCGATCGCCTCGTAAAACCAATCCTCCTCGAGAAAATCCCCGTGCTCCGGATGCCGCACATAGGGAAGATGCGCGTGCAGCAAGAGGGCGAACTTTCCTTTTCTCATCGCGGCCACCGGAAGCACGCTACCTTGTCCGCCTCCGCCCCGCGCAGCAAGGAGCCTTTGCGGATGGTGGTGATCCTTTGTTCCTCCTCCCTATGGGTAGGGACGAGTGGCCCGCTCGTCCGTCCGTTGAACAACGGACACGCGGACCGCGTGTCCCTACCTCAGGTGGATCGCGAAGTCCCATCGCGATTTTCTGAGGGGATTATCGCGCCGGGGACGGCACGATCCACCGGTTGTAGCGGCGGTCAGCCGAGGCTTGGCGAACCGAAGATGGCCCTGAGACAAACAGGTCGTTACGGCGACCAACTGATATGACCGCCGGAACAATGCGTGGGAATGGGGCGGCTATGCCTTCAATTCGGCCCCGGTCGTGGCATCGGTCAGCACAAATTGTTCGCGGTGCATCGACGGGTCGGGCTTGAAGGAAAGCCGGCCGCCGTAGCGGCGTTCGATGTCGATAAGCAGCTCTTCATCCTCGGTGCGGAGGCGGTTGAGGAGGTCTGGATTCACGATGACCTTGATCTCATGGATGGTCTCGATGTTCTTGCGCATCACGCCGTGCAGGGCGCGTTGCAATTCGACGGACATCGTCATGGTGTTTTTGATCAGACCGCGTCCCTCGCAATACGGGCAGGGATCAAACTGCGACATGCGCATGCTCTCGGCGGCGCGCTGGCGGGTCATTTCCATGAGTCCGAGTTGGGAGATGGGCAGGACGTGGGTGCGGGCCTTGTCGCGCTTGAGGCGCTGGCGCATGAGTTGGTAGACCGACTGCTGGTCTTTGCGCGATTTCATGTCGATGAAGTCGGCGACGATGAGGCCGCCGATGTTGCGCAACCGCATCTGGCGGGCGATTTCGTCGGCCGCTTCGAGGTTGGTCTGCACGATGGTGCGCTCGACATCCTTGCCGCCTTTGTTGCGGCCGGTATTGACGTCGACCGAAATGAGCGCCTCGGTTTCGTCGATCACGATGTAGCCGCCGCAGGGCAGCCAGACCTGGCGGTGGAAGGCTTTCTCGACCTGTTTGTCGACGCCGTATTTCTCGAAGATGTGCTGCTCTTCCTGGTAAAACTGGATGCGTTTCTTCGAGCGCGGGGAAACCTGGGCGACCAGTTCCTGCATGCGCTCGACCGAAGGAAGGTCGTCGCAGACCACGGCATCGACTTCCTCGGTGAGGAAGTCGCGCACCGTGCGCTCGATGAGGTCGGGTTCCTCGAAAAGTTGGTAGGGCGCGCGCTGCGTCTCCATGTTTTTCTCGATGTCGTTCCATTGCTCGAGGAGCAGATGGAGATCGCGGACGAAAAAGCGCGAGCGCTGGCCGGAGCCGACGGTGCGGATGATGACACCCATGCCATCGGGGATTTCCAGTTCGTTGAGCACCTTGCGCAGGCGCTCGCGCTCCTTCGGATCATCGATCTTGCGCGAGATGCCGCACTGCGGGCTGTAGGGCATGAGGACGAGATAGCGTCCGGGCATGCTGATGTTTGTTGTGATGCGCGGACCCTTCGTGCCGATCGGCCCCTTGCTGACCTGAACCATGATATCCGATCCGGGCGGGTAGATGGTCGGGATGTCTTTGGCCGTGATCTTTTTCGGCAGCTTCTTGTTGGCGTTGCGGCGCACTTCCTCGATACCGCTGTCGAGGGCGGCGGGGATGGCGTCCCAGAAGTGGAGAAAGGCATTCTTCTCGAAACCAATGTCGACGAACATGGCCTTGAGGCCTTGTTCGATGTTCTTGACGCGGCCCTTGTAAATCGAGCCGACGATATTGCGGTCGCTGACGCGTTCAACGTTGTATTCTTCGAGTTTACCGTCCTCGAGCACGGCGACGCGTTTCTCGAGCTTTTCAGCGTTGACGATGAGGCGGCAGCCGCCGGCGGATTTGGTCGGCAGGCCCAGGAGTTTTTTTACTTTTTCAATCATGGTGGAATGGGGTGGGTTGATCAGTGGTATTACGGGGAAGGTTTCTTCTCCTTCTTCTTGCCGATACCGCCGAAAATTCGTTGGAAAATATTGGGTTTCTTTTTCTGCACCGTGCCCTCGGCGTCGGCTGCCGGCCGCACCGTGGGCGGCGCGACGGTCGGACTGCCCTCGGAGGCGGCAAAATCGCCGGGCGGCGCGTCGGCCAAAGCGGCCGGAATGGCGCGGCCGAAGTCGACGCTGGAGACAAATTGGAAACTGCCCTTGGCCGGCTCGAGCGAGGCAATCTCCACATTTTCCCCTTCTTCCATGTTGAAGATGTCGGAAAGGATCTTCGACGCGATGGGCGCGGCGACTCCGCCGCCGGATTGCGCGCCTTGGACGATGACGCTGACCGCATAGCGCGGTTCGTCGTAGGGAGCGAAGGCGATGAACCAGGTGTGGTTGTCCTTGATGCCGCCGCGCCAGAATTGGGCCGTGCCGGTCTTGCCCGCCACCTCGTGTCCGTCGATGCGCGCCCCCGCCGCCGTGCCGCCTCCGCGATTGACCACATCCCACATCCCGCGCCGCACTTTTTCGATTTGCTCCTTGGTCAGACCCTGTTCGAGAAGGTTGGCACGGACTTTGACCGGTTCCTGCCGCACGACCGAACCATCGGGGGCGACGATTTTGTCGACCAAGCGTGGAAAGTAACTGGTGCCGCCGTTGGCCACCGTGGCGGTGAGCATGGCCATCTGCAATGGTGAGGCCAGCACGTAACCCTGACCGATGGCCACGTTGGCGGTTTGTCCGCTCGACCAACGTTCGCGCGGACGGTTGACCCGCATCCAATCGGGACCGGGCAGGATGCCGGGTGCTTCGGCGGAGAGCGGGAGACCGGATTTTTCCCCGAGCCCGAGCATGTGGCCGACGGCGACGATTTGATCGATGCCCGCGGCGTTGCCGTATTGGTAGAAGAAAGCGTTGCAAGACACACGGATGGCGGACTGCAGATCGAGGGTGCCGTGGGCGCCGTTTTTCGAGGCGATCCAGCAGGCCATCAATTTGTCTCCATAGCGCACCCCGCCGCTGCAGTTGAGGCGGCGCTCGTCGAGTCCGGCGCGCAGTCCGGCGAGGGCGATGGGAATCTTGTAGGTCGAACCCGGGGCGTAGGCGCTGAGGGCGCGGTTGATCAAGGGATCCGTCGCATCACCGGTCAACTCGGCCCATCCGGCCGAGGAAATGGCCGGGATGAAACTGTTCGGGTCGTACGAGGGCACGCTGGCCATGGCGAGGATGTCGCCATTGCGCGGATCGATGACCACGGCCGCGGCGCGGCCGACCGCACGAAGGGCTTTTTCGGTGATGTATTGGATGCGCGCGTCGATCGTGAGCTGCACATTGTTGCCCGCTACGGGGGCTTGCCGTTCGATTTCGCCGTCGATCTGGCCCTTGGCATTGCGCTGCATGATGCGGGCGCCGGCGGTTCCTTTGAGGTCGGTATCCAGCGCGAGTTCGATCTGCGCTTTGCCTTCGGTGTCGGGTTGGTAGAAGTTGAACCGGCTGGCTTCTTCCTTGTCGATTTCGGACGGCGTGCCGACATAGCCGAGCAGGTGCGAACCGAGGGCGCCGTAGACGTAGCGGCGCACGGGCCGCGTGGTGATGTTGACCCCCGTGAGGCCGACATCGTGCTCAGCGAAACGCGCCATGGTCTCGAAATCCAATTCCTCGATGTAGGTGTAAGGCACCTCGGTGTCGTTGCGGAAATGGAGGCGCAGTTGGTTGGCGTTGTAGTCGCGGGCCAGGCCGAGTTGGGTCAGACGCGGCATGACCGCCTCATTGATGATCTTGACGATATCGGGCTCGGATTTTTCCGTCATCATACCGCGCACCGTCGTGCGGTAGTTGCGCATCGGGACACTCCCGTAGCGCGTCCGGTAATCGCGCACCATTTCGGGCAGGTAGAATTCCACGGCGAGACTAGCGCGGTTGCGGGCCAGCGGGATGCCGTGGCGGTCGAGGATTTCGCCGCGCACGGCGGGCAGGCGCACGCTGACTTGCGAACTGTTGCGGATGCGCGCGGTGTATTCCTCGCCGCGGGCCACCTGCACGTACCAAAGCTTGCCGGTCAGCAGCAGCATGGCGGCCAGCACGATCGAGGCAAGGACCGCGATGCGGAATTTGTCGGATCGCTGGATCATCGCGTCAGGCCTCCGCCGCGGCGTCGCCCCGGAGCACCGGCGGGAAGAAGGCTGAAAAAGAGGTAAACCACCGGCGCCAGCAGGAGCGCAAGCACGGAGGGACCGGCAAGGTGCCAGAAAATGGTCCAATCGAAGAGGAATGATCCGCGGCGCAGGCAGACCATAATGTATTGCAGGAGAAGAAGAGAGAGGGTGGCCGCGCCGGCGGCGAGACAATGGACTTCCCACCGCCCTTCGCGGAAGAGTGGTTGCAGCGGTTGGAGCGCGGTGCCGAGCAAGACATAGAACAGCATAGACCAGCCGAGGCCGATTTCAACGCGGTCACCCACCACGTGGAGGAAAGCGAGGTCGCTGAGCAACCCGGTGAAGAGGGCCAAACCGAGCATGGCGGGGAAAGAAAGCCAGAGCGCACCGTAGCAGAAGAGCACGGGCACGAGGATAAAATGCGCGCCGCCGAGGAACGGCAGGGGCGGGATGAACTCCTGCGCGACGAGCGCGAGATAAATAGCCGCGAAAAGGGCGAGGCCTCGGATCATTTGCTTCCCAGGACGACGAAGACGTCTTCCAGTCTGGCGAAGTCCGCGGCGGGTTCCACTATGGCCTGGCCATCGAGTTCGCGCGCGCGGAATTCTTTGATTACCCCGAGCAGGATGCCCGCGGGAAAGACCGCGCCGCTCACCCCGGCGGTGAATACCTTCATGCCGGGTTGGAGGTTGGCGTCGCGGTTGAGAAAGTTGAGCACAAGTTCGGGCGAGGCGTTGCCCGCCACCCGTTGTCCGCTGAGGATACCCTGCTCGTTGGTCCCCTCGACGCGGGCCGCCACCTGGCAGTTCTCGTCGGTCAGGAGCAGGATGATGGAAATATCTTTGGAGACCGTTGTGGTGCGTCCGACCAGACCTTCCGCCGTGAGGACCGGTTGCGCTGCATCGACACCCTGCGCGAACCCGCGGTTGATTTTGACCGTGTTCCACCAACTGGAGGCGTCACGGCTCATGATTTGCGCGGGCAAGAGTTTGAAAGCGGAGCGCTCGCGGTAATCGAGCGCGGAACGCAGGCGTTGGTTTTCGCTTGCGAGGTCGCCGGAGAGCTGGCTGGCGGCGCGCAGTTCGTTGTTCTGCGCGGTCAACACGGCATTTTCCTCCTCGAGTTGGTCGAGCGTCTTGAGGCCTTTCTGCAATTTGGCCACCTGGCCGCTGATGGCCGAGCCGGCCTGCAAAGCGGGACTGGAAACGCGCAGGTAACCGCTCTGCCAAGAGCGCATGCGCTCGGACGAAAAACTGAGGAAGACGACCGCAATAAGGACCGCCACGCCGAGCAGGATGAGGTGCAGCTTTTTCACGGTGGCGGGACCATTGTTCCGGACGGGCCGGGTGGCAACAGGATCAATTGGCGATGTGATGGCTGCCGCGGACGTTGTTCTGCGCGATGCTGCGCAGGACCTCGATCTCGTTCAGCACGCGACCGGTTCCTTCGGCCACCGCACTCAACGGATCGTCGGCAATGTGCACCGGCAGGCCGGTCTCATCGCGCAGCAATTGGTCCAGACCGCGCAAGAGCGCGCCGCCGCCGGCCAGTACCATCCCGCGGTCCACCAAATCGGAGGACAACTCGGGCGGGCAGCGCTCGAGGGTGGTGCGGACGGCATCGACGATGCTGTTGAGCGGCTCGGTGAGCGCTTCGCGCACCTCCTGCGAGGTGAGGGTGATGGTTTTGGGCAGCCCGGCCACGAGGTCGCGGCCTTTGACTTCCATTGAAGTCTCTTTCGGCAGCTTGATCGCGGAGCCCAGCTTGATTTTGATGTCCTCGGCGGTGCGCTCGCCGATGGCCAGGTTGAAGTTGCGTTTGAGGTATTGGACGATGGCCTCGTCGAGTTCGTCCCCGGCCACGCGCACGCTGCGGCTGAAGACGATGCCTGCGAGGGAAATAAGAGCGACCTCGGTCGTTCCGCCGCCGATGTCGATGATCATGTTGCCGGCCGCTTCCTGGATAGGGAGGCCGACGCCGATGGCCGCGGCCATGGGCTCTTCAATAAGATAAACCTCCCGCGCCCCGGCGTGGGTGGCGGAATCTTTAACCGCGCGCTTTTCCACTTCGGTGATCCCGGAGGGGACGGCAATGACCACGCGCGGACGCACCATGCGGCGGCCGCCATGCGCTTTGCTGATCAGATGGGCCAGCATGGCCTCGGTGATTTCGAAGTCGGCGATGACGCCATCTTTGAGCGGACGGATGGCGACAATATTGCCCGGCGTGCGGCCGAGCATGCGCTTGGCTTCGTTGCCGACGGCGAGGACCTTGTTCGTGCCAGCCTGCACGGCGACCACGGATGGCTCTCGCAGCACGATGCCCTGATCGCGCACGTAGACCAAGGTGTTGGCCGTCCCGAGATCGATCCCGATGTCACTCGAGAATAGGCCGAAAAACTTTCTGAACATGATGAGTGGATGTGGCCGAGGGCCCGGACGGATTGCTTAAAATTCCGCGTCTGAAAGAGAGAGATAAGCTTCCCACGCCCTTGGGAGCAAGGAAATTGCGGCTCCAATCGCCTGCGGCGACTTCAGGGGGTGGCCGCAGGCGCCGCTGGAGGTTCCGCGATTTTCCGGATGGCTTGAGGCAGGTCCGGCGGCAACATGAGGATCTCTTCCGCGCCGGTGACCCGCGCCGGGCAGGTCTCCCCGCCGGCCGCGCCGAGTTCGACCCCGGCCATGGGGTGACGTCCGGCCGCCTCTTCCGCGGAATTTTCCGAAAGCCAGGCCGAAAAAAGCAGGCGCTGCGCTGGGGGCTCGAGGCCGGCATCTTTGGCCGTGAGCCCCGGCTGGAAAGAGACCGCTCGGGTGTTGTTGAAGAGTTCGATCAGGCCATCGACCTCCTCGTTGGTCACCGTCATGCCGCGTTCGGGATCGGTCCAAGCCTCGCCTTGGCGCTGGAGTTCAAGCACTTGACCATCGCTCTCCATGGCAATCCGGTCGACCGCATCGGGCTCGACGTATCCCAAGGACCGGTCGCGCAATGCTTCGGGCGAAACCTCGAAAAGCAGGTTGGCCGCCCCGCCGACCTCCAGCAATCCGCCGCGCGGGACGAATCGCGCCGTCAGGGTTTCCGCCGCCGTATCCCCCCCGCGAATCACCTCCAAATTCAGCGCCTCGCCCCCGCCCATCGGGGTCAAGCTGATCGAGGCCGTCTGCCCGGGGAGCGGGGCGGCCTCGGGTTCCTGTGCCTCGAATTTCACCACCGGCAAACCGAGCAACGCATCAAGGAAGGAACGCACGGCCTGGGGATCGGCCGGAGCCGTCACCGGCTTCTCGATCAACCAGCGCCCGCGCTCGCGCCGCACCGTCATTTCGCCATCGGCCCGGCGCACCGTGAATTTTTCGATATCGTCGGGCACGGATTGCGTCAGGCGCGCATCCCGGAATTTTGCGGCGGGCGCGGTGGCCAACTCCACGATCGTGTCGGCCACCCGCAGGAGGTCGGACTGTCCGCTGACCCGGGCAAAAATCTCGTCGGGCAGGGCCGTGTTCGCGCCGAACTCGATCCGGAGCGGTTGTTGTGCGCCCCGCAGGTCGACGCGCAAGCGCGGTGCGGCCAGACCGGCCTCCGCCACGGCTGCCGGCTCGGGCGAGACAAGGCGGTCGCGCACGGCGAGGAAACGAAGGGCTGTGAGCAGGCGATCAACTTCTGCTGGGTCGGCGCGGTCTTGCACCGGGGCCGCGACAGACCAACCGGCGGCTTCGCGGCGGAGGTTGACTGTTTCCGTGCCGCGAATGATGTCGATCTCCGCGATGTCGTCCGGTTCGAAAACCGCCGCGTAGCGCCTCAGTTCGTCCGCTTCGCGCGTGGCGGGTGCCATCTTGCGCAGGTAGTAAAGGCCGCCGACCACCAGCAGGGTGACGAGGAGCAGGGCGATGGTCGCGCGCGGGTTCATTGCTCAGCGCCTCCGGCGCCACCACACGACGATCCCGGCCAAGGCGGCCGCGGCCGGAATTAAGACCAGCGTGTAAAGCGCGATGCGTCCGGTTTCCAAATCGGTGAGGTTCAGGCTGAAGGCGCGCACTGTTTTCGGCGCGATCCCCGCGAGGTGCCCGCGGTCGAGCATCCAGTTGAGCGCGTTGAGGACAAAATCGAGGTTCGGTTCGGTCACGATGCCGTCGGACGCAAATTCGCTGTTGCCCACCACGACAAGCCGCGCGGAACCCACATCGACTTTCTCGTCGGCCACGCCGCCACGTTCGGCCATGGCCGCCACGACCAACGGCGCGGCCGTGTCGGCTCCCGCGTCGAAGGCCACGCCCTTGCTTTCGTCCGTCACATGGTCCCTCTCTCCCCAGAACGGTTCCTCGGCCGTGATGAGCGGCTCGACGAGCGTCCCCTTTGTCTTCTCGTCCAATTTGAGCGAACAGGTCGCACCCGGCAACAGGGCCTCGGCACCTTGCAGGCGGCGGGTCACGCGATTGACCGCCGAGAATGTTCCGACCACATCGCGCACGATGCCGGTGGCGAACCCGAGTTCCACCGTGCGCAGCACGCGGTCGTCCAGCGGGGTGATTCCGGCCGAGACGAGGAACTCCCGCAGCAAAGGCGTTTCCGCCGCGGGATCGAGCAGCACCATGATGCGTCCGTCCTTCGTCCAATAATCGCCCAGCAATCCCGCCGTCGCTGCCGGCAGATCGTAGCGCGGGCCGGCGATGAAAATCCCCGCTGCGTCTTCCGGCACTCCGCCCGTCACCCCGAGGTTGAGCGGGGCGACGCGCACGCCTTGCCGCGCGATGTATTCCTGCAGGAGCGAAAGGGTGGAATCTGCCCCGACGCGCGGTTCGCCCTGGCCTTGCAGGAAGTAAACGGTGCGCTGTGTCGCTTCGCCCAGCTCGATCAGGGCGCTGGTCAAGGCCTGCTCGCCCTTGAAAGCGACCACGCGCGGCGGGTCGCCGCTCAGTTGCGGGATCAGATCGTATTCCGCCATGTCGACCGCGCTGATTTGCTTGGTCTTCCCCCCGCTTTCCACCACGACAAGATTTTCTTCCGGACCAAATTCGAAACGCGCCTGCAATTCGCGGGCCCGCCCCAGATTGCGCATCGGATCGATGTATTCAATGGTCAATTTGTCGCCGGCCGCGAACTGGTATTCTTTCAGCAGGTTCATCACGTCGCCGTAGATTTCGTAACCGGGCGCGGCCGTGGTCGGTGAGAAAAACACGTAGACCGTGGCCGGGGCCGGCAGTTGCCCGAGCACGCCGAGCGTCTGCTCGCCGAGACGGTATTTCTGGGCCGGCGACCAGTCGCTGCGCAGGTAATAGTGGAACCCCGCGTAGTTCACCGCGCCGAGCAGCACACAGGCCAGGAGGATCTGCAGGGTGACCCCGAAACGGATGCCGGCCCGCCGGCGGGAAGATTCTTGCGGAGCAGCCATGTCAGTTGCGCCAGCGGCGGGATTGGAAAACGTGGAACGTGAGGAAGAGAACGAAGATGGTCAGCGAGAGGTAAAAGACAACCGGCCGCGAATCGAAAAATCCGCGCGAGGCCTCGCTCATGTGCTCGAGCGCGGAAAAATAAGCCGTCAACTCCCGCAGGGCCGGGGTCACATTGAGCAGGAAAAAGTTCAACAGCCCGGTGAAGAAAAACAAGGTGATCACCGTGAAGGACATGATGGCCGCCACGATCTGGTTGCGCGTCAGGGCCGAGGCCAGGCAGCCGACGGCCAGATAAAACATCCCGATGAGCAAGAGCATGACATAAGCGCCGAGAAACGGCCCCGCCGCACCCGCCGCCTCGAGGCTCGTCACCCGGGTGAAGACCGCGAAATAAAGCAGACTCGGCAGCCAGAGCACGATATAGAAAAAGAGGGCCCCGCCATACTTGGCCAGCACCACCTGGCTGTCGCGCACCGGTGCGGTCATCAGCGGCTCGATCGTCCCCATTTTGTATTCCTCGGAAAACAAACGCATGGTGATCAGCGGGAAAATGAGGACGAAGCCGAACCAGAAAAATACTGTGTTGAAAAACGCCTCGACCACCGTCACTTCGCTCGGCCCGCGGTTCAGCGCCGCCACCCCGGCATAAAAATTGAATCCGGTCAGCAGGAGGAAAAAGAACATGACAACCCAGGCCACCGGCGAGAGGAAATAAGCGCGGATTTCGCGGTTCAGCAGGGTGAAAAAGTTCATCGCAGTTCCTCCGATTGCGTGATCTCGGCGAAGACCCGCTCGAGATTCACTTGTTCGCGTCCGAGCTCGCGCAAGGCCCAACCGCGGTCCGCGGCCAACCGCGCCACCGCTTCGCGCGGATCGTGCTCCGCATCGGTCCGCAGCACGCAACCCTGCCATCCATCCGGCATTTCCTCGACCTCCGCCTTGCGCACGCCGGGCAGCGCGGCGAGGGCTTTTTCCAGATCCCCGGCCCCGGCGCGGATCTCCGCCCGGATGCCTCCCGCCGTGCGGACCCGCCCGGCCAGCGCTTCCGGAGTGTCGGAGGCCGCGATGCGCCCGCGATCGATGATCAGCACGCGGCTGCAGGTCATCTCCACCTCGGAGAGGATGTGCGTGGAGAGCAAAATGGTGTGCCGTTTGCCCAGGTCTTTGATCAGCTGGCGGACCTGACGGATTTGGTTCGGGTCCAGGCCGATGGTCGGCTCGTCGAGGATGAGAAGGTCGGGATCATGGAGCAGCGCGTCGGCCAGGCCCACCCGCTGGCGGTAGCCCTTCGACAGGGCGCCGATCAATTTTTGGTCCACGTCGCGCAGGTTGCAGAGTTCCTTCACCGCATTGACCCGCTGGCGGTTGCGTCGTCCGCGCACGCCTTTGAGCGCGGCCCGGTATTCGAGGTATTCCTGCACCCGCATCTCGGGATAAAGCGCCACATTTTCCGGCATGTAGCCGACCCGCGAGCGCACCTCGCGCGACTGGCTGGCCACGTCGAACCCCGCCACACTGGCCGTCCCGCTGGTGGCCGACAGGTAACACGACAGGATCCTCATCGTCGTGCTCTTCCCCGCGCCGTTGGGACCGAGAAAACCGACGATCTCGCCCTTCTCGACCGTGAAATTCAGGTCTTTCACCGCCGTGATACCGGCGTATTTCTTGGTCAGTCCTTCAACCTTGATCATAGCGCACAGGCCTGCTCCTTCCTCCGGGACCGGGCCGAACGGGCATATTTGCGCGGTTCGGGGGCGGTGGCAAGCTGAGGTGGCGCTGGACGGCCAACATAAAAATTCCACCAGGACCATCGTCTCTGTGTTGCCAGCGGGGCCGGTTCGGGTGATTCTCCACCTTCGTCGCATCCATGAGCCAATCTTTGTCGGGTAACTGGAACTCCGAACTGCTCGAAGAAAACTACGAGCGCTGGAAAAAAGACAACGAATCGGTCACTCCGCAATGGAACGCCTTTTTCGAGGGCTTCGAACTTGGTTTGACCCAATCCGAAGAACTGGCCGAAGGCGCCCGCGCCGCCGTGCCGGAAGATGTCGCCCTGGAACGCCGCGCCGATTCCCTGGCCTACTCCTACCGCACCCTCGGGCATACCATCGCGCGTCTCGACCCGCTCACCCCCGCACCGCCGGAGAACCCGCTCCTCTCGCTCAAGACCATCGGTTTCACCGAGAGCGATCTCGAACGCACCGTCTCCTCGAAATATTTCCGCGACGGCCGGCCGATGTTGCTCCGCGAGATGCTCGCCGAGCTTCGAGGCATTTACAGCGACACCATCGGCGCCGAGTTCATGCACATCCAGGACCCGCGCCTGCGCAACTGGATCCGCGAACGCATCGAAAACCGCGGCGACCACCACCGCAAGGACGCCGGCCTGCATCGCGCCATCCTCCGCCAACTCTACGAAGCCGAAACCTTCGAACACTTTCTCCACACGCGTTATGTCGGACAAAAACGCTTCTCCCTCGAGGGCGCCGAGTCGTTGCTCGTCATTCTTGATACCGTCCTGCAGCGCTGCGAAGCGGTCGGCGTGGAGGAAATCGTGATGGGGATGGCCCACCGCGGCCGTCTCAACGTCCTGGCCAATTTCCTGAGCAAGCCGCTCGAACTCATCTTCAACGAGTTCTCGGAAAATTTCATCCCCGAGGTGGTCGGCGGCAATGGCGACGTGAAATACCACCTCGGCTACCTCGCCGAGCGCATCAGCCAAACCGGCTACGCCGTCGGGGTGCGTCTCGCCGCGAACCCGAGCCACCTCGAAGCAGTCGATCCCGTCGTCGAAGGCATGGCCCGCGCCCGTCAGCGCATTCTCGGCGACACCGAAAAACGGCAAAAGGTCCTACCCCTCCTCATCCACGGCGATGCCGCCTTCGCCGGGCAGGGCATCGTGGCCGAGGTCTTCAACATGTCGCAACTTCCCGGCTACAAGACCGGCGGCACCCTGCACATCATCGTCAACAACCAGATCGGCTTCACCACCCTCCCGGCCGATGCGCGCTCCAGCCTCTACGCCACCGACGTGGCCAAAATGATCGAAGCCCCCATCTTCCACGTCAATGGCGAGGACCCCCTGGCCGTCGCCTTGGTCTCCGAGATCGCGCTCGATTTCCGCCAGCAATTCGGACGCGATGTGGTCATCGATCTTTTTTGCTACCGCCGCCACGGCCACAACGAAGGCGACGAACCGACCTTCACCCAGCCCCACCTTTACAACTCGATCCAGAAACACCCGCTGGCCAGCGAGATCTTCGTCGAGGAACTTGCCACCCTCGGCACGGTGACACGGGCGGACGCCGAGCTGATCAAACAAGAAGCGGCGGCCGACCTCGAGGAGGCCTTCGACATTGTCAAAAAATCCGAGAGCGAGCGCCAGGAGGGCGGACGCTTTGCCGGCTCCACCGCCATTTTCCAGCCCCCCTATTCCTACGAACCGGTGCACACCGCGATCAGTCCGGCATTGCTCCACGAAGTGGTCGAGGGGCTTTGCCGCGTGCCGGAGGATTTTCACATTCTGCCCAAAGTGCGCCGCATGCTCATCGAGCGCCGGCTCGAAATCCTCCGCGAGGGAGGGCCCTACGATTGGGCCTTTTCCGAGGCGCTCGCCTTCGGTTCGCTCCTCGTCGAGGGCACACCCGTGCGTTTGTCCGGACAAGACAGCCGTCGCGGCACCTTCAGCCAGCGGCATTCGACTTTTTATGACGCTGAGCAGCGCGTCGATCACGTGCCGCTCAACCACCTCAAGGAAGGTCAGGCCCGCTTCTGCGTTTACAATAGCTTGCTCAGCGAAGCGGCTGTCCTTGGCTTCGACTACGGTTACTCGACGGACTACCCGGAAATGCTTTGCATGTGGGAAGCCCAGTTCGGCGATTTCGTCAACGGCGCGCAGGTCATCATCGACCAGTTCATCGCCTCGGCCGAATCGAAGTGGCAACGCCCCAGCTCGCTCGTCCTGCTCCTGCCCCACGGCTACGAGGGCCAGGGCCCCGAGCACTCCAGCGCGCGGCTCGAGCGGTTTTTGCAATTGTGTGCGGACAACAATATGCAGGTCTGCAACCTCACCACCCCCGCGCAATATTTCCACGCCCTGCGGCGCCAGATCCACCGCGACTACCGCAAGCCGCTCGTCATCATGACGCCGAAAAGCCTGCTCCGTCATCCGCTTGTCGTCTCGCGGCAGGATGATTTCACCGAGGGCCGCTTCTTCGCCATCCTCGCCGATCCCTTGCCGGAGGACCACGCCACGATCACCCGCGTCATTCTTTGCTCGGGCAAAGTCTACTACGACCTCAAGACCGAACAGGAAAAGCGCGGTGCGACCGACGCCACCATCCTGCGCGTCGAGCAGCTCTACCCGCTGCACACCGAAAAAATCAAACGCATCGTCAGCAGTTGTCCCAACCTCAAACGCCTCGTCTGGTGTCAGGAGGAGCCGCAAAACATGGGCGCCTGGTCCTACATGGCGATGAAGCTGCGCGAACTCTTCGGCTGCAACGTGCACTACGCCGGCCGTCCGGAAAGCCCGAGTTCGGCCGTTGGTGCGCTGGCCATTCACCGCCACCAGCAAGCGGAACTCGTCAGCCGCGCCTTCGAAGTATAGGTTGATCGTCTCATGAGCGCCGAAATCAAGGTCCCCGCCGTCGGGGAATCGATCTCCTCCGGGATCATCTCCCTCTGGCACCGTCAAGACGGCGATTACGTGCGCACCGGGGATCTTCTCTTCACCCTCGATACGGACAAAGTTTCCACCGAAGTCGCCGCCCAAGCCGCCGGCCTTGTCCGGATCAAAGTCCCCGCCGACCAGGAAGTGAAAATCGGTGAAGTGGTCGGCCTGATCGAAGAAGCCCCCGAACCAGCTGCTCCTGTAGCGGCGCCGCCTGCCACGCCGCCAGGAGGGTCCCCGGCGCCGGTCGTTTCTGCCGCTCCCTCTGCCCCGCCAACACCGGCACCCGTCGCCCCTGTCTCGCTCGAACCCCAGGAACGCGGCGTCACACGGAAAAAACTTTCCCCGCTCCGCAAAAAAATTTCCACCCAACTGGTCGCCGCCCAGCGCAATGCCGCCATCCTCACCACCTTCAACGAGTGCGATATGGCCGCGGTCATGAAGTTGCGGACCGATCTCCAGGAAAGTTTCCAAGCCAAATATGGCATCAAGCTCGGCTTCATGTCCTTCTTCATCAAAGCGGTGGTCGACGCGCTCAAGTCCGAACCGCAGCTCAACTCTCGCCTCGACGGCGACGAACTGGTGCGGAACCACTTCTATGACATCGGGGTGGCCGTCGGCACGGAACGCGGACTCATCGTCCCGGTCGTCCGCGACGCCGACCGCAAAACCTTCGCCGAACTGGAAAACGACCTCGCCTACTACGCCAAAAAAGCCCGCGATGGCGCCATCACTATCGAAGACCTGCAAGGTGGCGTTTTCACCATCTCCAACGGCGGTGTCTACGGCTCCCTCCTCAGTACCCCCATCCTCAATCCCCCGCAGAGTGGCATCCTCGGCATGCACAAAATCCAGGAACGCCCCGTGGCGATCGATGGCCAGGTCGTCATCCGTCCCATGATGTATCTCGCGCTGAGCTACGACCACCGGGTGGTTGACGGCCGGGAAGCGGTGACTTTTCTCGTCCGGGTCAAAGAGGCGATCGAAAACCCGGTGCGGCTCTTTCTCGGAGACGCCAAATGAACCGCGCGGCCGCCGGCCTGCTTTTCCTTTGGTTTGCCGTCGCGCCGGTCGCGGCGCAGGAGAACAGCGCTCCTCCGACCACCGATCCCTTGCTCCTGCAACGACGCGTGGCCACGGTGCTGCGCCAGGCGACCAAATACTTTGAAGCGGGCGATTACCAGACCGCCCTCGATCGCCTCGGGGCCCTGAAAGGCGAGTTCGCACAAGATATCAATGCCCTCAACATTCGCGGCGCCATCCTGACCAAACTCGAGCGCTACGAGGAGGCCAGCGAAGTGTTTGCCACCATCCTTCGTGCCGACCCCAACTACTTTCCGGCCGCCTTCAACTTGGGTGAAGTGCAGTTCCTTTCCGGCGACCGGGAAGGCGCTCTGGAAAGTTTCGAACGCATCCGCCGCCTCGAACCCCGCAACGAACTCGTTCGCTTCAAAGTGTTTCTTTCGCTCTTGGCTCTCGGACGCGAGGACGAAGCGCGTAAAATCGCCGCCGGTCTCATTCCCGCCGGCAACACTCCCGCTTGGTATTACGCCCAAACCATGCTCGCCCGCAAAGCGGGCGACGAAAAAACCGCCCAAAAACACCTCCACGCCGCCCGCTCCATCTACCTCGATCCCGGTTGCAAACTCTTCGACGAATCCATCGAAGAGGTCAAATTCTGATCAAGTCACCGCGCCGTCACACTCGTGACCTTCAAAGCTTCCCACTTTCTCACTCGAAAACTTCGGCCGAGGGGCACAGACGGCCCCGTGCGTTTGTAATGGTAATGCAAAAGCATAAACCTTTCATTTTTTATTGAAATCCTCGAAGCATTCCTTAACATTGCCCTGCAACCGATTCTGCTTTTCTCCTGCCCGCGGCCAACCTTCCCACCTCAGCACCTTTAACCTTTAACTCGCCCAACGCGGCCACTAAGCCGCTCCCTCAACCCCTTCGCTCAGGTTTCCGGTTTCACGTCTCAGCCCTCTCTTCGTCCCATGCCCGCCGCAGCTCCGCCGCAGCTTTCTCTGACTCCAAGCCCCACGCTCCACGCTCCCTGCGCGGCTGTAAGCCGCTAATCCCATGCCCGCCCTCGCCGAAGCCCCGCGGCCTAAAGCCTCCAATCTCTCGGATCTCGAGGTCGAGTCGATTGAGATGTTTATCAATTTCCTCCGCTTGCTCGGCTGGCCCAAATCGGTCGGCGAGATTTACGGGCTCCTTTTTGTTTCCGCCCAACCGCTGGCCATGGCTGACATCATGGCCCGCACCGGCATGAGTTTGGGCGCGGCGAGCCAAGGCCTGAAACTCCTCCGCGAATTCGGGGCCGTCCGCACGGTCTACACCCCCGGCGCGCGCAAAGATCACTACGTGGCCAGCGGCGAACTCAGCCGCTTCGCCACCTCCTACATTGAAGAGGAACTTCTCCCTCGCATGCGCACCGCGCAAGAGCGCATCCAACGCATGGAGAAAATGATGCAATCACTTCCGGAATATGACCGCCAACTTCCGGCCGAACGCATGGACCGCCTCAAATACTGGCTGGGCAAAGGACAGAAAGTCGTGCCTTGGCTCGTGAAATTTCTGAAACTCTAAACCAAGAATCCGCTCCGCCGTCCGACAAGGCGCAGCGCAAAGGAAAGTGTCGGAAACCCACATTCTGAAAATCAGCCCGGTCCCGCGGACTCCCCGCCGCGACCAAGGGCGGTAGCCTGCCCGGATCCTTGCACCCCTCCGCCTCTCCGATGCCTAAGCGGGAACTCAAACATCCGAGCCAAGTTGAAGCGTGGCTCCAAGAGTGGGGGTCCGTGCTCGGCGAACCCGGTTCGCTCATCTTGATCGGATCCGGCGGACTTCTCTGGCATGCGGCGCAGCGCGGTCTGGATACCCCGCTTTCCGAAAACAGCATGGA
>Ga0247832_1002895_pt1 | contig 24832 bp, 21 predicted proteins | sample LaCruzMarch2015__10_FD_192407 | JGI IMG/M metagenome (GOLD analysis project Ga0247832, IMG submission 192407) | Freshwater microbial communities from meromictic Lake La Cruz, Castile-La Mancha, Spain - LaCruzMarch2015_4m | ecosystem: Environmental > Aquatic > Freshwater > Lake | place: Spain... | reverse complement strand
AACGCCCTTGTCGTGCCCCTGCACGTAGCCAAGCCGCCAGGGTGCCCAGAGTGTTTCATTGCTCATGGGGACGCATGGTAACCGACCGCTTGCAAGCACGCACCGCCGGGCCGGCAGAAGTCTCCTTGTGGCGGCAAGTTTTTAACTTGTCCGGGAGTTACCGTAGCCGCTGCTGCCGTCTGGCGGGCGAAATTCCAACGCTCGTCGAGCTTCAGCCGATCCCGGCTCGCCATCTCCTCCCTCGTGGCGGCAAGTTTTTAACTTGTCCGAGCGTTGAGGCAGCCCCTGCTCACCAGCCGCCGATCGCGTCGCCCGATTCCGGCTCGTCTGTCAGACCGGTCACAAGATTTCGCCCCAGAGCGCGTCCGACACGAGCAGGCCCGCTCGCGTGAGCCGCACATTCGCTCCATCGTCAGTGGCGAGCCCTCGGGAAGTCCACTCACGCATGGGCCCGCCGACGACGTCGTCGAGTGCAAACCCACTGGCGGCCTGGAACGCCACGCGATCCAGGCCGTCGAGACGACGCAGGCCGAGCACGACCCGCTCCTGGGCGGCCTCCAGAGGCGTCATGCTCTCGCGGTCGCCCGTGAAGTCTGCGCCGGCGAGCACGCGCCGCATCCAGGTCGTCGTGCTGCGGTGGTTGGTGATCCGCACCCGGCCGTCGAAACGGGCGGCACCGGGACCGAAGGCCTCCCACGGCCGGCAGTCCCAGTAGGTCTCGTTGTGCCGGCAGCGGTCACCGGGCCGGGCGAAATTGGAGACCTCGTAGTGCTCAAACCCCGCGGCCGTCAGCCGATCGATCGTCATGTCGAGCATCGACCGCTCGAGCGACTCGTCGGCGGGCCGCAGCGTGCCTCGGCGTCTTCGTGACTCAAACTGCGTGCCCTTTTCCCAGGTCAGGCAGTAGACCGACAGATGCTGCGTGCCGAGCGCCACGACCGCATCAAGATCACGGTCCACGTCTATGAGCGTCTGGCCGGGCGCTGCAGTCATCAGATCGACGCTCACTGTGAACCCGTGGCCGAGAAGGATGTCGACCGCCCGACGCACGTCGTCGGGCGTGTGGTTGCGGTCGAGGGATTCAAGCGTCGCGGCGTCGAGCGACTGTACGCCGAGGCTGACGCGGGTCGTGCCGCAGGCTGCCGCAGCGGCCGCCAAGGGTTCGGTGACATCGCCAGGGTTGGCCTCGATCGTGATTTCGGCCCCCGCCATCGGCCGCAGCCGCGTGTGCAGGATGTCAAAGAGCCGCCTGAGCCCGTCCGGCCCGAGGTGCGACGGCGTCCCGCCGCCGAGATAGAGCGTGGCCAACTCCAGGCCCCGCGTTTGAAGCCCCGCCGCATTCCCACCGGGATCTGAAGCCACGTCCACCCGCGACAGTTCCCTTTCGATCGCGGCCACATAGTCGGCCACGAGGTCGTCGCGGCCCGCCACGAGCGAGAAGTCGCAGTAGCCGCAGCGGTGGCGGCAGAAGGGAACGTGCACGTAGGCGGCACGGGGAAGCGGGAGTCTGGCGCTGGTGTCGGTCACCTCTGCATCATAATCAGATCATCACAGCCAGATCATCACAGCCAGATCATCACAGCCAGATCATCACAGCCAGATATGCAGTCGGCCGTCGAGCATGTCGGGGAGTTTCTTGCCGATGATCCGCCGGATGCGGTCGTCGGTGTAGCGGGTGGAAAAGTGTGTGGCGATGACCACTTCGTTATGAAACCGTTCCCGCCGCGCGAGGAGATCGTCGAGGTGCATGTGGCCGAACTTATGAATCTTCTCCTTGCGGTGGCTGTGGGCGACGAACGTCAGTTCCGTGATCAGGATCATCGCCTCGTACATCGCCGGACAGCGGTCGAGGCCCTCGGGGGAACTGTCGCCCAGATACGCCACCAAGGGCGTCCGCACCTCGTGGGTGACGTCGATGCCCGAAAGCCTCAGGTCGCGGATCTTCTCGCCGGGCAGGCCGTGGTATTCGTGCTTGAGTTTCCGGCGGCGTTCCCAGACGACGTAGCCCACGCTCGGTAGCGTGTGGGTCGTGCCAGAGACAGTGACGACATGTTCCCGCGACAATTCGATCTCATCGCCGGGCCGGGCGGGCAGGAGGGTGCATGGCAGCCGGCCACGGTCGAGCCGCGAGACGGCTTTGAGCAGCCTCTCGATCGGTTCGATCGCCGTCTCGGGCAGATAGATGGTGGGCGGTTCCATCTTCATCATCCGCCGCCGGGCGACGTAGACCGGCAGTGCCGCGATGTGGTCGAGGTGGGTGTGGGTGATGAACCAGGTGCTCGTGGCCATGAAGCCCCACGGCTGGCCACCGAGATCGAAGCCCAGCTTGAGCTCAGGAATCCGCCAGTAGCTCTGGACGGCCGCCCGGGAATAGCCCTCCACGGTGAGTCCTTTGTGGACAAAGCTGCGAAGCGGCGCGTTTTCGATCATTCGATCTCTCTGGCGTTCTCTGGATGAATCGTGCGATGAATCGCTGGGCGAATGTCGTGCGGCGAATCCGTTGGCGATGCTGGCCGGTCGGGATCGGCTGCCGGCGTGGTGGTCGCTGATGCGACGGGGAGGGAAAGCTCGAGCCTGATCTCGTCAAAGATCCGGTCCTGTCGGGCGCGGAGTCTGCCGCGGCGGACCAGTTCCAGCACGGCCAGAAAGATACCCACGATCCGCGTCCGAGGCATCTCCCCATCGAAGAGTTCCGCAAAAGAGACGCTTCCTCGCTCCGACAGCAGCGACTCGACACGGTCGATGTGCACCTCGATCGGCGTGTCGTCCTGGACAATCTGACGCGGCCGCCGCTTCTCCCGCTTTCGCATCACTCGCGCGAGCGCACCCACGAGATCCCAGACGTGGACGTCACCGATCGTGACCTCGGCCGGCGGGCTGCGTGGCCCGGTCTCGTCGGTGGCGATGCGTGGAAACCGCAGTTCCCACTCGCGGGCCCGGTCTTCGAGCACGACGGCCGCATCGCGGTATTGCTTGTATTCGAGCAGGCGGACGACGAGTTCCTCGCGGGCCGTTTGAATCGGCTCCTCGGTTTCTTCGGGCCTGGGGACGAGTTCCCGGGCCTTGATCTCAAGGAGCAGGCTGGCAAGCTCGACAAATTCCCCGACCTGATCGATGGCGAGATCCTCGAGCACGTCGAGGTAGGCGATGAACTCTTCGGTGATCTTGGCGATCGGCACCTGCGTGATGTCGACCTCGTGCCGCTTCACGAGATAGAGCAGCAGATCCATCGGGCCGGCGAAGACATCGAGATCAATCTTGAATTCCACGCCTGGCCTCACGCCTTGCCGAGGGCGGCAGTCAGGTCGAGGATCGCCTTCTTGCCGTCGGCGAAATACATGAGCGTGTTGTCGGCCACGAACAGCGGGTTGGGAATGCCCGCGAAGCCGGGCGAGAGCGAACGCTTCACAACGACGACGGTCCGTGCCTTGTCGACGTCGAGGATCGGCATGCCCGCGATCGGGCTCGTCGGATCGGTGCGGGCGGCCGGGTTGACCACATCGTTGGCCCCGATCACGATCGCCACGTCGGTCTCCGGAAAGGTCGGATTGATGTCCTCCATTTCCCGGAGCTTCTCATAAGGGATGTCCGCCTCTGCCAGGAGCACGTTCATGTGCCCAGGCATCCTCCCGGCCACCGGATGGATCGCATATTCGACCGTCGTCCCGCGGCTCTCGAGCGCGGCGGCGAACTCGCGGACGGCATGCTGGGCCTGGGCCACGGCCAGCCCGTATCCCGGCACGATCACCACGCGGCCTGCCCCCTCGAGCAGCATGGCGATTTCCTCCGCCGACGCGCTCTTCACTTTTCCCGCATAGATGTCGTCACTGCTCGCGACGACGGTTGTGCCAAGGCCGCCGAACAGCACGCCGATCAGCGAGCGGTTCATGGCCTGGCACATGATCGCCGTCAGGATCAGGCCGGAGGCCCCCACGAGCGACCCAGCGATCACCAACACCGAGTTGTCGATGACGAAGCCTGCGGCTGCGGCGGCGAGCCCCGAGTAGCTGTTGAGAAGGCAGATCACCACCGGCATGTCGGCGCCGCCGATGGGCATCGTGAGCGTGCAGCCGAGCACGCTCCCTGCGATCACGAGCAGCCAGAAGAGGCTGTTCCAGTGCGGGGCGGCGCAGACGCCCCAGATCAGGAGCAGCGTGGCGGCGGCGAGCCCAAGGTTAATCCAGTGGCGGTTTGGATCGGTCCAGGCCTGCTTGAAACGGGGCAACTCCTCGAGCTTGGCGAAGGCGATCAGGCTGCCCGTGAACGTGACGGCGCCGATGAGGCCCGTGAATGCAGTGGCGATGGCGAACTGTGTCCAGGGGGCGAGGGGCGAGGCCGGTCCTGTCCCGATGGCTGACGTGTTCCAAAGCTCGGCACCGGCGACGAGCGTGGAGGCGGCACCACCGAAGCCATTCAAGAGCGCGACCATCTGCGGCATGCCGGTCATGGGATACCTGACCGCCATCAGGCCACCGATCACGCCGCCGATCGTGGCGGCGATTGCCAGTAACAGAATCGGCCAGGCGTTCCAGGTCTCCACGCTCTGCATGATCGGCTTCTCGAAGCAGGCGGCGATGATGGCGATCGCCATGCCGGCGGCACCGAGATAATTGCCTTTGACGGCCGTCCGCGGGCCGGTCATCAGCTTGAACGCCACGATGAAGAGCATCGAGGCCGTCAGGTAGGCGAGATTGATCCAGGCTTGACTCGACATGGCGTGTGCTTTCGGGCGGGGGCGTACGGCTTTGGTGTGGGAGGTCAGGGGACGGTCCGGAAACACATGGACGTCATCGGGGCATCAGTTGGGCATCATGTGCGATCACTTTTTCTTGGGTGCGAACATTGCGAGCATGCGGTGCGTGACCACGAAGCCGCCGACCACGTTGACCATGGCGAGGATTACGGCGCACAGTCCGAGCAGCGTGCCAAAGCCGCTCTGCAACGCCCCGGTCACGACGAGCGCGCCCACGACCGTGATCCCGGAAATGGCGTTGGAGCCGCTGGTGAGCGGCGTGTGGAGCCGCTGCGGCACCTTCGTGATCACCTCGAAGCCGACCCACATCGCCAGCAGGAAAACGGTGAGCATCCGGATGAATTTGGAGGCCGGATCATCACCGGCCGCGAGGCCTGCCTCGGACTCCACGGCGAGCAACATCGGCAATGCAAACAGGAGCATGAGGTTGTTTCCGGCAGAGGAATGCGTTCAAGAGGAATGCGTTCAAGAGGCAGGGCGTGAGTCGGTGGCGAGGCTCTCGAGCGGTGCGAGGCCCGCCCGCTCGCGGACTTTTGGATGGACCAGCTGGCCGCCGCGGGCGACGAGCGTTTCGCGGCAGATGTCGTCGTCGAGCGACACGGCAGGCAGCCCGAGCTTCAAGAGGTGCAGAAGAAAGGTGGAGATATTCCTGGCATAGAGCTGACTGGTGTGAAACGGCACTTCAGCGGGCAGATTCGTCGGGCCGAGGATCGTGACCCCGTCAACGATCACGGTCTCATCGGGGAGCGAGCCTTCGCAGTTGCCCCCCCGCTCGGCCGCCATGTCGACGATCACGCTGCCCGGTTTCATACGGGCCACCATCTCATGCGTGACAAGCACCGGCGCCTTCTGCCCGGGAATGAGCGCCGTGCAGATGACGACGTCGCTCTCGGCCACGACCTTGCCAAGCAGCGCCCTTTGCCGCACATAGAAATCCTCGTCCATCGCCTTGGCGTATCCGCCGGTCGCTTCGCTTGAGCCGGTTTCCATGGCAAGTTCGACAAATTTGGCGCCCAGGCTCTGGACTTGTTCCTTGACGGCGGGGCGGACGTCGTAGCCGCTCACCTGAGCGCCGAGTCGCTTGGCCGTGGCGATGGCCTGCAGTCCGGCAACACCGGCACCCAGAACGAGCACCTTGGCCGGGGTGACCGTGCCTGCGGCCGTGGTCATCATCGGGAAGATGCGGGGCAGGGTGCTGGCTGCCAGGAGCACGGCACGGTAGCCGGCGATGTTGGCTTGGCTGGAGAGCACGTCCATGCTCTGGGCTCGCGTGGTCCGCGGCACCAGTTCCAGGGCAAATACCGTCGCGCCGCGGTCGGCCGCCTCCAGGCTGGACTCGGCAGACGAGAGCGGATCGCACATGCCGATGAGAATCACGCCCGGTCGCAGACGCTGGCAGTCGGCCGGCCAGCCGGAGGCATCCGTTCCGCAGGTTCGGACGGTCAGCAGGCAGTCGGCGGTCAAGGCCTCTTCCCGGGAGACGATACTCGCCCCGGCCGCACGGTAGGCGTCGTCGGAGTTGCCGGCGGCGGTGCCCGCGTTCGATTCCACGGCGACCTCCAGCCCTGCCTTGAGCAGCGGGCCGATGGCGGCAGGGACGAGCGCCACGCGGCGTTCCCCCGGGAAAGTCTCTTTCAGAACGGAAACCTTCATAGTGGGGGGCCACATCGGGGTGAGGGGTCGGCCGCCGGGATGCTCGTCTCCCGACCGGCCGTTGCAAGAGCTGTGCCACGGGGGTTTTCTCGTGTCGCGGCCGCTAGTGTGGATGGAACCCAGGAGGCTGGCAACTCCGGCTGGGGGGACGACCAGAACAAGCAGGATAAAAACAATGGGGCCCCCCTTGCTGCCCCAACCGGAGGCTGATAATCTCCGGGGCTCTGAAATACGGCGTTTTCGGTGTCGGCTTCTGGGGCCGAAAACACTCGAAAAGACTTGCTCACCGAAAAGTTAGCCGAAAAAGACATTCGAGAACGGATACAGCGGAACCATTCGATGAAGACGTACATGGCCAAGGTCGGTGAGGTGGAACAGCGTTGGTGGCTTGTGGATGCCAGCGACAAGGTAGTCGGCCGCCTGTCGACCGACATCGCCATGGTGCTGATGGGCAAGCATCGCCCGATCTACACACCCCATGTTGATACCGGCGACTACGTCGTGGTGATCAATGCTGAAAAAGTTCAGTTCACGGGAAAGAAGTGGCAACAGAAACTCTACCGCTGGTACACAGGCTATCAGGGGCTGAGGTCCGAAACTGCCGAGCACCGTCGCGACCGGCGACCGGAACTGATCATTGAGGAGGCCGTGCGTCGCATGCTTCCCAAGTCGCGGCTGGGCAGGGTCATGCTCGACAAACTGAAAGTGTATGCCGGTTCGGAGCATCCGCATCAGGCTCAGGAACCAGTCGAGATGAAGCTCGGAATCAAGTCGTAAGGCCGGAGCTTCATACTTGGTAGCTGTTACAAACTGAGCGGCTCGCCGAAGAAAAGTCCGTACAAGCCAAACCGATAGAAAATCCAATCCAAGATATAAGCCGGTAAAGATACAAGCCGGTAAAACAGTCCACTCCCGGATCAGAGCAGGATCGAATCGAGGAATATGATGGCCGTTGAAACAAGCAAGAGTGAAACAAGCAAGAAAAGCGGTTCCGCCAACAACGTGATTGCCACTGGCCGTCGTAAAACGGCCGTGGCCCGCGTGCGTCTCCGTGCTGGATCCGGTGCGGTGACTGTCAACGGTCGGGCTATCGAAGCCTATTTCCCATCGATCAAGGATCGGGTGCTGGTTTCCGGGGCTCTCGAGCAGATGGGCAAGGCGACCTCGGTGAATGTCGACATTCGGGTCGACGGCGGCGGTGCGTCTGGTCAGGCGGGAGCCTGCCGGCTGGGTATTGCGAGGGCGCTCAAGGTGTTTGATACCGAACTCGACGAGCAACTTCGTCATAGCGGAATGCTCACCCGCGACGGCCGCATGAAGGAACGCAAGAAGTACGGCCTTCGTGGTGCCCGCCGTGGCACGCAGTTCTCGAAACGCTGATCCTGCCGCCGCGCTGCCCTTTGGCCCGCAGCGCCCCATCAGGGGAGTGGGTTCGCTCGTGGACTTCACTGCCTGGGCAGGGCTCTGTCAGGCCTTCTAACGCTCACAACCGATGCAACCGTTGCGACGACGGTGGGCGGGCCGGTCGGAGCCGTGTTTTTCACGGCAGAATCCCGAAATCATGCCTGGATTCGGAGGACATGCTGGAATCCGGAGTGCATACTGGGTTTGGCGGTCTGCTGTCCTTCCTGGTCGCGGCAGGTTGTCAAGACCGTTGACAGCAGCGGTTTTTTGTTGCTCCCCAAATCCTCCCCTCTGGTTTCATGAGGCAGTCATGTCGAGCGTTGCCAAATCTGTTCCAGCCTTCTTGCTTGCAGGCTGCCTGCTCGCAGGTGCTTTGATTCTTCTGGCGGTCAGACCTGCGGTCGCGGCAGAGTCGACCGGCTCCGCTTCCGCAAAAACGTCGGCGAATGCGTCGGCTTCGGGAGTGCCCGATCTGTTCGAGGCCGAGGAACAGCAGCTCGTGAGCCTCAGATACATTCCAAATAACGCGAAATCCGCGCAGATCATCGTGACAAACCGGACGCGGCGTCCGCTGACGCTGCGGCTTCCGGCGTCCTTCGCCGGCGTCCCCGTTCTCGCCCAGATGGGCGGCATGGGCGGCATGGGTGGAGGTGGTCAGGCGGGCTTTGGTGCCGGTGGCATCGGTGGCGGTGCACAGGCCACCGGAGGAGGAGGTCTCGGTGGTCAAGGCATGAACGGCATGGGCGGCGGCGGCATGGGGGGGGCCGGCGGCGGTGCTTTTTCCATTCCGGCTGAGCGGTCCAGAGTCTTTCGCGTGCCGACGGTCTGTCTCGAGTATGGGAAGCACGAGCCCACCAGTCGGATGCCCTACAAGCTTGGCAGGGCCGATGCGTTTTCCAGCGATCCGAAACTTGCCTTGGTGCTCGAGAGCCTCGGTCGAGGCGAACTCTCGCAGAAGGTTGCCCAGGCGGCGGCCTGGCACATCTCGAGCGGAATCACCTGGGAGAAACTGGCGGCCGAAAAGATCGACCATGCCGGTGGCGTGCCGGATGAACCCTACTTTTCCCAGGCGGAGTTGGTCGCGGCGCATCGCGTCGTGGAGATTGCAACGCGGGGGGTGGGTGCGAGGACGGACACTTCCACCTCGGCAGGTCATCCGAACTAGTCATCCGAACTAGTCATCCAAACTAGTCATCCAAATTAGAAGCCCGTTGGCACCACCTCGCCGCCGGCCCGCGTGGACAGAGCACGGAACACCTCGGGCGCGGTTTCGCTGGAGATGAGACGGCATGAGCCGTCCATGTTCAAAAAGTTGGTGCCTGCGATATACGGGCCGACAAAGCCGCCCGGACTGCTTGCCTGCGGGCTCGGTGCATTTGACTTCACGTGCACGAGGATTGAGGTTATCGCCGGCCGCCAGTTGAAGCTCGGCTCAGCCGGCCTGAATCGCGGTGATTCCGCGGCGAAGACCAGCTCTTGTTCAGGGACCACGCCGACCCAACTGCTACGAGTGTGCCGGCTCATCCGCTCGCCGATGCCAATCGTCTTGCTCAGGCCATCGGTAATATTTGAAAACCGAATCGCACTATTACGGTGGAAGACACCGTTGAAGGGCTGCTCTTCATACGCCAGCGTTCCCAATGATCCGGCGTAACTGCAGACTGCGGCCTGCGTGAGCACCGTGGGCGTCGTGGCGGCGGCGGGGGGTGACCCCGAGTCGGTAACATCGATCAACCGCGGAGCGGTGTCGCCTGGATCGACGAACAGCGCCACGTTTGTTTCCCGGGCGGCCTTATTCGGCGGATCGGTGATCGGGAGATCGAAACGGATGCGATTGTGCAAGGCCGTTTCTTCGGCATAGGGCAGGAGCAACGAGAAGAAACTCCAGCCAGGGCCGGATTCCGGCACGGCATCATTCGGACCACCCTGCCACGTGCCTGTCGTTGTTGACCGAAATCCCGAGGGGAGAGCCCGGTGGGAGTCGTGATAATTGTGAAGTGCCAGGCCGATCTGTTTGAGGTTGGTCAGGCTCTGCGTGCGACGGGCCGCCTCCCGGGCCGACTGCACGGCCGGCAGCAGCAGGCCCACGAGCGTGCCGATGATGGCGATCACGACAAGAAGTTCGACGAGCGTAAACGCTGCTCTGGTAGCAGTAGCTCGCAAGCGTGCTCGGGGAGTAACCCGCAAGAATGCCGGGTGCGTAGCCCGCATGCACGGGCAGGTTTTGCGGTCGCTGCTGCAACAGTTCGCATTCACACGAAAACCCTTCAAATCGAGCAGAGTGTTGATTTTTCCAGCGACAAACGCCGAGCCGCGATGACATTGAGACTCAGTCTCATCTCGTTAGATGAATTGTAGGTCTTGTCTGCATGGTGTCAACACGGCAGCGCTGTCGGGTTGGCTGGATCTATTCGCGGGCTGCCCTCGCCGCGAACCCGACCGCGTGCGGAGCGTATGGGAGACTACGGCATTTCCACCGCCCACTGCGTTGCCCCCCTACATTGTTTTTCAGGACTCGCTAAAACGGTTGTCGGTCGGACGAGGCCTGCATGGGGTTGGGATTTGTCAATCAACAGTGTCGGAGCAAGGAGCCAGTTCAAGCTATGAACGCAGTCACGTCAGCAGGCGCTGCATCGGCACATCGCGGCGAGAGCGACGTCATCGTCGAGGCGAGAAATCTCTCCAAGACCTATCGCGACTTCTGGGGCCGCAGCAAGAAGGTGGCGCTCAAGCCGCTCGATCTCGAGATTCGTCGGGGGGAGATTTTCGGTCTGCTGGGCCCCAACGGCTCCGGCAAGACAACGACCATGAAACTGCTGCTCGGCCTCGTCTTCCCGACCTCGGGGGAGGCGCTGGTCTTCGGCAAGGACGCGACCGACGTGTCGAAGAACGAACGGATCGGCTACCTCCCCGAGGAGTCGTATCTCTACAAGTTTCTCGACGCCGAGGAGACGCTCGACTTCTACGGACGGCTCTTCGATATGCCGCCGGATGAGCGGAAGAGGCGGGCCGATGCGCTCATCGAAATGGTGGGATTGAGCCGTGACAAGAAGCGGCAACTTCGCGAATATTCCAAGGGCATGACTCGCCGCATCGGCGTCGCGCAGGCACTCATCAACGATCCAGAACTCGTGCTGCTCGATGAACCCACAAGCGGCCTCGATCCGATCGGGACCCGCGAGATGAAAGACCTCATCATCGACCTCAAGCAACGTGGCAAGACGGTGATCCTCTGCTCCCATCTGCTCGCCGACGTGGAGGACGTGTGCGATCGGATCGCCGTCTTGCACCAGGGCGAACTGAAGGAACTCGGTCGCGTCGAAGACCTGTTGCGGGTCACCGACGTGACGCAGATCCGCGCAAAGGGGCTGTCGACCGAGGCCCGGGAAGAGATCCGGGCTGTGCTGGCGAAGCACGGCCGGTCGGACGTTGAAATCGGCAATCCCCGGACCACGCTGGAGGATCTGTTCCTCGACGTTGTTCGCGACACGCAGGCCCGTCCGGGCCGCCGCGCCCGGCAGCCGTCTGCCGAGGGTGATCAGCACCAGAAGGAATAAGCCGCAGACATGGTATTGGAAGAGGAAATCCCGAAGTTTGCCACCTGGATAGGACCAGCGTTGCTCTGGTACCTGTTTGCCAGCGGACTCGTAGCGGTCTTTGCCGCCGCTCTGGCGTGGCTCGCGCAATCCGTGCTGTACGGACCGCTGGCCGCAGGCGACCGCGTCTATCGGGGTGTGCTGACGGGCGTGGCTGATCTCGCCGGCATGTCCCCGCGACGGATCTGGGCCCTGGCGCGGCTGGCCATTCAGGAATCGCTGCGGCGGAACGTGCTCGTGGCCCTCGCCCTTTTTCTGCTGATCGTGTTGTTTGCGGGCTGGTTCCTCGATCCGAAAAGCGTCAATCCGGGAAAACTCTATCTGGGCTTCATTCTGGGAGCCACCAACCTGCTGGTCTGTCTCGTAACCCTCGTGTTGTCCGTATTCAGCCTGCCGGCCGACATCAAGGCCAAAGCGATTCAAACGGTGACCACGAAGCCCGTCCGCACCGGCGAGATCGTGTTGGGTCGGATTCTTGGCTTTTCGATCGTGGGCGCGGTCCTGTTGGCGATCATGGGGCTGATCGGCTGGGGGTTCGTCGTACGGAGCGTCAGCCACGGCCATAGTGTGGCTGCGGACGACGTTGCGGAGGTCAGGGATGTGGGCGGGGCTGTCACCGGGTATGAGGGAAGGTCGAGCCTCGAACGTGGCCACCGCCACCGATTCGATCTCGACGCCGCCGGCAACGGTTGGACAGACAACGTGCAGGGGCACCGTCACGCCGTTCGCAAAACCGATGCAGGGTATGCCGTCGGCTCTGCCGAAGGACTGCTGGAGGCCCGCCGGCCGCTGCGAGGCACGCTGCGATTTCTGGATCGGGAGGGGCGGCCCAGCACAAAGGGCATTAGTGTCGGTTCGGAATGGTCCTACCGTCAGTTCATCGAGGGCGGCAGCCTGGCAGCTGCGATCTGGAAATTCGATGGCGTCTCGGAACGGGACTACGCCGACGGCCTCCCGCTTGAGATGATCGTGCGGGTGTTTCGCACCTACAAGGGTGTGATTGAAAAGGGAATCAAGGGCAGCGTGCGGGTTCGCAATCCCGCCAGCGGACTCCAGAGCGACCCGTTTTATTTCACGGCCCGCGAATTCACGATCGATTCCCTGTTGATTCCGCGGAAGTTGGCCTCCACGTCCACCGACGGCGGTACCCGTCAGATCGACCTGTTTCAGGACGTCGTGGCGGACGGGCAGGTCGAGGTGATCCTGCAGTGCCTCGAGCCAGCACAGTATTACGGCGTTGCCCAGGCCGATTTCTACCTCCGGGCGGGTGACGGATCGTTTGCCTTCAACTACGCCAAGAGCTGCCTTGGAATTCTGTTCTCTATGCTGCTGGTGACCGCGATGGGGGTCATGTTCAGCACGTTCCTGGGCGGCCCGCTGGCCCTGTTCGCCACGCTGTCCGTTGTGCTGATCGGCCAGTTCCGTGAGTTCATCCAGCGGCTGTTCGAGAGCCAGGTCACGGGCGACTCCTCGATCGTTCCGGGAGGTGGCCCGATCGAGTCGCTCTACCGAATTGTGACGCAGACGAGCATCACGCTCGAACTGACGCCCTCGCCGGCCGTACAGATCATGAAGACTGTCGATACCTTCCTGCTCGCGCCGATGCGGCTGTTGGCCGGCATCTTCCCGTCGCTCAATTCCCTGGGAACGAGTGATTTCGTGGCCGGTGGCTTCGACATTCCCCTCGATCTGGTGGCCGAACACGGCATGGAAACGCTCGGGTATACGCTGGCCTTCTTCATTGCCGGCGCGTTGTGTCTCAAGGCTCGCGAGGTGGCATCATGACCCCGTCATCGTCGACGCACGAATCGTCCGTCGGCCGCCGCAAGCCGGCGGCCTCCTGGCTCGGCCTGCGGCCCGGCACGCTTCTGGCGCTGGTGGGAATCGCCGTGCTGCTGGTGCCGCTCTCCGCCCTGAGCCAGCCGGCCGATTCGGCGAGCAAGGGGGGCAAGCTCGCCAGGCTTCGGGAGCAGTTCGGACTGTCGCAGGCCAATCTCGGCGAAGTGGATCCCACGAGCGAGGCAATGCGGCTGGCGACACTGGGACTGAAGAACGTGGCCGTGACGCTCCTCTGGGATCGGGCCAATCACTACAAGAAGGTGGAAGACTGGACGAACCTGTCGGCCGTTCTCGAGCAGATGACCAAACTGCAGCCAAACTTCTATTCGGTCTGGGACTTCCAGGCTCACAATCTCTCGTACAACATTTCGGTCGAGTTCGATGACTACCACGACCGCTACGCCTGGGTGATGAAGGGAATTGAGTTCCTCCGCCAGGGGATCTCATACAACCTCAAGGAACCCCGCCTCCTGGGCCGCATGGGATGGTTCATCGGCCAGAAGATCGGCAAGGCCGACGAGAAGAAGCAGTATCGCCGGCTGTTCAAGGCGGACGATGACTTCCACGAGCGCGATCGGCCGGGGCGAACCCTGCCCGAGCGGGACAACTGGTTGGTCGCCCGTGAAAAGTATCTGGCCGGCCAGCAGATCGCCGATGCCGGAGCCCCTCTCAAGACCACGGCCCTCATCTACCACAGCGAGCCGATGATGACCGCCGTCAACTACGCCCGGGCACTCGAGGATGACGGCACGTTTGGGGCCGCCGCCCGTGATGGTTGGAAACTCGCCGGCGACGAGATGCGGCGGTTTTCCGTTCGCGAGATTCCGACGACGTGGGATGTGCCGATCCGGCTCGGCATGCGCGAGGCGGAACTGGCCCGTGCCGAACGGGTGGCCGTCGAACTGGAGCAACTGCTGCCGGGCCGTTTCAAGGCTCTGGAGGAGGCGAAGCGGGCCTCGCTGACGGCTGGACAGAAGGAGGCCGCCGCCATGTCTCCGCTGGAACGCACCGATGCCCAACAGGCCGAGGCCAGGGCCGCCGCGGAACTCACGGCAGTCGACTGGGCCATGGTCGTGCGGGAGTCACCGGCTGACGTGCGGCTCAGAGCGAAGGAACTGCTGAAGGAGTACATGGAGGCCAATGAGACCGCCGAAATCATCAGCCGCTATCGGGAGATCGTCAACTTCGACGTGTGGCGGGCCACCTGTGAGGCCGAGGTCACCGAGCCGGCCCTCAAGGCCCGGGAAGCGATGTGGCGTGCGGAGCGGGAGTTTGAGAACGCCCGGCTCCAGACGGCCAAACAGGCCTATGAGGAGGCGTTTGCCGCCTGGCGGGAAGTGCTCGACGCCTCGACCACGCTCCGTCAGGATCAGATCGTGAAGGACGATCTCAATGAGTATGTCGACCGGTATCGGAAGCTGCTCGAACAACTCGATGAGCCGTTCCCCAAATCGTTCCCGCTGCAGGAGATCCTCGGGGCTGCGGGCCAACCGTGACCTTGGTCCGTTGGTAGCAGCGCTGGCACTGCGGTGTCGTCGCTGCTGTACCCGACGCTACGCGCCGACATTCCTGCATTCCTGTATTACTGCTTCCGGATCAGCAGTTTGTCGATGCGACGGCCGTCCATGTCGACCACTTCGATCACAAGGCCATGCCACCGCAGCGTGTCGCCCGTCGCGGGGATTCGCTCCAGTTCGGCGAGGACGATTCCCGAAACGGTCGAATAATCCCGCGGGACGGCATCGAGCTTGATGCCGAGCCTGTCGGCCAGGTCCTCGACGCCTGCACCACCGTCGACCAGCCAGGATCCATCCTCCCGCTCGACGAAATCGGATGTTTCCCGGCGGTGTTCGTCGTGGATCTCGCCAACCAGTTCCTCGAGCACGTCCTCGAGCGTTACGAGTCCCTCGGTGCCACCGTATTCGTCGAGCACGATGGCAAGCTGGTTCTTTTCCTTTTGGAAGAGTTCGAGCAGCCGGTCGAGCGGCATCGTCTCCGGCACGAACAGGGCGCGGTGCATGATCCTGCGGAGTTCGATTGGCCAGCCCATCCAGTTGTGTCGGAGCACGTCTTTGAGCGACACATAGCCGAGGATGTGGTCGAGCGATCCCTCGTAGACGGGCAGCCGCGAATAGCCGGCCATGGCGATCGCCCCGAGCACCTCGCCGGGAGGCGTCTCGATGTCGAGGGCATCGAGGTCGATCCGCGGCCGCATGATGTCGCGGACCGTTCGCTCGCCGAGTCGGAGCGCCTCGGTCGCCACCGCCTGCTCGACGGCCTCCAGCACCCCCTCGGCGCGGCCGGCCTCCAGCAGATGTTCGATGTCGTCCACGGAGACGGTCGGCCCTTCCTGCTTGTGGGCGCCCAGCAGGGCGAGCACCGCCGATGTGGAGACTCCCATCAGCCAGACCAGCGGCTTGGTGATCTGCGCAAAGGTCTTCATGGCCGGGGCTACAAGCCGGGCAAAGTCTTCCGCACGCCGCAGTGCCAGCCGCTTGGGCACCAGTTCGCCGAAGAGAAGGGTGACGAACGACAGCAGCACGACGAACACCGTCAGGGCGATCGGACGGGCCAGGGCTCCGACGGACGGCGGCGCGTTGCTGCCGATCCATTCGGCAAGATCGCTCACCAGGCTGTCGCCGCCGTAGGCTGCGGCGAGCGTGCCTACCAGGGTGATGCCGATCTGGACGGTGGGCAGGAACTTGTCAGGGCTTGATGCGAGTTCGAGCGCTGTCTGAGCAGCCTTGTCACCGCCTTCGGCCAGTTGCCGGAGGCGGCCGCGGCGGCTGGCTACGATCGCCATCTCGGCTCCGGAGAAGAACCCGTTGGCAAGAATCAGGGCGAATACGAGGAGGATTTCCGGGAGCATGCTTGGGTCCGATCAGGTCGGCGTTCCGATCAGGTCGTCGTCCTACCGTGGCGTGGCAGCGGCGTTATCCGGGGACGGTTCGTTTCGGCTTTCCCGACTGATCACAGCCAGGTTATCCCGATGCACCACTTCCTCGTAGGGGCAGTATCCGAGTACGGCGGCGATCCGTTCAGTTTTGAGCCCCGCGATCCGCCGCAGTTCGTCGAGGGAGTAATTCACGAGCCCGCGGGCAAACACCTGGCCGTCGGCGGTGGCAAGCGAGACGACGTCACCGGTTGCGAACGTTCCCTCGATCGCGGTGACGCCGGCAGCGAGCAGGCTGCGGCCCTTGGCGACCACCGCCTCCCGGGCTCCGGCGTCGACGATGACCCTGCCCCGGGCTTCCGCCGACCAGCCCAGCCACCGCTTCCAGGCGGGCATCGCCGTTTCACGCCCGACGAAGAGCGTGCCCGTCGTGTCGCCGCGGCAAATATGCTCGAGCACATGATCGTCACGGCCCGACGCGATGATGCAGTGTCCACCGGCCTCGGTGACGATTCCCGCCGCCGTGATTTTGCTCGCCATGCCCCCCTTGGACAGACCACTGGCGCGGTCGCAGGCGAGCGCCGCCACGGTGGCGTCGATCCGCGGCACGGTGAACAGCCGCGTCGCGTTCGGATCGGACGGATGGCGATCGAAAAGCCCCTCGACGTCGGAAAGAAGCACGAGCAGCGGGGCCCCCAGCAGCGTGGCCACGAGCGCCGCAAGGCGGTCGTTGTCGCCGAAGGAGGTTCGCAGCTCCTCGACGCTCACGGTGTCGTTTTCGTTGATGATCGGGATCGCACCGTAGTCGAGCAGGGCCCGCAGGGTGTTGCGAATATTGAGATAGCGGGCCCGGTCCTTGAGGTCGTCCGCGACCAAGAGCACCTGGGCGGCATGGCGGCCCTGGGCGCGGAGCACTCGTTCGTAGGCCTCGATCAGGCAGCTCTGCCCGATGGCCGCCACGGCCTGCAGATTGGCCAGTTCTTGGGGCCGCTTGGTGAGCCCCATCCGCCCCATGCCGGCTCCCACGGCTCCCGAACTGACGAGCACGACCTGCCGTCCCTGGGCGAGAATGGCATCGAATTGCCGGCCGAGCGACTCGATTCGCGTGTTGTCCAGCAGGCCGTCCGGTCCGGTGAGCACGCGGGTGCCGACCTTGACGACGAGCAGCCTGGCCGAAGCGGCGATATCCATACGAAGGGAATCGGTCATGGGCCACTCGTGGGCTGTGCTGCGGCGTCTGCGGGAGGAACAAAGCAGGGCGGGGCAGGGGGCGAGAGGCGGAAGCTGCCTCAGACCCGTGGCCGCCCTCCGGCGGAAGACAACCCGGAGCGGAAGACAACCCGCCGGCCTGCATCGTACCGTTGGCGGGGGAGGGGAGGCCACAGAGGCTGCCAGCAGCGGCCGCTGCAGCCACGAAATCGCTACGAACGGCAAATCACCGCTCGTACGAGCCGACGGTTGAGGCGGTCGGCCCCGAGGGCGTATAGTGCGGTGGTGCCGGAGCATCTACTCGGCCAGCCCACCGCCGGGCAACTGCGGAGCACCTTCCGGGGCGTGCGCTTGAGTGAACTGCATCACGAGTGCGGGCTGGTAGCCATCTACCACCTGCCATGCCGCGACGGAGCCGATCCAAGTCGCCTCTGCCCCGCCCAGGGGCCGGAGGAAGTGTCTCGGCTCGTGCCGCGAATGCTCCTCGACATCCAAAACCGCGGCCAGCTCTCCGCCGGGATGACCGTCTGGAATCCTGACCGCAGCCAACTCCTCGCCACGATCAAAGACGTGGGCAGCGTGACCGAGGTGTTTCGCCTCAGCCACCGTGGCAAATACGAGGCCCTCATGGCGCAGCACACGGGCCGGGCCGCCATCGGCCATGTCCGCTACGCAACCTGCGGGGCCGAGGACCGCGGGTATGCCCAGCCGCTGGAGCGGCCCCATATCCAGAAGCGGAAGTGGTTCTCGTTCGGGTTCAACGGCCAGCTCGCCAACTACCGGGAACTGCGGGCCGAGATCCTCGCCAACGACGAGAATCATCTCGCGCGGGACAACGACACCGAAGTCATCATGCATGCCATCGGGAACGAACTGTCGGGTGCCGCTGATCCGGACCCTATCGAACTGTTGGCAACGATCTCCAAGCGGTTCGATGGTGCCTGGAATATCGCGATGCTCGATGCCTGCGGCAGGATGGTCGTAGCCCGCGATCCGCTCGGGATCCGCCCGATGGAATACGCCCAACTCGGCCCCCTTGTGGCCGCGGCCAGCGAGAGCGTCGCCCTGCTCAATCTGGGGTTCCCGGCCGAGTCGATCCGGTCGCTCGAGCCGGGCATGGCGCTCATCGTCGATGGCGAGAGCGTGCGGGTCGAACGGTTCGCGGAGAGCCCGCGGCAGGCCCACTGCTTCTTCGAATGGGTCTACTTCGCCAACGTGGCCAGCACGATGGACGACCGCAGCGTGTATCTCTCGCGCAAGCAACTGGGCGAGGAGCTCGCGCGGCTGGAGACGGTTTCCATCGACGCAGACACCGTCGTCGTGCCCGTTCCCGATACCAGCAAGGCGGCCGCCGACGCCATGGCCTACCGGCTGTCGATCCCGTCAGTGGAGGGTCTGATCCGCAACCGCTACACGGGGCGCACGTTCATCGATGGCGCTTCGAGCCGTCGCCAGAAGGCGGAGTCGAAATACACGCCGCTCCGTGAGGTGCTCGAGGGCAAGCGGGTGATCCTCGTCGAGGACTCGATCGTGAGGAGCACGACGATGAAGGTGCTGCTGGGGCGGATGCGTTCGCTCGGGCTGGCACGAGAAATCCATGTTCGGATCGCCTGTCCTCCGATCATCGCCCCGTGTTTTTACGGCATCGATATGTCGACGATCGACGAGCTCTTCGCCCCGCCGTTTCTCCGCGACGGTGTGCTCACCGAAGAGGCGCAGGCGGAGATGGCTGCCAAGCTTGGGGCCGATTCCTTGCGGTATCTGCCCTTGGAGTCGGTGGCCAGATCGATCGGGTTCGATCCGGCAGAACTCTGCCAGGCCTGCTTGACGGGCCGGTATCCCACGCCCGCCGGCGAGCGGTTGTATGAGATTGCACTCACCCACACCGGTCGAGGTGACGTGGGCCGCGGCGGGGCGGGCCGCACCTATGAATCCGTGCCGGCCGGATAGGTCTGCCGACAGTCACGCACAGTCCGGGGGAAGAGCGTCTATGCGGAGAGCCGAGTTCGCGAGAGGAGCCTGCGTGAGTGTGGCCTGTCTGGTCTCCCTCGTCGGCCTGTTCGCGACCGCAAGCGTCGCGGCTGAGCGCCGGCCCAACGTGCTCTTCATCGTTTCGGACGACCTCAACACCCTCCTCGGCTGTTACGGCGACCCGCTCGCGAAGACACCCAGCATCGACCGCCTGGCGGCCAGGGGCGTGCGGTTCGAACGGGCCTACTGCACCTATCCCCTCTGCGGTCCCAGCCGAAACTCATTCCTGACAGGTCTCCATCCGAATGCCACCGGCATCCGTACCAATGGCCAGATCTTCCGGCAGTCGATACCGTCGCAGCCGAGCATGCCACAGGCCTTCCGGCAGGCGGGCTATTTCGTGGCCCGGATTGGCAAGCTCTATCACTACAACGTGCCGCGTTCGGTCGGCACCAACGGCCACGACGACACCGCCTCGTGGGAACTCGAACTCAACCCGGCCGGCGTTGACCGACTCGAGGAGGAGCCGCACATCTTTTCTCTCACGCCGGGGCAGTTTGGCGGGACCCTGAGCTGGTATGCCTCGCCCAAGGGCGACGCACACCATACCGACGCGATGATGGCGGACGACGCGGCCTGGGTGCTCGAACGGTGCGCCCGCGACCGGTCCCGCCCGTTCTTTCTGGCAGTCGGATTCTTTCGGCCCCACACACCGTACGTCGCTCCGGAGCAGCCCTATTTCCAGATGCATCCCGAGGCAGCGATGCCGGTCGTCACCGGGATCGAGGCCGACAGGACCGACATTCCCCGGGCGGCCCTGGAGAGTGAAAAAAAGGAGCAGGAAAAGCTCACCGACGACCTGCGTCGAAAGTGCCGGCAGGCCTACAACGCGAGCATCAGCTTCATGGACGCCCAGGTGGGCAAAGTGGTGGACGCCCTCGACCGGCTCGGACTCGCCGACGACACGATCGTGGTGTTCACCAGCGACCATGGCTACCACATGGGGGAGCACGGCCTGTGGCAGAAAATGAGTCTCTTCGAGGAGAGTGCCCGAGTGCCGCTGCTGGTTGTGGCGCCGGGGCACGGGCGTCCTGGATCGACCGTCGCTGCGCCGGTGTCGCAGGTTGATATTTTCCCAACGTTGGCGACGCTGTGCGGTGTCACGCAGCCGGCGAATCTCCAGGGGCAGAGCCTCGTGCCGCTGCTCGCCGATCCGCAGGCGGAGGGCCGCGGCTGGGCGCTCACGCAATTGATCCGCGCTGGCATGCGTGGCCAAACCCCCGCGAAGCCCGGCGTCGGTCCTCTACCGGCGAAGACCTTCGCAGGCTCTTCGCTCCGCACGGCCCGCTGGCGGTACACCGAGTGGGACGAGGGCCGTCAGGGGCGTGAGCTCTACGATCACGACACCGATCCTCGGGAACTCACGAACCTTGCCGAAGTCGCGGATTATGCCGCGGACGTGGAGCGGCTATCGAAGCAGCTGCGCGAGGCGGTGGCGGGCTCGTTCCCGCCGGACGGGAGGGTGCCGGAGGTTCGCGAGGGGATTTGGAATCCGAGCCTCACGTCGGAATGACGTGCGGTGTATCCGGCTCCCGCATAGAACCCAAGCAAGTCGGCTTCGTGAGGTTGGCACGTAGAGGCTGGACGGCGGGGGCATACAAGCCCGGAGCGTAAGCGATGGGGTCGGCGCATCGCTCGGTGCGGCGCCATGTGTGGCATCCGATCCCCCGGCTTACGCCGGGGGCTTTTATGGGGCGGGGGCATAGAAGCCCGGAGCGTGAGCGATGGGATCGGCGCATCGCTTGGTGTGGCGCCGTATGTGGCATCCGATCCCCCGGCTTACGCCGAGGGCTTTTATGGGGCGGGTTCATACAAGCCCGGAGCGTAAGCGATGGGGTTCCCCGTTGCGGGATGCGACGCCCGTCCGCGTGAGGATCAGGTGCGAGCCTTATGAATTCGGCGGCACGGCCGTCCGAGTGCAGGTGGCTGCCGCAGCGGAGCGTTCGAGCAGGGCCCGCCAGACTGGAGCACCGGCGAGCCGCGTGCGTCGCTCGAAGTGGGTCTGGTAGTCGAGATCGTGCTCGGCGGGCCGGGCATCGACGTCGCGGGCCGCGGAGAAGAGCCCCGTGCCCTGTGCCGCGGCCAGCGCTTCGTGGAAATATTCCTCCACGTCCGTCCAGATGTGCAGGCGGCCACCAGGCAGGAGCACCCGGCCGGCATGGGTCAGAAAAGCATCCGACAGCACGCGTCGCTTGCGATGACGGGCCTTCCACCAGGGGTCGGGGAAGTAGACGTGGATGCCGGCGAGGCAGGCATCGGGAAGCAGGCTGCTGGTGAGGTAGGTGGCATCACCGTGGATGATCCGGGCGTTGGCGGCCCGCTGGGCGGCGAGTTTGCCGCCGCACAGTCGGGCATAACCCCCGCTGATTTCAACGCCGAAAAAATTCAGGTCGGGCCGGGCAGTCGAGGCCGTAGCCAGAAACAATCCCTTGCCGCTCCCGACCTCCATCTCAACCGGCGCCGGCTGCGGAAAGAGACTATTCGGGTCGAGCGGCACCGGGAGCGACGCCAGTTCGATCAGGTGGCCCGAAAGATCGAGCGACGGGTCTGGTTTTCGAGGAGGGCGACGCGGCATGGGAGGGTGGAACAGCCGCGGTTCACTCGGCCGGTGTGCCGGTGGCCCCGGCGAGAGCGTCGACCGGCAGAGGAACGCCCTTGATGATGCCGTCCACAACGATGCTGTCGCGGACAAGTCCCTGGAAGCGACAGACGATCATCGCCCTCGGGCGGACGCGGACCCGCTCCACCGCGATCACCAGCCGGTCTCCCGGCACCACCGGCTCCCGGAAGCGAACCTCCTCCAGGCCGCCGAAGCCGATGACCTTCGCGTCGAGCAGGTTGTAGCGGTGTGTGTAGTAGCTGGAGAGTTGGGCAGCGGCCTCGCACATCATCACGCCGGGCATCAGCGGCATTACCGGAAAGTGACCGCGGACCCAGAACTCGTCGCGGGTGACGTCCTTGTAGCCCACGCACAGACCGCGGGAGAGGTCCTCGTGGACGATGGCCGTCAGTTGTTCCATCTCGAACCGCTGCATGTTCCAGCGGCGGATCTCATGGATGTCGGCCACGACACGATCGAGGTCGTAGCCGCTGGGATGAATGATGTAGTCGCGCGGAGCCACTGCGGTCGCTTCCCTGGTTCTCGGTTCGAATATCGTTCGAAGTGGGTCAGGTACGAATGTGCTTCCGCTTCGCCTTGCGGGCCTTGCTGTTGGCAGGCCGTGAGCCGTGATTGGCTTTCTTGAGAGTACGATGCGGCTTGGCCATGGGACAAACTCCGGGGACGGGATGGTCGATGCCCCGGCCGACTGCAGTCACCGGGAGATCGAGCGTTGTACCACGCCGGCAGATGCGGTTCCATCCTGAACCGCGGCAGCCGGGCCGGAGCTCATGTTTGCCGGTTCGGCATGGCAGCCGTGCCGTCTGCGGGCGGCAGCGTCGCACGTTCTGCGGCCAGCGATGCCCGGAGGCTCGTCCGGAGAATTTCCACGAAGCTGGCCCCGAGAAAACCCAGCAGGCCGCCCATGACCGCCGACGATCCTCCGCCCAGCAGGGCTCCTGCCGGCGAACTGCCGGCGAGCCACACCAGCGCCAGCGTGCCCGCCGCACCACCGCAGGCGGCACCGATGCCAGCCGAGATCGGCACCAGCCATCCGAGGCTGGTGCGACGTTCGAGGGGCGTGGGGGCCGAGACGGGCAGGGGCGGTTGGTGGAAGGTGTCGTGACGGCGGACACGATCGCGGTCGGTTTCTTCGCGGAGCCGAGTGCCGATGGCGTTGCCTGCGACGTGCATCGCCACGCTGGCCAACAGCACCGCGGCCGCCATCCAGCCGGCGAGCCCCAGCCAGCCGATCGCCGCGCAGGCCACGGCCAGCACGACCGCCAACCAGGAATAGGTGACCAAACGCATGCGATGCTCCTTGGAGCATTCTAGCCACCCGCCGGAAAAGTCATCTGCGATCCCCCGGCGTGATCCCCCGGCTTACGCCGAGGGCTTGTATGGGAGGGTTGATACAAGCCCGGAGCGTGAGCGATGGAATTCCCCGCATACAAGCCCGGAGCGTCAGCGATGGGATCGGCAGGACGATCGACGCGACGCCATGTGTGGCATCCGATCCCCCGGCTTACGCCGGGGGCTTGTATGGGGAGAGGTCGCGTGGGCTCCCGTGCTGGCGATCCCCCGGCTTACGCCGAGGGCTTGTATGGGAATGGATGGCGGGCGGAACACCACCGCTTAAAAATCCGACTTGACCGCATCCTGCTGGTAGATCGGCAGAAGGCGGTAATAGACCTCGAGCGTCAGGATGGCGAGCGCCGTGTGGGCCAGCCGGCCGCCTGGCGCCGTGTCACGGTCGGCGAAGAACCAGCTGCCCGCTTCGTGGTTGATGCGAACCTGGCGGGCCACCAGATGATCGCGGTTTTTGAGGTTCCAGCGAGGCCAGACGGGATGGTCAAACTGCAGGAGCGCCTGCGAGAGATAAAAATTCTGGTAGACCGCTTCCGGTGCGGGGCCTGGTTTCGCGAGGATGGTCAGGCCGCGCCGTAGCGGTTCCTGTTCCGGTCCCCAGCCGGTGTACATCCGGCACAGCAGGCCGATCGCCGATGTGCAGGGCTTGGCGGACGGGCTCAGATAGCCGTAGGCGGCTCCGGATTGCGTCTGCACGCGGTCGAGGAACCGCCGCACGCCATCGATCGTGGGCGAGGGGGTTTCGAGCCCCGCCATCTGACCGCTTTTGAGCGCGGTCAGTTGCCAGGCGGTAACGGTGATGTCGCCCGCCTGGCCCGGCAGATACCGCCATCCGCCGCTGTGCATGTCCTGTGCGGTTTCGATGAAGCGGATGGCGTCCCGCACAGGCTTCATGAGCATGTCGTCTTTCGTCATGCCGAGCGCCTCGGACAGAACCAGGGTCGTCACGCCGTGGCCATACATCGTGCCTTCGCAGAAATCGCCGCCGCGGGGCGTGCGCTGCATCCGGCTGAGCAGATAGTAGATGCCGCGAGACACCGTCTCCTGATGCCGGCCCTCGAGGTGGGTGTAGCCGGCGCCGAGAAAGGGGAGCAGCGCGATCGCCGTGCTGGCGGTGGAACTCGTGAGCGTGCCCGGGTCGCGGCAGGCGTTATTGCAGCGGCAGCCGCTGAGATCGAACTGCCAGGATCCATCGACGGCTTGGTGGGCCGCCAACCACTCGAGCCCCCGCTCGACGGCGGCCTCGCTGGCGGCATTACCGCCGCGGCCGCGGGTGGCCGCAGTGCGGGCCGCCCCCGCGCGGGCGGAAAAGGGCCTGCCGTCGGGAGGCCCGCCGCTGATGGCACCGGCGCGGGCGGCAGCCCGGCCGCCCGACGCTGCGGCAGGTCGCGGCTTGCCGCTGCGGGAAGAGACTGCCTGTGCGAGCGGGCCATCGGCCAGCACCGGTGAGAAGTCGGCTTCGGCGGGAGGCTCTTCCGCCAGAAGCG
>Ga0247832_1002894_pt1 | contig 24848 bp, 28 predicted proteins | sample LaCruzMarch2015__10_FD_192407 | JGI IMG/M metagenome (GOLD analysis project Ga0247832, IMG submission 192407) | Freshwater microbial communities from meromictic Lake La Cruz, Castile-La Mancha, Spain - LaCruzMarch2015_4m | ecosystem: Environmental > Aquatic > Freshwater > Lake | place: Spain... | reverse complement strand
AAGTAAGATTATTTTGAACGAAGTCGTCAATTTTTTCTTGAAAATCGTCATCATCAAACTCAACTCTTGAGTGGAGTACATCAATTGTTATGTCTTGATAGATAAATTTTATTTCACAATCTTCAAGTATCGATACAATTAGTTGAAACTGTTTTTCATTGACAAGTATTATCTCTTGTAGATTACCATCGATTTCTCGATCATAAGAAATACAATCTTTTAATTGTTCGAAAACTTCATCAGAATCAAAACCTCTTTCTTCAATTCTATTTTCAAGGAATTGATTAGATTGGTAGAAATTAAACCTGTAAACTGATTTTATCATAAAGTATATATTAAGTAGGTGAAAAAAAGTTAAAAAAGTTTGTAAAAATACAAACAAAGAACTATATTTGTAATATATACATTTACATTGCGGGGTAGAGCAGAGGCAGCTCGCAAGGCTCATAACCTTGAGGTCGGTGGTTCGATTCCACCCCCCGCTACAAAAAAGTTTTACAAATATTTGGTGGTTTAAAAAATCTCCGTATATTTGTAAAACAAAATAGAACAATTTAAATAAAGAAATCATGACAACTGTAACAACATATTATTATGAATCGTATGAAGAACACTCAGCGACTGGAGATACTATGTCTGTGAAAAGTTGATATAAAATATTAACTAAAAACACAAGTAACCCAGTCAAATCAAATTGACTGGGTTTTTTGTTTTAAATATATTGTAAATGGTCCTATCATCTAATGGTCAGGATACAAGTTTCTCAAACTTGAAATGCGGGTTCGATCCCCGTTAGGACTACAAATTGGCCCGTTCGTCTAGAGGAAGGACTCTTGGTTTTCAACCAAAAAAGAGGGGATCGTTACCCCTACGGGCTACCATTAATTCAACTATGTCGGGTTCGATTCCGACTTTTATAACGGTAGATATGCAAGTGGTTAAAGCTGGCAGTCTGTAAAACTGTCCTCTTCGGAGTTCGTGGGTTCAAATCCCTCTCTACCGACAAAATTTACTATAATCAGGAGAGGCTCGATTTATTTATATATAAATAAATAGAAAAGTCAAATGTGGGATAATATAGAATTTATTAAATCGATAGTAAAAATTAGTTTCAATAAAAGTGATGTACTTAAATCTTTGGGATTAAAAAATAATGGTGGCAATTTTAACACATTATCTAATTTCTTGATAAGAAATGATATTGATATATCACATTTCAAATTTGGAGTTCCTAAAAATGGACATCCAATATCACTATATAAAAAATTAGATTTATCTGATATTTTAGTAAATGGATCAATATTTAAATCTAACCATTTAAAGAAAAGACTTTATAAAGAAGGATTGAAAGTTAGTATTTGTGAACTTTGTGGTCAAGATGAAAATTGGGAAGGTAAAAGAATGTCACTTATACTTGATCATATAAATGGCAATAGATATGATAATAGAATTGAAAACCTAAGAATAGTCTGTCCTAATTGTAACGCAACATTAGAAACACACTGTCGTGGAAATAAAGTTTATGATAAATCTAATAATAAAAAAACTCACAATATTTGTGAGTGTGGTGAAAATAAAAAAGTAAAAAGTAAAAAATGTAAAAAATGCTATTCTAATAGAAATCCAAATATAAAGATAACAAAATCCAGAACACAATTAAGAAAAGTTCAAAGACCACCATATGAACAGTTATTACTTGAAGTTAATGAAATAGGATATGTTGCAACTGGTAAAAAATATGGTGTTTCAGATAATTCCATAAGAAAATGGATTAGGATGTATAAAAAATATGGTGAAAATTTTTAAAAATATATTAGGAGGATAAAACTTTTTAATATATATTTGTATAAACTAAAATAAGAATAAAATGAAAACTTTAAACATAACAATAGCAATAATCGGAGGCGGCGCGGGAGCGAGAGTCAACGACTGTGTTATGTCAAAAAGTTTTTAATAAAAATATAAAACTAAAGATAAACCCAGTCAATAAAATTGACTGGGTTTTTTTATTATTGGCGTGTAGCAGTGGTGTCTTATACACACTATACCTGTAGCGGTACCTTGAGATAACTTCAATCGTGGGTTCAAATCCCACCTCGCCAACTAAATAAGCAAAATGTAGCTTAATGATAAAGCACCACACTTCCAATGTGGGGACGGGGTTTGATTCCCACATTTTGCTCAAAAGCAGATGTCGCATAGTTTGGTCGATTGCACCGGATTTCCAATCCGGTCAGATAAAGTCACATCGTGGGTTCAAATCCCACTATCTGCTCAAAAATGGCACGAAAACCGCTGTAGAAAATATCAGCTTATTGTAGTTTGCGGTCTTCCATAAGTACGTGTCATTTATGCGAAAGTAGATCAGAGGTAGATTGTCTCCTTGCCAAGGAGAAGGCCGCGGGTTCAAATCCCGTCTTTCGCTCAAAAAATGCCGGAGGACTCCCTGTTAGTCCCAGGGTCCGGCTCCAGGGGAATTAGCTCAATTGGCTAGAGCGTTTGTATGGCATACAAAAGGTAATCGGTTCAAATCCGATATTCTCCACAAAAAGAAGGGGGCGTTGTACAGGCGTGACCAAACAACTTTGCAAGTTGTTCTGAAAAACAGGGTTCGATTCCCTTACGCTCCACAAATTAAATCTATTATCGCAGAAACAAATTGTAAATTACCTGGTCAATACTGGGAAGAATTAAATAAACATGGATTACCTAATTATCTTTACTTACAAGATGAACTGGTAATAGTTCATAGTATTGAGAAGAGGAAGAGGAAGAATGGTGGAAAAGTAAATCAGATCTATTATACTCTAATTGATGGTAGAGTAAAACATGCATCTTTTTTCAAAAAAATTGATATAAAAATAATTAAAAGAGATTATTTATTAAATATTCTTTTAGATAATTAAAGATCTACAATAGATCTATCTTTTAAGATATAAATTCGTATCGGATTTGTTTCAGCCACCCAATCTACTTTATAATAACTTAATTTGTTCCAGTCATTAATTCTATTTTTTACTTGAACAGTTTTATATTCATTATTTAAAAGTACTATTATATCTGTTCCGAATATCATATCCAAAAAATCACCATTTCCACCAGAATAAACAATTGATAAACCTTTAGATTGTAGAAATGCAATTACATTATCTTCTGCTTCTTCTCCTATCTTTGACATCCTTATTGAATAATTTGTGAATTTTTTAAAATCATCTAATCCATTTCCATTTTTAATGAAGTAGTGAATTATTAGATTTTTTAAATGTGGTTTTATAGATAGTAATCCTTTTTTAGGATCATCGATAACTAAGTCATAAACAACTTTACCTCTTTCATAATTATTATCGCAACCTCTTTTTATTAATTCAACCAAAAGTTCAGATAAATCTGAATAATTTGTATTTAACTTATTAACATGATCCCAGTCTCCATTTTCATCTAATACTAACTTAAGTGATCTTATTCCACCAGGAATTTTATAAGATAGTTGAGAATCGATATATGTTGATGGCATTGAGGTTTTTTTTAATAACTCAACACCTTGATTAAATTTATCAATTTGTTTTTGATTTAATGGTGTCTCATAATTATATTCTTTGAATATATCATCAATAATTGACATCATTCCAAGACCATTTGATTTAAATATCCAGGATTGTAATGATTCAATTTTTTTAAAAAGAGATTTAAAGTCTAATGGTTCGGTAGAATCGAATATAGACATTTGTGACTCTGAGAATTTTTTCATAAAGTATATATTATTTATAGTATTTGTAAACTTTATGTTTCCAACATTTTAAAATGAATATAAACTTGTGTAAAATTTTCTTTATTTGGAAAATATTTTATTTCAGATGAAAATCCTTCCGAATTTAGATATGATGTTATTTGTTTTATATAAGGTTCTATTTCACTTAAAAGTGGCTTGTATATATGTAATCCATTATTTTTCAATTTACCAGAAATCCAAATATAAGGACCATTTGATTGTGTCCAAGATATATGATATGTATAACGCCATATTTCTTCAATATTACTTGTTATTATATCTTTAATATATTCCTCAATTTCTTTCCTAATTGGACTTCCGGGTTGACACCAATCGTATTTATATTTTATACCCAAAAAAGTAACAGATTCATTAATTTCTTTTTCATAGAATTCTATAATGATTAAATCTCCTTTAAACCCATATGTCATTATATTACCTTGTTGATGTTTTAATTGTTCCTCTATCCAATTTTTGAATTCCTCAATAGTATTTAAAATAATTGCCTCTTCTTTTGTTGAGTTATCACTTGATAAGATAATTCTATACACATAGTCTTCCATATATCTAATAATATTGTCCAGATATTGAATTAGTGTATCATTTATCTTACCACCTTTTTTATTTATACCTTCCTCATCCCAATCAAATACATCTAATGGTTCAAGAATAACTTTACAAGAATAATCATCTTCATTATACTTCTCAGTATTTGTATAAACAGTTACGTTCCACTCTTCCTCATCTTTTAGATCTAAAGATAAATCTTTTAGATGCTCAGAGTCGTCATCTATATCAAAAGATTCAAATAATTTTAAATATTTCATATACTATATTTTATATTAATTTGTTTTATTTCTAAAACTTCCCAAGCCTTTTTCCCTGGTAAAAAACGAGATGGTCGGTTAATCAGTTCATTTATATTTTGAGGACCAATAATACTCATCTCATTATTTCCCTGCATCCAAATTTTAGATATTACACCGTCTATTGATTCTATAAAACTTTTAGATGTTAGTATGGTGCTCATTATTTCAGATAATTTAAATTTTGATGGTTTATACTTTACCCAATCTTCGACTTCAGCGCCAGTAAAGTTATCGATTTTATATGGAATATTAGATTTTTTGAAAATCTGGACGTCAATATGTCGAAAATCTTTAGCTTCTATATTTTGTGGAATAATCTTTACACTAAATTCATCATCTATTTCTGAATAAATATCTTTTATATATTCAATAGTTTCTTCAATCTCCAAAGGAGTATATTCAATAGATTCAAATTTTTGATCAATATCTAAATATATTCTGATATCTATTCCAATTAATTTTTGATCATTATTAATAATTTTCATAAATTCATCTTCACTTAATTTAGACCATTTACCACGGAGAAACCCATAAGAAGTGTTTTTACTATCACTTACACAAACTAAAAATTCAATAGTATTATTCCTGTAAATATCTAGTATTCGATTTATTTCATTTTTTATCTCAGAGGAATTAAATTCTGAATCAAGTTCATATCTATTAATTGATCTACTTTTTCTTTTCTTCATAAGTTCTATTTGTATATGATCACCTTTTACAAAAAAACTAGAAATAGAATTTTTTGGTCCTTTTTGAACAAATTCAACATCAACCACACAATCGAAAATCGAATAATCATCTTTAAAATCTTGTAATATCAATTTAATATCTTCAACTTCATCTAGAATTTCTTTATTTCGATAGGAATCAAATAATTTTAAATACTTCATAGGTGTATATATTAAAAAATTAGAACATTTTAACTGGACTTTTTAATATATAATGAAATCATTTATAAATATGAAACATTTAAAAAAGTTTAACGAGTCTAATAATGTATTACCTGCAAAGATATCAGGTTCTTATAAAAGTTTGATAGACGCTTATAAGGGTGAAGATGGTGCAGATGCACATATTGATATACGAACTAAAGTTTTTTCAAATAATTTAGATCAATATAATGCAATTATCCAAGCTGACCTCTTTAAAAGATGTGAGGAGAAACATGGTAAACTTCCGAACTACATTAGAAAATATTATAAAATGATCTTCGATCTTGATTAATTATTAAATATAATTCACCACAACTTTCTTAATATCTTTTTATACAAATAAAAACTAAATTAAATAAGATGATTAAAGAAGGTAGTAAAGTTAAAGCACATTATACTGGTCGTTTAACAAATAATGAAGAATTTGATTCCTCATTAAAAGAAGGTAGAGAACCAATTGAATTCGTTATCGGAGAAGGAACACTAATTCCAGGTTTTGAAAATGGAATTTTAGGACTATCACCTGGTGATAAAAAAACTGTTGAAATTCCAGCTGTTGAAGCTTATGGTGAATATAAAGATGAATTAAGAGTAACCGTTCCAAAAACTAATGCACCACAAGGTGTTCAAGTTGGACAGTCACTTCAAGCAAATATGCAAAATGGTGAAATGGTTACATTTATGGTTAGAGAAGTTAATGATGATAATATAATCGTTGATGCTAATCATCCATTAGCAGGACAAACTTTGATTTTTGATATTGAAGTTTTAGAAGTAGCATAAATTTAAAAAAAAATTACTATATTTACATAATGAATGAATTTTTCTTAACATTATTACATTCTTGGGGAAGCGACACTCCGGAAGAAGTTTTTTGGGCATTAGATAATATGTTAGATTGGGCAAAGAAAAAGGGGTTTAAAACAAATTTAAACTTTAATAACCCAATGAACTATAGCAGTGAAGAATCAGAAAAAAATATAGTTGAAAACAATGAAAAACTAATAAAGGAATTATGTGATTTCTTTGAAAATTTAAAATAAATTAAAAATAAATTTGGAGATTATAAAAATCTTCGTATATTTGTAAAAGAAATTAAAAAAACAGAAAAGGGACTTAAACTTTTTAATATATAAGAAATAATGAAAACAATGAATCTAAATATCAATTTGAATCTCACAATGGTGGTGAATAATACGTTATGTATTAGAACCGTCGGTTCGGGTTGTGCAAAATTTGGATTTATCTCATAATGAAGTAAATAACTCCAAATAAGATACAAACCCGAACATCGAAAGAAGTTCGGGTTTTTTGTTTTATACGCTCCCGTAGCCCAATTGGCAGAGGCAACAGACTTAAACCCTGTACAGGTATCGGTTCGAATCCGATGGGGAGTACAAAAAGAGAAGGTGTCATATCGCACTCTTATATAAAAAAATGCGAAATGGTAATGCCTTGGTGGTGGAATGGTAGACACTCCGGTCTTAGAAACCGGCGTCCGAAAGGATATGAGAGTTCGAGTCTCTCCTTGGGTACAAAGAAAGTCGCAATGACAAATACAGGCTCGAAGCCTGGGTGCCGTGTGTAAAACATGAGGTACCTGAAGCCAAATAGCGATGGCCGACTTTCTAAATATGGCTCCTTCGTTCAACTGGAAAGGACATCGGTCTTCTAAATCGAGAATATGGGTTCGAATCCCGTAGGGGCTACAAAAAAGGATGGGTTGCTTTAGTGGCCGAAAAGTCCAGACTGTTAATCTGGTGAATGAAAATTCCATCGTGGGTTCGACTCCCACCCTGTCCTCAAAACGGTGTGTAACCCTCAATCCTGATAAGATTGCTACGGGTAATTGGTAAGTGAAAATGCTGGTTCAATTCCAGTCACACCGACATATTGATTGGAAGCTAGTATGGTACAGCGGCGGTTTGTTAAACCGAGGATAGTGGGATCGTTACCCACCCAGTCAGCAAAATAAGCCTCGTAAGCATAAAAGGTGATGCACTGGATTTGTAACCCAGATAAATCGGATCGATACCGGTACGAGGCTCAAAAGGAATAGTGATTAGATAGAGTTACTTCGCAAACTTTAATTTTGATAAAAATACTCTTCTAATATTTTCTTTCCTTTAAATGCACAGATGGTAGAGTGGCGAATGCAACGGCCTGCAAAGCCGTAGTCGTAAAGACCGTCGGGGGTTCGAGTCCCCCTCTGTGCTCAACTTGCCCCGGTGGCGTAATGGGAGCGTACTTGTTTTACATGCAAGTGGCAGTGGTTCGAATCCACTTCGGGGTACTGATAAAATTGGATTGTAGCTTAATCGGGAAAGCATCGCGCTGATATCGCGAAGAGAGTCGGATCGTAACCGACCAATCCAACAGAAATGGATGGTGATTGAAAGTGTTACTTCGTGAATTGGTTACACAATTTGACTTAAAATCAAACTTTAGAGGGTTCAAGTCCTTCAGTAAAAACCACTTTTAAAAATTTCCTCCATTTTAATGCCTGTGTCGCATAGTGGCCGATTGCGCCAGTTTTGTAAACTGGAACTTAATAAGACATCGGGGGTTCAAATCCCTCCATAGGCTCAATGGATGTGTGAATGCTGATAAACTAAAACAGCTCCAGACGAATAGACTGGTGTGGATATTGGGAATAGTTAACCACCACAAATGTAGGAGAAAACCCTACCACATTCAACAAATAGTTTTGTAGCTCAGTGGTTAGAGCGTTTGGTCGACATCCAAAAAGTCACCGGTTCGAATCCGGTCAAAACTACATATATATATATAAGTTACTATATTCAATGACGGTTCATAGAATTAAATGGAAAAATGACAAGAAACATTTATGAAAGATTGGATTCTTTTATATCTAAATTCGAATTGTAATAAAAACTAAATGCTCCAGTGGCGAAATGGTTGAAACGCACTAGTTTTAGAAACTAGCACCCACGAGGAAAACACTGTCGGTTCGAGTCCGACCTGGAGTACTAAAAATGCAGAAGTGGCGAAATTGGTAGTACGCGCTAAGCTCAAACCTTAGTTTTTTTATGAGTTCGAATCTCATCTTCTGTACAAATGGCGATATGGTGTAACGGCAAGCTCACTCGGCTCATATCCTTGTGGACCAGGTTCGATTCCTGGTATCGCTACTAAAAAATAAAATTAATTATGAAAACAATGGCCGAATTTAAAAAGAATTTTTTAACTAATCGTGATGAATCGGGTAGATTCGTTGTAAATTCTTATAGAACTGGAAAAACTTATTTTATAGAACCCATTGGTCCTGATAGACCAGCAGATTGGGGTTCCTATAATCCTTCAACTGGTAAAATTGAAAATAAAAAAGGATTTGATAAGTTTACAGGTGCAATTGATGAAAAAGATTCTATGATTACTGCAGAGAATGGATTTGAAGATATAAAATATTCTGGAGTGGGTGGTTCTCCTTTTAGCGTAATTGATAAAATGGATTCTAAGTATCCAACAATAAATAAAATATAATATGAATTCAAATGATGTAAAAAAAGAGCTTTTAAAAAGTAAAGTAATGGCCAAATTTAGTCATTACATATCTGGTAACTTATACTATCAAGTTCAGTTAGAAGGTGGATTATATCAATTTCCAATTTCAACCGTTGAGGATAATTTTAGTATGTATTCTCAAACTGGATTTGAAGATTCAACAAGTGAATATATTAAAGAAGGCCTTAAACTATCTTCTGATCTTGGAACAACTTCTTTTGATAATGAAATTAAAGCTTCATTTTTAAATAGATGGATTGATATGGCTATTAATAATTCTGAATTTATAAAAATTAATTAAATTTTTTATATAATCCGGAATTCTGAAACCATGTATTATTTTCTGATAAAAGTTCAAAACTTTGATGTGTTTGTTCACAAAACTTTTTAAATTGTGAAATATCATAAGCGGTGAGTCTAAACCATTCACCGCTTATTTTTTTATCCTGAAATATTTTATGTAATTTTGATTCAATTTGAGTTCCCCATTTAGATTTAAATGTTTGAATTACTTCTAATTCTGAAGCATTTCCTGTTTTCATTTCTTTTATTCTTTGAATTGGATCTCTTTTGGTATATCCAATTTTATAACAAGTATCTCCTTCAATAGTGGAAGAAATTAAATAAACATTATAATACATGAGTGTATATATTATACGCTCATGATTCTATTTAAAATTTTGTGAATTTTGTGAATTTTATAACTATTAAAATTATCAACAAAATTTATATCACGTTCTTCAACTGGAACTCCCGGACTTTTAAAAACTGTTAAATCAATTTTTCTTTTTTCTTGTACCTTTTCTTCCTTTAATTGCTGATTCATCATCATCTTCTTCATTTTTTTCTCCATATTTAAAGTCCATATACATTAAGCTTACTACTGGACGTGGCTTCCAGTCTGGATGTTCTTCTGGTTTAATTTCTTTAAAGTCTTTACCATCAATGAGTGCATCGATTTTACCATCACGATTTTCTTTTTTGACCTCATTATTGATACGATCAATTTCTTCTTGAGACATACCGGTACCTGCCAGTGGTTGAACAGAAACTAAATCCATACCAATTGTTTTTGATGCTACTCTCATAGCCATTGGTAATATACTTGGAAATTCTAATGAATGTGTTATTCCCATTTCAGAATATTGAGAAAACCAATCTGATTTTGAGTCTGTGACACCAAGAGGTGACCATTTTTTTATTAAATCTTTAGACATTAATAAAACTTTTTTCTTATTTATAGAATTAATAATTTAGAAAGTTATATTCTTTTTGAATAGCTTGTTTAAGATCAGGATAATTACTACTAGCTTCTTCACTTTCTTCTGAATATGATGAAGGGTATTTTATAGAATACCAATCAATTAAATGAGTTATGATAGTATCTTCAGCTTCACCACTTGAATGATTTAAATAATATGAACTATCTTTATCTTCGGGTGTCCATTCAAGAACTTCTTTATCCAACATTTGTTTAACTTTATCAGAAGGAAATTGTTCTTTAATCTTTGCGATTGCAAAATCTTTATCAAAATATTCTGACGATTCATTTAATTTTGAATATTTATTAATCCAATCTTTTATAGCTTTTCTCAAACTTGGTTCATGAATCTTAGATCCTTGCATTTCTTCACTTGTTTTTATATCATAAAATATTTGGTCCGTCAATCTTTTTTTAGTTAATAAACTACCTGAAAGAAATCTCATTTTACCTTCTATCTCAATAGTTTTCATATCTCTAAAATCATATATTGGATATCTATTATCCAAAAATTCTATCCATTCATCTACGGAATCTAAAATTGGCTCTTTATCGTATGAATTAAAATTTTCTAAATATTTCATAAAGTATATATTAATTTAAAGTAGTATAGTTAGCGGGTTTGGATTTCCACTATGTTTAAAAAATTCTATTAAATAATTTGTATAATCTTCTAACTCTGTTCCAAATTTCTTTTTTTTCTGATAGTTATTAAGGATATGTGGATAATATCCATAGTCTTCGACCACTTTAATAAAATGTTTTATTTTAGGAATAATTTTTTTAAACTCTTCTAAACAATTTCTACCTATATAGATAAGTATAGAATCATCTGTTAATTTATATGATATTTGATTACTATGGTATTCATCTTCATAAAAATCATCAGATATTATACTTTGAAATATTTGAGATATTTCATATTTATCATCATCTTTTAAATTTTTATCTTCAAAATTTTCTAAATATTTCATAAAGTATATATTATAAACTAGAATTATAAAGATCTCTTTTTGATATAGAATAAATAAAAAATCCCTGCTACAAAATAATAACAGATGTTAAAACTGATTTAATCAAGTAAACATTCAATATGAGTGAAGTCAGTTGATAAAAATCTGATTACTAGCCCAATTATAGTTGGTGAACGAATCAATATAATCTGGTCCATCATGTAGTCGAAAACTTGAAGGATTATTTTTAACAATATCAACTATAAAATCATTATCTTTTAAATTATATGTTAAATCTTCCAATCTATCAATTTTATCAGATATAATACTTTCTTTTAAATATTTAATATATTTCATAATTAATCTAATAAATCAGAAGCTTTATTTAAATTTCTTTTAATTTTTTCAATTCTTCTAGCTTCTTTATCTTTTTTATAAATATCATCTATTAAATGATATAATTCTTTTAATAATGATGGACTAGCTTTTATATTTTCTTTTTCATCCTCTACTATGACACTAAGTATATAGAATTCTGCAGAATTCTTTTTAATTCCACCCTTACTAATAATAAATTCCTGTGATTGATTGTCGAATCCATCTGGTCGATTAGATATTACTTTAGCACACTTAATAGGTGTATCATCAAAATCTACTTCATATCTTAATATACTAAAACCTACTCTAACCCCTCTACCAAGGGCGGAAGTTATATCGTCATCGTTATTCGTTTTATAGAATATGGGCTTATACCTTTAACCTTTTTAAGTCTATTTATATATTCAAGAGCAATTTTATCATCTTCCGATTTCTTAAAAAAGTCAAAAAATCCCTCATATGTTTTAATTAATCTCATAGATTATATATTATTTAAAAACATCATTTAATATTAATAATGATATTTGAGCCTCTCTATTAAAGTTAGTAGGTGAATTAAATCCATCATTTTTCATAAACATAGATAGAGTATATCCTTCTGTTACACAATCATCTTTGATTCTTTCAATATCTTCTAAAATTTGAATTAATTTTTCAGAATCATAAGTTGAAAAATGCCTACCCATTCTTTGTTCATCAGCAGATAATCCATTAAATATTTGATCATTAATATCTATAATAGCACCATATACAATTCTTTTATTCGTAGACCCTGATGAATATCCATTTTTCTCTATATTTAATCCTAAATCATCCGCGGTCTTTGCCCAAAATTTATCTGTAAAGTTCTTAGTATGTTTAGGTCCAAGAGGCATTACATCTTCATCATACATAGTATAAAATTTATAATAAATAGTCCAATTATATTTAAAAATTGGGGCAATCAATTGTTCCATCATTTCCCAGTTGGTGAATGGTGAATCTTCTTTAGTTATAGATTCGTTAAATTTCTTAATTTTCATATATAATTACTTTAATTTTATTTGTATATAAACCCAAAATTTACTTGGCTGGATACTTATCATAATCTTCTCAGACCATTTATATTTTGATAAAAACATCTTTAAATTACTTTTAACATTTTCAAATTCACCAGAATCTAATTGACCATTGTCCCACTTACCAACACCATAAAATCCAAATGTCATAGTTCTTTCATTTATTTGAGGAACCATCTTTTGTTCAAAATATCCAGGACTAAATTTATCCATCTCAGTTTTAATCTTACACATTAAAACAATATCCTCAAAATTAAGATTAACCAAAATCTTTTTAAGACCAGAAACTGATTTAAATTCTAATAATCTGATTTGATTATATACTGATTTAGTTAATTTAAATTGACCAATTGGTACCAAATCATCGTAATAATATCCATATTCAAATAAACCATCACATTTGATTCCAAAATATAATCCCATAGTTGGACGACTATAATCAACACTAATCGATTGTAGTGACTTAAAACGTTTAAAAACACCTTCTATTTTAGAAGATTCAACTCCAGTTAACTTAAAAAAGATTAGAAATTCTGTCGGAACTTCATTAGTTTGTGATGTATTATCTTTAAAGCCGAGAGCTGTAAGACATTTAAAAAATGTATTTAAAACACTTTTACCATACGCCTCATTTATTTCAGTTGGAATAACTGTTCCAGAGTCAACTGTTGCATTTACATTTACATCTCCTTCAAATCCGTTTAGATGATTTTCAACTCTTTTAAGTAATTCAACTTTTTGCAAATCATCTAATAAATTAATAGCATTAGACATTCTGATCGAAACATCAATATCACCCGTCATTTGACCAACAATCATTTGAATGAACTTATCATTTTCTGATAATTTTTCAATATATTCTCCTATCGAATTATGAATTTCTTGAGAGTAATTCTCCGAAACAAAATCTTTATATTTTTTAATCATATTTTATATATTAGAATTTTGAAAATACTTCTCTATTCTTTTTGACAATCTAACTCTTGGATCATTATCATCTCTATTTAATATTGAATATGGTAATATAAATCCAAAACTTAAAAAAATCCTTTTAGAATTAAATTCATTTGTCCAATGTTTATATAATGATGCCTCAAATGCATAAAGATCTGTTTCTTCCACTTCTATTGATTGATCTCCTACAAATATTTTATAATTTTGAGATAAAATACTTATATTAACTTTATAATTAATATAACCATTAAGTGATGGATCATAATGTGGTTTAATCTCACCGCCAGTATTCATATCAATAGCTTGTAAAAACATATTATCTTTTGGAAAATTAAATTCATTACTTATTCTGTCAATTATATTATGAATAAATTCAGGCAATTCTTCTTTAGATACATCAGAAATTGATTGAAATTTTGTTATATAATTTGTTAAAAATGTATTAGATATATCAAAAATATAAGAATTACCATTTAAAGACTTTGATAAATATTCCAAATGGTGATTCGTATCATTACCTGAATGATTTATTGAATTTATCCAATCTACTATTTTAATAGATTCTTCTTTTGAAATAAACTTTTTTTTTAATTTAAAATTCTCCAAAGGTTCCATTTTTTGAAATTTTTTTTAAACCATGCTTTTCTAAAAATTCCCTAGGATTCATTTTCTCAATTATCGAAAATTTCGCAGATTCAATAAGTTGATTAGCCTTTTCCTCTGTTACCGCCATAACACATAATTTATGAGTGGAAGGTAATTCTCCAGTAGGTGACAAATCTATATTAAAGATATTATCATTTTTCATTTGTTGTCTAACTTGAATGACTTTACTTTCTTCACATAATATACAAATTCTCATATTTATTTATTTATTTTTATTAATCAATAGGTTGTGTTATATATTCAGTTATGTATAAACTACCATTAGCTATTGCAACTAACTTATTAATCCCATCAAAGTCTTTTTGGATGGTTTTGTTGTAACTTTCATAGACCATTGAAGTAGCATTAAGATTAACTACTGTTAAAATTAAATTTTCCGCACCACCAAATGATGCAGAACCTATTGTTATGGTATCATTTACTTCGTATTTTTTTCCACTATTTGTAATCTCTATGTTAGAAACAACATCACTAGTAACACTAATTGTAAATACCGCATCTAAACCAATACCAGAGCTTGTTCCAGTTATATTAGTATAAACTCCATCGGTACCTGATATTGTAGGATATGATATAGAATTAATGGTTCCTAAATATTGAGTAAAATCAATTGAAATTACTGGTGTTTCTATTCTATTAAATCGAAAAGATCTACCTATGATATTGTCTATAAAGTTATCTGATATATTATTATCATAAAAATACTCACCAATAGTATTGTTATTAAAATTGTTTCCAATAATGTTACCTCTATAATCACCACCACCAAATCCAAAACTATTAGAAATGTTATTATTATAAAAATTATTTCCAATTTTATTATTTTGGAAATTATTTTCTATTTGGTTTGATCCAAAACTATTTAATATAAAATTATATTGAAATCCATCTAATATATCATTTGATATAAAATAATCTGCGATGTTATTTGAATAAAAATCTCCTATTTGATTAAATCCAAAGAAAAATCCTATTTTATTACTCTCAAAATTACCTGATATTAAATTTCCTTTAAATCCAAAACCTATTTGATTATTTTGAAAATTTAAACCGTTAGATGTTGTTCCTATTGTATTATTTTGGAAATTCCCACCAATAGTATTATCATTAACACTATGAAAAATAGTATTATCATAGAAATTATAACCTACTGTATTATAATTAAAATAATAACCTTCAAATTTATTATTAAAACAATATTGAATTTTATTATTTCTAAATCCTCCAAGTATTATATTTTGACCAAATTCATCAATTGTATTATAACTAAAATCATCATATCCTGTAAAAAAATTATTATAATATTGTCCATTAACAGTATTAAAATTAAAATCTATACCTTCATAATCTCCTAAATTATTACTATAAAATCTATTCATAATTAGATTATTTTGAAAATCACAATCAATTACATTATTATAAAATTCGTCATTAATTGTATTATTATCAAAATCATTAGTAATTATGTTGTTGTAAAAATCACCCCTAATTATATTAGAGTTACAATCGTCATTAAATGTGTTATTTCTAAAATTACTTTCAAATGAATTATCTATATAGGATCCTCCTCTAAAAACATTATTAGATAATAAAAATGGTAATTCTTCCCATGATGTATATGCAACTGTATTTCCACAAGTATTATTAAAGCATTGATTATGGTTTTCAAAAGTCAAATATTCATTAGAATTTGTACTAGAAATAATATTATTTTGTTTCCAAGACATTTCTGAAAGTACTCTTGCATCAACTAATCGAGTAGAGCTAAAAGAAACAATATTATGACCAGTAACAACCATATTAGTATCATCAACAATTGAAACAATTTGATAATAAGATATAAGAGGTTCATAATTTAAAATACCTACAATGCTCGAAGTGGCAAAATTAGTAAAAGATGTACCAATACCCGTTACATTACCAAAACTATCAATTGAAACTGTACCATCATAAACTTGTTCAGAGAAATATGAATCATATCTTTTAAAAAGAACTTCTCTAAAATCATAATCGAATGAATTTCCTTGATTATCTTTTCTGTGTGTGATTCTTCCAAAAGCAGTTCCTCCAGTTACTTCTGTAACTGAAAAATTAATATCATAATGAATTATATCTCCTGGATGTTGTGGTTGATAAGCTAATTCAGAAATTTTATCCACATCTGTTGCGAATACAATTATTGATGAAGTATTTCCTTGTCTGTAGTTACCAGTTCTAATTGAACCACCATTATAATCAAAATCTGGCTGATCGTAACAAGTTCTAAAATCATTTATTAAATAATATGATGCTGTTGATAAAGAAGCACCTGTTATCATATTTACTAAGTCAGAATAGGTAACCTCATATACAATTCCACCTCCTTGTGGGCCAGTGGGTCCTTGTGGACCTTGTGAAGAAGTTCCGGATCCGGTAATTCCTTGATATAATGATTCTAAATAGGTGAAGTTACCATCCATCTCGGCAATAGATAATCTTCTTCCAATTTGACCCCTAAGAATTAAACTTTGTGTAGGCATAGCTATGTAATTATTTTATTATGTATATATAAAAATAAAAATTAATAAAAATAGTATATAAGTGTAAATTTAAGAAAATGTATTCAATTTAGCTAAAACATTTGACCAAGTAGCACCATATCTAAAAAAATTAAATTCAATAACATCTATTTGATTAGGATTCCCAATACCAGTTGAACCATTTAACCAAAGTGGTGATATAGGGGAACCATCTATTGATAAATTAGATGGTATATAAGCAGTTGAACCTTGTGATATAATAATTTTTGCAGTAATTAATCTATTATCAGTGGTTGGAATATTTGTAAAATCTGCTATAAAATCTTGATCAACTGTATCTATATACCAAATACCGCCATTATTAAAATTAAAATAAATAGTAGAAGGTGAAAGTCCATATGCGGCAGTAGCACCATTTATTTTTTCACTTGTTTGTTGTAAAGTTGTCAATCCATACATTTCTATTGATGAAAATGTGCTTGAAATATTTTTACCACTTTCTCCTGTTAAATTTATATACCAGAAACTATAAGTAAAAACCTGATTATTACTATCAGTTAATCCATATCCAATAGATGAATCAACAATAATTTGTAAATCTCCAGTTATAGTATAATCATCAATACGTCCAATAAATAAAATAGAAGAATCTTCTTCAACATAATCTTCAATCATATAATCATTTATTAACGTATTATAAACTATAACACTCTGTCCGGCAGTATAAGATAAATCTTTTTGTGTAGATAAATTAACAACATATCCTGGATTAGGAATTTGTAATGGAGTACTTGAAGTAGCACTATAACCATATTTCAAATTATCTAAGGAATTCTTTTTCTTTTTTAGAAAGTGAATCAATTCCTTTTTCTGAAATTTTTTCAAGTATAACATCTACATTCAATACAACGTTAGTTGGTTTGAATGATAATGATGGTAGGTCTTTTAAGAAATCTTTGAAATCATCTTGAATGATGATATCTTTTGAAGATTTATGAACATAAGCGAAAGCTATAAAAGTATCTTTATCAAAGAATATTTTTGTATATCCAGATTCTTTGTGTTCAAATAATTTAGCAGCATCAATATTTTTAATATTGTTCTCATCAAGAAGTCTTTTAAAATCTTCAACTGATTTGAATTTATTTAAATGTATAACTATTGCATTTTGGAATTTCATAGCTTTCTTGTTTGTTTTATAAATATACAAATTATTTTTTATATATACAAAAAAGTAATTATTTTTTATGAACAAACTGTTAACTAGAGACTCATTTCTAAAAGAAATTAATAGTAAGTATTATAGTAAATTTACAGGAGTTCCAGTCAATGAAGTCTTTGCTAATGATATTCCATGGGGTGATACACATATTGGTAGAATGATAAATTCTATCACTAGAAAGGCAAAAATTGTTTTTAACAAGAGACGAATAAGTGGATTGATATCAGGTTTAAAATCTTTATTTGATCAGATGTTGGATATTGGTAAAGTTGATACTGCAAATATTGATGAAATGTTTTTAAAAATATCTATTTATCTTGGATTATTAGAAGAACAGGTTAAAGATGAAAATGAAGAAATTGATATTATAATAGGTACTACATCTGATTTGATACAATTTGTTACAGACTATAGTTTTGATGAGAAAGAGATAATGTTAAAAACTTTAAATGACTTTTTAGATTTTTTAGAAGATTTAAAAGATGATAAAGTTGATAAACTTGATAATAAACAAACTATTGAAAAATCTGCACCAGATATTTATCTTAGTTCATTAACACTTTTAAAATCAGTTGTTCAATTAAATGATCTTATTTTAAAACAAAAGCCTTTACCAGTTGAGAAAAAATCTGTTAAGACTAATATACAAATAGGTAAAGAATATTTATATGGTGATAAAGTTGTTAAGGTTGTAGATTTAGATCATCCAAGAAAAGCTGGTATTGATAAGAAATGGTTAACTGATGATGATTCAAGAAATAAAGAGGAAAATATAAATCCGAATGTTTTTGTTATATGGAGAGATCCACAAACAAAAACATATAAACCAAATGCTGCAGGTCAAGCAGTTGATCCGTCAAAACTTAAACCATTTATTAATAATGTTAATGTTAATAGTAATCCTGTTTCTGTAAATGCTAGTAAATACCATAATATAATGTCTAACCCTATTAATGAGAGTATAGAAGGTGATAATATATGGAATAAAATTGTTAAATCATATAATACAGTTGGATTATCAAAAATGATTCCAAGAATAAAAGAATTAATTGAAAAATCAAAAGATGATAATTCTAATGAGAAAAAATATGTATCTATAATAGGAAAACAAGTTATTCAAAATAAATCTACTGTTGGTAAAGAAGTTCCTTATGAGCAACTTATAAAAGAAGAAGTAGAATCTATACCTACTGTTTATAATGATATACCTAAAGCAATATCATTAATAAGTAGATATATTTTACCTATTAATGATCATAAAGATATTTTAAGAGATAAAGTTGAGGAAATAAAAGTTATTTCTTCATTTATAGATAGTTTTAGAGAATTAGAGAATTCTTTAGAAGAAAAGAATATAGAGTCTAAAAAAGAGTCTTTACTTGGATATTCAAAATTCTTGATTTTATTAGAAAATTCTAAGTATCATAGTCAGATATTAGAAAAATTTAATGAATTATTTACTGATGATATTAAAAACACTTTCCAAATTTCTGAGGAAATGAGAAATAAATTAGAAAATATTAAAGAATATCCAAATGGTCAACTTGTATTTACGTCTAGTGATCCAATTATTGAAATAGTTAGATTATTTAATAGGGCTTGGAGAATACATACTCCTGGTGTTATTCCTTCTGGAAGAACTGGTGGTAGAGTTTCAAATTCGGTATTTAGAGAATATGAAGACTTAGGAAGTGGAAGTGGAACACCAGATGTCCCTGGTAGTGGTCCTTATAGAAATATTGAACTATATGATTCTTGGTTTGAATCTGTTCAGGATATTTTAAGTGATACTAAATATAGACCTATTTTTAGTGAAAATGTTGTTTTTAGATTTGTAAACGATGAAACTGGTCAAGAGGGAGATTCTATTAAGAAGGGTGGTAAAATACTTTTAAAATTTATAAATGAATTACTATCAGATAGTAAAATGTATAAATCAGGTGCTGTTAATAAATTTATTGTTGAATATTTTCAATTAGATCCTTCAAAAATTGAAGGAGTGGGTACAAATTATGCTGGTTTTGAAAATGATTCTAAAAGTAATAATAAAACATCTTCTGAAATAAAAAATATTGATGTTGAGTATAGAACTATTGATAAAATTAAGGAACTAAATAAGTATTCTGATGATTTAGGTAAATTATTTTCTGATATTTCAAATAATTCAACATATAAAAATTTAGCTTTCAGAATTGTAGTAGAAGAAAAGACATATTTTTGTATTTATAATTCAACTGAAAATGAATATCCTATTTTCACATTTAGTTCTGGTAACTATGCTTATGATCTAACTAAAGTTTCTGGTATATCTAAGATTAATTTTCCTTTAAATGTTTATTTAGCATCACTAGAAAAGAACAGTACTTTCAAAGTTGGTTCTACTTCTAAAATTAATTTTGTTGATGTTTCTAAAAATACAATTTCTGACGGTGATGAGAAATCTCAGGATTTTAAAATTTCTAAAATTGAAATTCTATGTGAGAAAAACACTCAAAATCTTTATTTAGAATTGGATAAATATCTACCTAATTTAAAAAGCAACATTAGTAGAAATTTAACTAAAGCAAAAACATTATTAAAAAAATAATTTTAAATAATGAGTTATATTAAAACATTTGAAGGATTTTTCTCAAAGGATAAAAAAGATGATAAGGATAATACCAAGAAAACTAAGAAAAAAGATTTTTTAGGTGGTTTATTCAAAAAAGAGGATGATGATTTTGCTCAAAAAGTTTATAATTCTTTAAAACTAGCTTTAAAAAATGATGAAAATTCTAAAATAGTTGGTAAGATTACTAAATATGCTGATTATAAAAGGTCGGTTAAATTTAAGTCTAATGGTAATGATTATATAATTATAATTCAGAAAAGCTTGTTAACAAGAAATAATTCAAATTATGTTTTAGTTATAAATAATAAACATTTTATAGATAAAAATGGAAAACCAACTATTTCTCAAAGGATTTCTAGAAATATATGGGATTTATTAGATAAAGAATATGATAAAAATATTTTTAATAAAGAAGATATTACTAGAGATTTCGACTAATTAAGTTAATTATTTATTATTCTTTACTAATATATAGTTTATGAAGTATTTAAAAAACTATTTCCTTTTTTTAGAAGATGAAAATTTAGGAACAGATGATATTAATCCATTACCATCGGATCCAGAAATGGATTTAAAAACTAAAAATACGGTATCTCAATCTTTGTTAGATTCTCAATCACTTTTAAGAGAATTTAAAGATAAGAAGAGTAAAATGGAAAATATTTTTAAAGATTCAAAGATAAAAGACGACGTTTCACTTGATAATGCTCTATTAAATGGGGTTTATAATAGTAAAAAAGATGTTAATCAAAGAAATAGATGGCTTAAAGAACTTGAAGTAATTCTTAAAGCTGAGAGAAGAAAGAATGCTTTACAAATTGCTATTGGTAGTGATGAGGATCAAGTTAAAAGAACTAATGATGATATAAATCGATTAAATAGTGAAATCTCAAATGCTTCTGTTAGTAGAAAAGAACAAATAATTTCAACACTTGCAATGAACAATAAGAGACTTAAAGAGATTAAAGATAATATTATATCAAATAAGAAGTTACTTTCACAAGATACAATTAATTGGAATAAAAAAAGTGAAGATTTTAAAACATCTCTTAAAATTGAAGAAGAAAGAATAAAAAATTTATTGTCTAAAGTATAGAAATAGAAAAAAATTGGTTTTTTCTTTTAATATATAAAACATAAAATAAAAAAAAAATAAAAAATATGGCAATTCAAATCGGTAAATATAAAAGACCAGGAATCTTTATAGAAGAAATTGATAAATCGATTATCACTAGCCCAACTGTTGAGGGGTTTGCTAATTTAGTAATTGGATTTTCCAAAAAAGGACCAGTAAATTCAGCAGTTTTGTTAAAAACTGTTGGTGATTTGGAAAGAATTTTTGGATCTATTGATCGACAATTAGAAAGAAAAGGTTCTTTTTTTCACAGAACTATTTCAAAAATGTTAGAATCAGCTCCAGTTTATGCAGTAAATCTACTTTTAACTGATGACACAATCGATCAAATCGAATATCAAACTGTTTCAGCAAGTCCAATTCATAAAAATGATATTGAACGAACAGCAGCTTATAGAAAATTCTTTGATACAACAGGATTTTGGAAAAGAGATACTGAATCTTTTATAGATGTTACAAAAAATAACTCTGGATATGAAACTAGAGTATTAAATTTCACAAATCTTTCAGATAGATTTATAACAGTTTTTTGTGTTAAATCATCAGTTACTGGATTTGATAGACCTTTATTAGAATGGTATGGTTCAATTGAAAAACTTCCTCCTTATTTATATCCTACAGATTTAGCGGCAGATTACTTAGTTGATGTTGTTGTTATTGGTGGAGACTGGTCTAATTATCAAGAGTTATCTGTTGATCCAAGATGGTCAGCTTATTTTTCATCTGAAGGATTAAAAAAATCTGAAATTAGAAATTTTGCTAATGATAGAAATATAACTTTATTAGGATACTATGAATCTCTTTCTTTAATTCCATATTTCAGAGATTTAAATGGTAGAAATATATTTATTGAAACAATTATCAATAGAGATACTGATAAAACTGGATTATTTTGTGCATTTAATAACGATTTGTTTGAAACAGATTATCCAAAAGGACTTGTTGATTTAATTGGTAATTCACTAGTAGGTGACGATTTATTAAGTAATCCACCATCAGTTGATGAAACTTATTATAAATCATTGGATGCTAATGACGGTAAGATAGATGGTGAATTATCAATTGATTTTTTATCATATAAAGAACAAATTACAGAAACATTAACATATGCTAATAGAGTATTAGATAGACCAGGAAACGTAATTTCGTTGTTTGATGGTGATTTTGCTGGTAATTCAGCATTAAATAATAGTTATTATACACACTCTTATAATGATAATGCTGGTGTTGTTAAAGGTGGTGTTATATTAGGTCCAAATGATGATACTAATTTAGGATATATAAAAAATCCTAATAGAACATATTGGTTTTCAGAAGGTTATATTAATGATCTTAGATTTAATAATGTTGATGATTCTGGTACTATGAGTACTATATTTACTTATACAGTAGCCTCTGCTTCAAATAATGGTTATGCTGTTATTGGTGGAAATTATATTCCTTTATCAGGAACATATTCTATTACTTTAAAATCTACTTCATTTCCAACCCTTACATCTACACAATCATATAATTATGCTTTAGTACTTGAATCAAGTGGTAATATAACTTCTAAAATATCAACTTCTACTTCATCAAATGTCGCTGTTGCTGCTACTGATATAGTTTTAAATTATGGAACTGTTCAGTTAGTTAATGGATTATTTACTCCGTCAACAACTATTGTTCAAAATTTAACTCTTAATTCTAATAGTGGTGGTGGACCATCAGCTTATATTCCAATGAGATTTGGAACTGATTATATTATTAGTACTGCATCAACCTCACAACTAGTTTTGAATGAAGGAGATTTTAAAGTTGAATTTTTAAATACTAATTCAACACCAAATGTTAAAAATTATTCTCAATATAGAAATTTCAAAATGTTTAACTCATTATTAACATATATTAATACAAGTGCTACATTTAGAGGATTAATGTTATTGGGTCCAGGTGGTAGTGGAAATGTTAATTATGAGACGACTAAAAAGAGTTTATCAGAGGTAATATTTAGTGATATTAAAACTGGTACAACAGTTAATAAATCATTTGTTGTTAGAACTGGATTACCATATTCTCATATTAGTGATATTGTACAAGATGGAGAACTTGTTTTCTATAAAATCGATGATGAATTTTTAATTGATTATGCTGGTTTTGAAACTAAAAATACTTTACCAATATTAGATGGTACTACAGCATCATTTGGGGTTGTTGGTAAATACTCAACATTCTATACAAATTATGATCAAGGATTAATAGGATCTGGTGATGTATTCTTCCAAAATGAACTTTGGGATGGTGTTAAAGTACAATTTATACCTGGACAAGGAATAACAGCTTCATTAGATGGTTATAACTATATTTTATTTAGAGTTGAAGAAGGTAAAACTTACACATCTGAGAATAAACTATATTTTGATCAGTTAAATAACTATCAAGGTGATGATAATGGCGTACAGGGATATCAATTCCTTATTGGTGGTGTTATTAATAGTGGTGCATTTACTGTTAAATTTGATCAAGGATTGACTGTTGAAAACGGATTAACATTACCAGGAGATGCTGGTGGAGATCCAACGCTTGCTTCAGGTAGAGCTTATCTAATTGCTACTTATAGTAATACTGTTATTAACTCAATTGATACTGCATCTTATAGCTATTACGCATATGAAGTTTATGAATCTGTTAGTGATGAGACTCTAAATATTAGTAAATTATATGGGTATAATAGTGAGTTTAGTGGATCTGGTGTATATCTAGCTCCTTATCAAAAGGATAATGGAGATCTGGTAGTTACTTTTACAGATTTTGGATTAGCAACTCAATCAGTGATGAGTTCTCTGAACCCAACTGCTGATAGTGCATTAGCAACTAATGGTATTATTTATGTTAAATCTGCTAAGAGTAATTTTAAACAATCTCTTGAGGTAGAATATCCAACAGGATGGAGTGCGGTTCCTAATAAAGTTCTTGTTAAGAGAAACAGATATAGTGAAGTTAAAGTTGGTGATTTC
>Ga0247832_1002890_pt1 | contig 24873 bp, 26 predicted proteins | sample LaCruzMarch2015__10_FD_192407 | JGI IMG/M metagenome (GOLD analysis project Ga0247832, IMG submission 192407) | Freshwater microbial communities from meromictic Lake La Cruz, Castile-La Mancha, Spain - LaCruzMarch2015_4m | ecosystem: Environmental > Aquatic > Freshwater > Lake | place: Spain... | reverse complement strand
AAAGCCCGACCACCGACTTTGGCGGGCTCAGTCGCGGCAGGATCAAACGGGGCTAAGTCACCAAAGGCGCGCTCAACTTGATCTTCGATCTCTGCCTCATCCAAGGCCCCTGATACGGCGACCAGCATGGTCGACGGGGCATAAGCGCGACCACGGAAAGCATGGATCGCCGCTTGATCAATCCCAGCAAGGCTGGCCTCATCGCCCAAAATGGGGCGACCCAAGGCGTGATCCGGGAAGGCTGCAAACTGGTGCAAGACCCCACAGCGGTCTTCAGGATCGTCAAAGGCCTCGCCAATCTCTTGCAGCACCACCCCTTTTTCGAGCGCCAAATCTTCCGGTCGCAGGTGTGGCTTCAAGACGAGGTCTGTCGTCAAACCGAGCGCAAACGACGCATCATCGGCAAGGCAGCGGGCGAAAAAGCCTGTGCGCTCATAACCCGTGGCGGCATTAAGATAGATCCCACGCCCTTCGGCTTCCTCAGCCAGGGTGCGCGCATCGCGCCCACCAGCACCTTTGAAAACCAAATGTTCGAGTAGATGCGCGATACCATTTTCGCGCATCGTCTCAGACCGCGTGCCTGCCTTTATCCAGACACCCACGCAGGTGCTGGCAAGGCCCGGGATCGGGTCCATCAAGAGACGTACACCATTGGAGAGGGTTTTTAGGCTCGCAACGCTCATGCTGTGGTGCCGATATGGGAGCGGATATAGGCTTTGACGGCAGCTACATCGGAAGGCATGTCGACCATGACTTCTTTCCGGTCGAGAAGATCGGCGCAATGGCGCGGCAGGCCGGGGGCTTGGCCCAAGATGGCCTCAACCGTTTCTGGGAATTTTGCCGGGTGAGCGGTCGCCAGCAAGACGCGGGCACCTTTGATCTCATCCTCACCAAAGCGGGCGCGCCAGCCCACAGCCGTGTGGGGGCACAAAACTTCACCGGTCTGCTCAAAACAATCGGCCAAGGCCCAGCGTGTTTCTTGGTCATCGACGCCAAACGCGTCAAAATGCTGCTTTAACATGGCGAGTGCGGGTGCAGGAATGTCAAACGAACCGCTTTGGCCGAACTGGTCATAAAGCTTCTTCAGAACCGCAGCATCGCGGCCAACGGCCTCAAAAATGATGCGCTCAAAATTACTAGCGACACTAATGTCCATCGCAGGGCTTAAGGTCGCAAGGCTTGCTTGAGACTTGGCATAGGTGCCGGTTTCAAAGGCTTGAGCGATCCCGTCATTCGCATTGGTCGCAATCATGATGCGGCCAATCGGTGCCCCGATCATCTTGGCGACATAGCCTGCCAAAGCATCGCCGAAATTGCCCGATGGCACGGTGAAGTTCACAGGGCCTGCGGCTGAAAGTGCGGCAGAGGCCACCACATAATAGACCGACTGCGCCATGATGCGCGCCCAATTGATCGAGTTTACGGGCGAGAGCGCGACTTCTTGCGCGAAAGCCTTGTCGGCAAACATCGCTTTCACAAGGGCTTGCGCCGTGTCGAAGTCACCGTCGATAGTGAGTGCGTGCACATTGTCGCCACCTGAGGCAGTCATGAAGCGGCGCTGAACATCTGACACACGCCCCTTGGGCATCAAGACGAACAGGTCCACGCGGTCGGTTTCTTTCAACGCTTCCACCGCTGCCCCGCCCGTATCGCCCGAGGTGGCGCACACGATGGCCAAGCGCGCATCGCGGCGTTCCAGCGCAAGGCTGTAAAGCCCGGCCAACAGCTGCATCGCAATGTCTTTGAAGGCCAAAGATGGCCCGTGGAACAATTCTAAAATATAGTCCCCCGGCCCAACTTGCTGCACCGGCGTGATGCCCGGATTGGCCCACTGGCCACCATAGGCTTCTTCGGTCAGGCCGATGGCTTCCTGCATGCTGAGGTCTTTGCCAGCAAACAAGGATAGGACCGCCGCTGCAGTGTCCGCATAGGGTGCGGTCGCCGCCGCGCGGATTTGCTCCGCACTCAAGCGCGGCCAGCTCTCAGGCACATAGAGGCCGCCGTCTGGCGCGAGGCCAGTCAGAAGGGCGTCAAGGAAGGAAACCGACGGGGACCCGCCACGGGTCGAAATATAGCGCATGATTTTGCTTTATCGTGTTGAAGTTTAGGAGGGGGAGCGACCAAAACGCAGACGGCCGGTACGAATATGCAGCCCCGTATAGACCCCGATGAGCGCGAAGCCAAATCCCCACCATGTTAAGGCATAGCCTAAGTGTCTTTCGGGGGGGATTTGATTCGCGCCTTTGCTGTCAGCCCATGGGTTGATTTGCGTCTGACCACTTGCCAGCGGGTCGACCAGATTGAGGGCGACATAATAAGCAGGTGAGCCACTGGTCAGTTTCAAACTGGCCCCCATGGCAGGCAAGTCCGGCCAATACCAATCCTTCAGGATGGGGTCATTATCGGGCGTGAAGCTGTTGGCTTTGGCCCCTTTACGCAACACACCGCGATAACTGATCTGACCAGCCAACGCTGGCACCTTGTCGGCATCGGCTTCGGCGACAAAGCCACGATCAACAAAAATCCAGCCATCTTCCAAAACGACAGGCGTGAAGATGCGATAGCCGCTGATGCCATCGCGTAGCGCGCGCACGTTGACGCTGCGGGGGTCAACCAAGCCTGTCAGCTCAACCGGGCGATACTCAGGCTGGGATGATTGCAAGGCAGCTGCAACGGAAACAGGTGCGGTAGCGGCACTAAGTGCGGGCGCACGCGATTTCTCAACATACTTGGCCCATTGCCAATCACCGAGCATATACAAAATGCCCAAGCAGATGAGCGACAGCACGGTCAAAACCGGCATGGGGCGAAAGCTGGCTTTAGCCTTAACCTCTGCTTTGGCTGGGTTTGCTTCCGGTGCAGCCTCTTGCGCAGGCTCTGCAGGAGGCTCGGGTACCATCTCAGGCGGGGCCGAGGTAGAGGCAGGGGTTTGCTTCCCACTGGCCTTGCCGCGCACTTTCAGACCGGCAGGAACCCAGCCTTCTGGGGTCTCAACTAGAGGCGGCTTAGTCATGGGGAATCTTTCGAGCCTGTCGGCCTTCGCCTGCCCGATAGCGCCATTGCATGGCAAACATCATTGCCTTGAAGGGACGCAACAAGCCGATGCAGACGGCGGCGGTGAACGGCAAAGCGATCAGAATTAAGAGCCAAATCGGCGGACGAAAGGCTAATTCAGCGATCAAAATGAAGGGCACGCAAATGGCACCCGCAACCAGAATAACAAAAACGGCAGGGCCATCACCGGCATCTTCGATCGAAAAATCGGCTTTGCAGGACGGGCAACTGGGCTTGATCGTCAACAAGCCGTCAAACAAGGGCGCCTGCCCGCAATTGGGACACAAGCTGAGCAGCCCTGCTTTCCATATACTTACCGCCATCGGCTTTTTGTCCAATCGATCTGGTCTGCCAATTTAGAGTTCGAACGCCCCCTTAGCACAAACGATGTGGCGCGCGGACAGGTTTTGCAGAAACAAGGGCTTGAAACGACAATGGGCGGGAGTTGCCTCCCGCCCACTCAATCAGTGATGTAGCGCTAGCTTACGAGAAGGCTACGTAGATAAAGGCAAACAAGAACAGCCATACCACGTCAACGAAGTGCCAATACCAAGCGGCAGCCTCAAAGCCAAAGTGCTTCTTTTCGGTGAAGTGGCCAGCCATGAGGCGGAACAAGCAGACCGCCAAGAAGATGGTGCCGATGATGACGTGAGCGCCGTGGAAGCCTGTCGCCATAAAGAAGGACGAACCATAGACGCCAACGGTTTCGCCACCGAAGCCGAAATATTTTTCATGCAAGGCATGCTCATATTCAAGAACCTGCAATCCCGTGAAGCCCAAGCCCAACAAAACCGTGATGATCAGGCCCAATTGCGCGCCCTTACGGTTGCCTTCTTGCAGCGCATGGTGCGCCCAAGTGACCGTCGTACCCGAAAGCAAAAGAACCAGAGTGTTCATGAGTGGCAGGTGGAACGCATCGAGGGTTTCCACCCCTTCTGGCGGCCAAGTTGCCCAAGCCGAAGCAACTTCGGGAATGGTAGAGAGCGTACGTTCATCCGCATACAAGCCGACTTCAAAGAACATCCAAAACCAAGCCACGAAGAACATGACTTCAGAAGCGATGAACAAGATCATGCCATAACGCAGGCCGATGCCGACGACAGGTGTATGATCGCCCTTATGGCTTTCCTTAATCACATCGCGCCACCAAGAGGCCATGCAAAAGAGGGTAAAGAGGAAGCCGCCGACCAAGATGATCGGGTCGCCCTTGCCCAAGAGCCAGTACCATTGCTGCGACGTTTTAAAGTCCGCAATCGTTTTGGCTTGAAGCGCAGGATCAAGGCCTTGGAAGCCAGAGTTGGCTTGCATGCCAGCCTCAACGGCTTTCCAGCCACCCGCTAATGCGGTTTTGGCTGCTTCTTCATTGGCGAAATAGCCTTGAATGACCGACATAGGATCATCAACAAAGCCCTTCATGAAGACAACGGCACCAATGGCCAGAATGAAGAGTGCCAGCGACGATACAACCGGCCAAGGGCTAGGATCGACGAGGTGGTAGTCATGTTTTACGGCGGCGTGACCCATGTTTTGGCCCTGTACTATGTCCCGACGCTGTAGGCGCGGGAATCCCGAAGTTCTGCTAGTCGTTTAGCGCGTTCTTGCCGAAAGAGGCAACCACAGAAAGCCGTTTTACTTCAGCTTCCTTCACTGTGTCGTCACCGTGGGTTTGGCCCCACCGGCTTGCGCTTGGGCAATCGCTTTATCGCCTGCTTCAAAAAACGTGTACGACAGGGTCACTTCGGTGACTTCGTCGACATTGCGGTCGGTAGCCAGCGAGGGATCGACGTAAAAGATCACCGGCAATTCCATGCTTTCGCCCGGCTGCAGCGTGCGATCTTGGAAGCAAAAGCACTCCAGCTTCTGAAAATAAGGCCCGACCTTGTGTGGTGTGACATTGTAGGTCGCCACCGCTGTGACGGGTCGGTTGGACTCATTTTTAACCGTATAAAAGGCCAAGCCATTTTCGCCGAGCTTTAGCGAAACGACGGGCTTCTCAGGCTTAAACGACCAAGGAAGGCCGGGGGCAACATTGGCGTCAAAGCGGACCTGAATGGTGCGGGTCAGGACTTGGCTGGCGGCCTCTGTGGCGACTTGCGTGGTGCCGCCATAGCCTGTGACTTGGCAAAACAGCTGATAAAGCGGCACAGCGGCATAGGCAGCACCCAGCATGGCCAGAGGCACCAAGCCTGCGATCAAGCCGAAACGTGCTGTCTTGGTCATTGCCATCGGATGCTCCTAAAACGGCTTGTTCAGGGCATGGCCCTGTAGACGGACCATGGTCACCAAAAACACAATCGCGACAAAGCCGAAGAGGCAAAGGGCTATAGCCAAACTGCGACGATTGCGGGCAGCGATCGGGTCGAGGGGCGCTTTATCGGTCATTATCTTCGCCTTGCAAACGTGTAAAATTGTCTCAGTCTCAGAACCCGCCTTCCCCTAAACTAAGGCCAAAACCTTAGCCGAACAGGGGCGAATGCAGGCCGAACCCATGTTCGACCAGCAATGCGGCAAATAGCGCCGTCAAGTAAAGTAACGAAAAGGCGAACAGGTCGCGCGCGGGGCGATTGTCGATCTGCTTATCAGAGTAAAGCGCGCGGCCTTCTTCCCGCCCGTCTGCGTCGCCAGCGCGAGAGCGGAAGACACGCCAAGCAAGCAAAAGGAAGACGAGGCCAGTCGAAACCGAGACCCACGCATAAATCTGACCACCTAGACCAGTCCAAACGGGCAAAACGCCGACGATCACCAGAGCGATTGAATAGAGGAAAATCTGTAAGCGGGTTGACGCTGGGCCCTTAGCCACTGGCATCATCGGCACATTGGCCGACGCATAATCGCCAGCTTTGTACAAAGCCAAAGCCCACGAATGTGGCGGGGTCCATAAGAAGATGATCCCAACCAACAGCCAAGCATCCAAAGGCATGTCGCCCGTCGCAGCGGCCCAAGCCACCAAAGGCGGCAAGGCCCCCGCTAGCCCGCCGATCACAATGTTCTGTGGGGTCGAGCGTTTGAGCCACATGGAATAAACCACGGCGTAGAAGAAGATGGTAAAGGCCAAGAGGCTTGCCGCCAGATAGTCTTTCGCAGTCAATGCCAGCAACAACACCGACAAAATGCTCATCACAATACCCATTGCCAAAGCTTCGTCCTTATGGACAAGCCCCGCCGGCACCGGGCGCATGCGGGTACGCTTCATCAGACCATCAATATCGGCATCGTACCACATATTGAGCGCGCCTGCCGCCCCTGCCCCCATGGCAATCGCAAAAATCGCAAGAGCGCCCAAAATCGGATTGTGATCACCCGGCGCACAGAGATAGCCAACCACAGCCGTGAAAATCACCAAGGACATCACGCGCGGCTTCATCAGGTCGAGATAATCCTTCCAATCGGCGATACGCCGCTTGGGTTGGACGTCACCGGGATTTTGGCCCGGCAGATTTTGAGCGGGGATTTCGGTCATGATGACTTTCTACGAAACACGCCCCCGAAGTGGACCTTCGGGAGCGTGTAAAGTCCGGTTAAGTACCGAGGTTAAGATCAGTGATGATCTTTGGCCTCAATCTTTGGAAGTTCCGAGAACTGGTGGAACGGAGGAGGCGACGACAAGGTCCACTCCAACGTGGTGGCCGCAGGACCCCACGGGTTTGCACCCGCAGGACGACGACGCAGGACGAACATGTCCAACAGCATGATGAAGAAGATCCCCATACCCGCAATTGTGATGAAGTAGCCGTAAGACGAGATCAAGTTGAAGAAGGCAAACGCTTCTGGATAGTCCACATAGCGGCGTGGCATCCCCTGCAGACCCAAGAAATGCTGCGGGAAGAAGATCAGGTTCACGCCCACAAACATCACCCAGAAGTGCAGATTACCCAGCACTTCGGAATATTTGAGACCACTCATCTTCGGGATCCAGTAGTAGAAGCCCGCAAAGATCGCAAACACCGCACCCAAGGACAGCACGTAATGGAAATGTGCCACCACATAATAGGTGTCGTGTAGAACGGTATCGACACCCGCGTTGGCCAGCACAACCCCGGTCACACCACCGACGGTGAACAGGAAGATGAAGCCGATCGCCCAAAGCATCGGGGTCTTGAAGTCGATCGAGCCGCCCCACATGGTGGCAATCCACGAGAAGATCTTAATGCCAGTTGGCACCGCGATAATCATGGTTGCAGCCACGAAATAGGCTTTCAAATCAACGTCCATACCAACCGTATACATGTGGTGTGCCCACACGATGAAGCCGATGAAGCCGATAGCCACCATGGCGTAAGCCATTGCAAGATAGCCGAACACAGGCTTGTTCGAGAAGGTCGAGACGACGTGGCTGATGATGCCAAATCCTGGCAAAATCAAAATGTACACTTCTGGGTGACCGAAGAACCAGAACAAGTGCTGGTACATGATTGGGTCGCCGCCTTGGGCAGGATCAAAGAAGCCCGTGCCAAAGTTACGGTCGGTCAACAACATGGTGATGGCACCAGCCAGAACAGGCAAGGACAACAACAGCAACCAAACGGTCACCAGAACCGACCACACGAATAGCGGCATCTTGTGCAAGGTCATGCCAGGAGCGCGCATATTGAAGATGGTGGTGATGAAATTAATTGCGCCCAAGATCGAGCTGATACCTGCGATGTGGAGCGACAGGATCAACAAGTCCATCGACGGACCATTATGGCCCGAGGTCGACAGTGGCGGATAGAGCACCCAACCACCGCCAAAGCCAGGGTCTGCACCTTGACCGGGGACGACCATGGAAAGTGCGCCCAGAGCAAAGGAGAATGGCAAGAGCCAGAAGGAGATGTTGTTCATGCGTGGGAAGGCCATGTCTGGCGCGCCAATTTGCAAAGGCACGAACCAGTTGCCAAAGCCACCAATCATCGCAGGCATAACCATGAAGAAGATCATGATCAGGCCGTGCATGGTGACAACCACGTTGTAATTATGGGCATTGCCCCAAGGGCCTTGCGCAGTTGGGTCGCCAGTGACACCAAAATATTGCAGGCCGGGTTCCATCAATTCCATCCGGATCATGCCGGACAGCGCGCCACCAAAAATCCCCGCGAAAATCGCGAAGACCAGATACATGGTGCCAATGTCTTTGTGGTTGGTCGACAACAGCCAACGCATGGGATTGAAGACCGATGGGCGGTCGCTCAAATCCGCCATCGCGGGGGCTTCAAGATGAGCAGCAGTGCTTGCCATGTTCAATATGTCCCTGAGATTTAATTGGCTTGGGCCGAAGCGGCCGTGGAGGTTTGGGTAGCAGCAAATTGGGCCGCTGCGGGATTGGTCGAGCCAGCATCAGCCGACTTCTGCGAGGCAATCCACGCATCAAACTCAGCTTGTGGCACCGCTTTGATTTCGACCGGCATGTAAGCATGCTTCACGCCGCAGATTTCCGAGCACTGGCCATAATACAGGCCAGGCTTGTCAACACGGAACCAAGCTTCGTTCAAACGACCTGGCACAGCGTCCATCTTCACGCCGAAGGATGGCATGGCCCAAGAGTGGATCACGTCAGAGGCCGTGATCTGCACACGAACTACCTTACCAACCGGGACGACGACAGCATTGTCGGTGCCCAAAAGATATGGCTTGGCAGCGGCTTTCGCCTCGTCCTGCGGCAACATGTTGGAGTCAAAGCCTACGCCTTCTGCATCGGCATACTCATAGCTCCAATACCATTGGTGGCCGGTGACCTTCAGGGTCATGTCGTATTTGGCAGGCGTTTGATCTTCTTTATACAACAATGGGAACGAGAAGGCCGAAATACCAACCAAGATCAAAACGGGGATCAAGGTCCACACAATTTCGATTGTGGTGTTGTGGGTGAACTTCGCAGGTACTGGGTTGGCCTGCTTGTTGAAGCGGATAACGCAGTAAGCCAACAGACCTGCCACAAACAGCGAGATCACGACGATGATCGGCAACAGGATCACATCATGAAAGAAGGTGATGTCCCGTGCGACTTCCGTCACTGGAGCCTGAAGTGCATAGCCTTTATCAACGGGCTGATCTGCCCAAGCAAACCCGGCGGCCGATGCCGCAGTGATCAATCCAGCCAATCCTGCCGATTGCCAACGACGCATATGATGCTCCCCTTAACCACATCAAACCCATGACGTGGCCTCATCGAACCGAAATAGCTCTCTGAGACCATTTGTCACGTGCGTCGATGTGTACAAATTGTCGCAGGGCAACAAAGAGTCGCCCCAGTCAAACAAGGCCATAACACGCCTAGGCAGCACGGGGAAAGTGGGGCGACACATTGGAAACACCATGCTTTTCAGTAATCCCGGACGTGTGCCTGCCCGCTGACACGCCTTTCCCTAAGGTTCACCTGACCGGCACCATCTCGGAAATTAGGCAATTTGGGCCGAAGGCATAGGATTTCGCTTAAAATCAATGGCGCGCGTGTCATTATAGCTGGCTGTATCCCTCATTTGCATTGCCGCCAACACTGCGTAAGTCTGCCTATGTGTTGGAAGGAATACCCATGACTGAGCAGATGACCGAACAAACCCTCGCCTCCCTTTCCGAATTGGCCTTGGCGGCAGGCTCTGAAACGGTACTCAAAGAGGCTCTTTATCATGCCGATGATGGGGAGTTGTTCTTAGAGCGCGCTCGTGGCGAAAGCTTTGTCTGGGATGATGGGCGTTTAAAATCAGCATCTTATGATTCTGATGAGGGTTTTGGTCTGCGCGTGGTTGCTGGTGAAGCCGCAGGCTATGCCCATGCCAATGAGCTGTCACAAGCCTCGCTAAAGCGCGCTTCTGCTGCTGCCAGCATCGCCAAGCGCGGCCATTCTGGCACTTTGGCAGAAGCCCCTGCCCGCACCAATGCGAAGCTCTATAGCGACAGCGACCCACTTGCCGCACCCAGCTTTGAAGCCAAAATTGCGACCTTGGGCGAGATTGACGCTTATGTGCGGGCTAAAGACTCACGGGTTGTTCAAGTTTCCGTGTCGCTGGCAGCATCGCGCAAAGAAATCGCGATTGTGCGCCTTGATGGTGATGTATGCACCGATACCCGGCCATTGGTGCGGGTCAATGTCTCGGTAACGGCCGAAAAAGATGGTCGCCGTGAAAGTGGCTCCGCAGGCGCTGGTGGCCGGGCCGATTATGCGCAATGGATCGAAGAAGGTCATCTTAAGGCCCTCGCCGATGAAGCCTTGCGCGTCGCGTTGGTCAATCTGGAGGCTATCGCTGCCCCAGCAGGGGAAATGGATGTGGTTTTGGGGCCCGGCTGGCCCGGCATTTTGCTGCATGAAGCCGTTGGTCATGGCCTTGAAGGCGACTTTAACCGGAAAGGCACCTCGGCCTTTGCCGGGATGATCGGCCAGCGTGTAGCCTCGCCCGGCGTCACCGTTGTTGATGATGGTACTTTGGCCAATCGCCGCGGTTCTTTGACCATTGATGATGAAGGCACACCGACCCAACGCACCGTTTTGATCGAGGACGGCATTCTGGTCGGCTATCTACAAGACCGGATGAATGCGCGTCTCATGGGCGTTGCCCCAACCGGCAATGGCCGCCGCGAAAGCTATGCCCACAGCCCCATGCCCCGCATGACCAATACGACAATGGAATCAGGCTCGATGGACCCTGCTGAAATTGTCGCCAGCCTGAAGCGCGGCATCTATGCCACCCATTTCGGCGGTGGCTCGGTCGACATTACGTCGGGCAAATTCGTGTTCCAATGCACAGAGGCTTATCTGGTTGAGAATGGGAAGATCATCGCGCCCGTCAAAGGTGCCAGCCTGATTGGCGACGGCCCGACCTCGCTCACCAAAATCTCAATGATTGGCAATGATGCGGCGTTGGACAATGGGATCGGCACCTGCGGCAAAGCCGGACAGTCTGTCCCCGTCGGCGTCGGCCAACCCACTTTACGCATTGGCGGCTTGACGGTCGGCGGCGCGGGGTAAGGTTTGGGTTGATTTGTGTACACAAAACGTGTAGACATGTGCCCAGACATACAATTTCTGTAACCCGTCAGGCAATGGCCAAGCGGATGGGCCAGCGTAACCCATTGTGCGGCCACACTAAGGTCCCTTCGTTATCTTGGCGAAGAGACTGGCTTTCACGGTTACGCATATGGAATTTGAATGGGATGATGAGAAGAATAACGCGAATATCCTGAAGCACGGCGTGGACTTTGAAGATGCCATGTTGATCTTTGAGACTTTTGTCCTGTCAGCGGAGGATCGCAGACACGATTATGGTGAGCGACGCTTTCGCTCGATTGGCGTCGTTGAGGATGATTGTTTTGTCGTCGTTCATACCCAAAGAGGGAGCTCGGTGGGCCTGTTCAGCGCTTGGAAAGGTGGAACAGATGAGCGTGAACTCTATCGTGCGCATGTCTCTCGAAGAAGCGCGAGCCAAGCGTGATCGCGGCGAGACCCGCACGCGCAAAGATGCCCCAATTGGCCCCTCCTTGGGTCCTGACTTCTGGGCAGATGCCGTCCTCGTAGAACCTCAAAGCCGCAAATCCGTCCATTTGCGCTTGCAAGCGGAGGTCTACGACTTCTTCGTCGCGCAAAGTGGTGGCAAGGGTCATATCAAGAAAATGCAGCAAGTCCTCAAAGCTTATGTGGATGCGCATAAGTAAGGGGCCATTTGCGCAAAGTTCTGCCTGTGTCATCACCCCGTCGTGCCATGGCCTTAAGGCGGTTTTGCCCGTAAACTAATGGGGCTTTCACTTTGAGGAGAAGCCAGATGTCGTTTAATGTTCAAGAATTAATTACCAAAGTCGGCGGTGCCGACTTCCTCAAAACCCTCGGCGACAAAGTCGGCCTTGAAGCTGAGCGCGCGCAAACCCTGGCTGCTGACCTCTTGGCCCATGCCAAGGAAAGCGGTGGGGACATCATGGGTTCGGCCCAGATCATCGCAGAAAAAACCGGCCTGCCGCTCGAGCAAGTGCAAGGCGTGGCCGCAGGCCTGTCGACAAGCATCGGCGCTAAAGCGGCTGAATTCACAGGCGCTGCTGAAGCCTTCGTCGGCGACATGTTGGGCAAGCTGAAAGACACCCCGCTGTCGGGCATGGTCGCCAGCCTCGACAAGGACGGCGACGGCAATCCTGTCAACGACCTGACCGATATGGCCAAGAATGCTTTGGGCGGCCTGTTCGGCTCCAAGAAATAGTCTAGACAGGTGGGCGCGGCAGGTCTCTGTCGCGCCCGCTTGACCCTCCAGCCAAAACCCCGAAATTGGTCTAGGACTTTCACTAGATCGGCGAAATGGCTAGGACCCTGCCCTCATGACCCAGTTTGAAACCGACATTTTGCCGACTCTTATCAAAACGGGCATGGAAACCGCCGTTAATCTTGGCTTGAAGGCGCTCGGCGCGATCGCTCTATGGTTTATCGGTCGCTGGGTGATTGGCCTGATCGGTCGGGCCATATCGCGCGCCCTCCTCCACAATACGATGGACCGCACGATCAAGACGTGGATCGGCTCCATCGTCACCATCGGCCTCAATATCTTTTTGGTCATCGCCATCCTCAATGTCTTTGGCATTGAGACGACGAGCTTGGCAGCACTGGTGGCGGCGGCTGGTCTGGCGGTTGGGGCGGCTTGGTCGGGCCTGTTGTCTAACTTTGCGGCAGGTGTGTTCTTGATCCTGTTTAAGCCGTTCAAAGTCGGCGACTTCATCACAGCGGCAGGCGTGACTGGCACCGTCACCGAAATCGGCATGTTTGCCACCGCGATCAACACGCTGGAAAATGTGCGCACCATCATTGGCAATAATGCGGTCTCCACCGCTATCATTCAAAACTATTCGGCCAATCCCTATCGGGCGGTGGACTTGCGGGTGCAGTTGGCTGCCAGCGTCAGCCCGGATGAAGCCATGGCGATGCTGCTCAAGGCCGTATCCGCCATTCCCAATGTCATCGCAGACCCCGCCCCTGTAATTGAGATCATTGAGTTTACCGAGTCTGGGCCCAAGCTTTTGGTCCGCCCCTTCTGCCATAATGACCATTATTGGCAGGTGGTGTATGATACCCACAAAGCCATTGCCGCGACCTTTGGCGATGCTGGCTTCCCGCAGCCTTCGGTCGCGCGTGCGGTCAAAAACGTCTGACTTGAACGAGAGGAGCATTCCATGGCCCAGCCCCCGCTTTCCTTTGAACCGACCATGGTGTGTGAGGATCTAACGGCGCGGCAAATGTATGCCCGCGTTAAAGCCAATCCCAACCGCGCCAAGTTTGGCATTGGCACGAAGCTCGCCATCGTCAATATCGACTTTCAACAGGCCTATACGCGGCCGGACCTGTTCCCCAACACCTCTTACGTGACCGATCCGTGCCAGATCGAACACACCAATCGCATCAGCGCTTTGGCACGGGCCGCTGGTATGCCCGTCATCTGGACCCGGGTGGCCTATAAGCCTGACGCAGGTGATGCAGGCGTTTGGGGCACACGCACCAACACGCCCGACAGCTTGCAAAACATCAAATATGACAGCGACCGCCACCAGTTCGATCCCCGGTGCGAGATCGATCATTCGGTTGACCTAACCTATAACAAGCGCATGCCATCGGCCTTTTTTGAGACCCAGCTCGCGAGCTATCTGGTCTGGCACAAGGTCGACACCCTCGTTATCACCGGTGGCTCAACATCGGGCTGCGTGCGCGCCACCGCCGTGGACAGCCTCAGCCACGGCTATCGCACCATCGTGCCAGAAGAATGCGTCGCCGATAAGCACGAAAGCTATCACTTCGCCAATTTGACGGACTTGTTGTTGAAATATGCCGATGTGGTGGGCGTGGCGGAGATTGATGCCTGGTTTGCTGGGCGCGCGCGCTAATAGGACCGCGCAGCACGAGCTGCGCATGTGACCGCGTACCGATGCGCAGCTCGTGCTGCGCGGTCCATGGCCATCTCCTGCCTAATCACCCCTCACCTAATCGCCTCATCCAACAATAGCGCGCGGGCATAGCGGACCGGCGGTGAGCCAAAGCCCAATATCCCATCATGATAGGCTTTCAGCTTGAACGCTGCGCCTTGTTTGGCTTTGGCCGCCGCGCGGGCTTCCATATGTTCGGCGAAGCCAACGAAATAGGTGGAAAGCTGGGTAACGGATAGTTGGGCACGACGCCATTTACCGGCGGCTTCGCGTTCTTCTTGGAATGCGGTTTCGGTCAAGAAAGTCATGACTTGGGCTTCACTCCAGCCGTCGACATGTATGCCTTGGTCGATAATGGCATTGGTGATGGTGCGCAGGAGCACCTTCAATTGGGTCAAGCGATAAAGGGGATCATCGGCCATAAAGCCTTCTTCGACCATCACCGTCTCAGCATAAACCGCCCAGCCCTCGACAAAGCTGCCCGAGCTTAGGACGGCGCGCAGGATCGAGGGGTAGGAATTGGCGTGGAAAATCTGGACATAATGGCCGGGCATGGCTTCATGGACGGCAATGTCTTGAATGCCGCGGCGATTATATTCGCGGGTGAAGGAGATCGCTTGTTCTTCCGTCCAATCATCTGGAATGGGCGAGACGGCATAGAAGGTATCCAAGTGCTTTTCTAGCGGCCCCGGGCTGTCGCAATAGGCAACCGAAAAGCCGCGCTGGAACTCTGGCATCAAGATGATGCGGACAGGGCCGTTGGGTAGGGTGATCAAATCCTTTTGCGCCACAAATTTGCGGGCGATTTCGGTTGCCTCTGTCGACACTTCCACCAATTTATCCCGCGCGGGCCGATCCGCTGCAGCCAGATCAAGGGCGGCGCGAATGGCCTTTTGCTGTTCTGCCGGTGTTGGCGCAGCCGGTAACGGCGGGACATCGGCCCGGCCCGACAAGGCTTTGACGGAAACTGCGTACATATCGGCCCGCACATCGCGCACCGCTTTTTCTGCGCGGCGGCGAATCTCTTGCCGTGAAAGAGGCGATAGGAGGGTGTAGGTCAATTGCTTGTCGAACCGGGCAGCGCCGGCGCGGAAGTCTGCCTTCGCTGCGGGCACCAAAGTCTGATCGATCCAGCTTTGGTGCGCATCAACGGCAGCCCAGAACGCCGCGATCACATTTAAAAGCGCATCGCGGTCGGGTTGGGTTAAGGCGTCCATTGCGGGGACAACCATATCTGTGATGATGGACTTCAGGCCCTGATTCTGCGCGGCATAGGTCACGGCATGCGGGGTAGGCACGCGCGCGGGCACGAGGTTTGCGCGCGCGGTGGCCAGAAAGTCAGGAAGGAGCTTGAGACGCGCGGTCACATTGTTTAACCGCTGGGCCAAGGGCGCAAAATCGCGGGCCATTAAAGTGTAGAGTGCGCTACCTGCCGCATCTTGCCACAGCAAGGGGTTCCACGCCCAATCTTCTAGTGTTTCGGTCGTCCAGATTTGCGACTCAAGTGCGTTGACCAGCATCGCCCGGTCTACCTGATTGGCGCGCGAAAGGGTGCTAGGTGCGAGCGCATTCAGACGCGTTAGAATGGACTTAGCAAAGTTCAGCGAGGCGGCGCGGCCTGCAGGCGTATAATCATTCAATAAATGGTCGAACCGGTGATCGCCGGTCCAAGTCGCCGAAACAGGGCTCAAGCGCATCGACTGGTCGAGCCAGTCTGCCGCGATCTCCGCAAAACTGGCATCCGGGCCCGTTTGTCCTTTGGCCCACAAGACGCTGGGTAGGAACGGCACCGCCGCACTTGCCCCCAAAGCCCCTAAAACCGTACGGCGCGAATTCTGACTTGATTGGGGCATGCTTTAGTCTCCCAGCTTGCTGTTAGGTGAGCACTATAGGGCCGGGTTGGATCGGCTGTCATCCCCACAAAAGTGGGCGCAAATAGCCTAAAGCGCATCAGTTGGGGCGCGCACAGCTACCCCAAAGGGAACAAAGTGCTTAGTGTTTTGGGTGATAATCGTCAGATCATAGACTTTGGCGATACCTGCAATCGCTGCATCCGCCATGCCCGAATTATGCCCAGACGCTGTGGCCCTTGCCTCAAGTTGTCCGCCAATAGCCGCTGCTGCCGCGTCGATCGTGAGAATCCGGTCTTCATAATTGGCCACAAGACCCAAGAGCCAGCGCCTGAGTTCGGCGGCCTTTACGTCTGCTCCCTTTTGTTCAAGCAGCGCTATTCCTTTCTCGATCTCGTGGATCGTCACCACGGACAGAAAGAGCTTGCCATCGGCGTCCATCTGGTCGAGCCAAGCTAAGACCTGAGGCGATGCATTCCGCCGCGACGGTGAAAGCATAGAAATGATATTTGTATCAAGCAGATAACCGCTCAAAGGACCACATCTCGCGATGGGCTGGGGTTTCTGTCAGGAAGATCGACCGGCATTGCCTGCAGATAGGCAATCAAGCCAGAACGCTTACGTTCCAATGCCTTACGGGCAATTTCACCTGCCTCAATGGAGACTAGCGTGGCAACAGGCTTGCCGTGGCGGGTAATGGTCACGAAGTCGCCTTTCATGGCATCGTCGACTAAACTCGAAAAACCTGCCTTGGCATCTTTAAGATTGATCGTCTGCATCACCGGCTCACAAAAGTAGTCACATGTAACCACAATACTTGATTTCCGTCGGTTTGCAAGTTTAGTCGACCTATGGAACTAGCACGTTAATCAGAGCCCCCTTGCCTTCACCCAATAGGTCGCGCAAACTTTGCCTATGCAGGCTGACCCAAATCTCTATGACGACTGGCCCTATCTCAACCGGCCGAAAATCATCTGGCCCGAGCAGAAGAAGCTCGCTTTCTGGATCGCGCCCAATATCGAATATTATGAGTTCATGCCACCGGTGAATCCAAAACGACCTGGCTGGCCGAAGCCGTCTCCAGACGTTGTCGGCTATTCCCAGCGCGACTGGGGGAAGCGGGTCGGCCATCAACGACTGATGGAGATGCTAGACCGGCATGAGTTGCGCGGCTCCATCTCGCTCAATGTCGCCATGTGCCAGCATTGCCCGGAGATCATCGAAGCCTGCGTGGAACGTAAATGGGAGTTTTTCTCCCACGGCATTTATAACACGCGTTATTCCTATGAGATGGACGAAGCCCAAGAGCGGGCCGTGTTGGAGGATTCCATCGCGACGGTTCAGGCAGCCACTGGCCAGCGCATTCGTGGCTATCTGGCCCCTGCCCTGACCCATACAGAACGCACACTCGACCTCATCGCTGAATATGACTTCTGGTATACGTGTGATCTCTTCCAAGATGATCAGCCCCAGCCAATCAAAACCAAGACGGGCAAGCTGATGAGCATGCCTTATTCGCTCGAGGTCAATGACGTTATCACCTATGGCGCGCTGGCAATGAGTGCAGAGCGCTATACAGATGTATTGATGCGCCATTTCGACCAATTGCTAGAAGAAGGCGGCGAGAGTGGGACGGTTATGTGCATCCCGCTCCATGCCTATCTGGTCAGCCAAAGCCATCGGATCAAAGCGTTTGAGCGGGCGTTGAGCTATATCACCTCGCACAAGGATGAGGTGTGGTTTACCACCGCCGTTGAAATTGCGGGTCACTACCGCGAACATTGTTGGGACCAAACCTTGGCCGATGTTGCTGCCCGAGGGCTCGCGACTGGCGGGACCGGATTTTCCTGATGCAAATTAAGGCGCTTACAGAGGCCTTAGACCCGCGCCAGTTGGAAGATTTGTGTGCGCTTTTAATCGATGCATTTGAGGGTGGCGCGTCTTTGGGATTTCTCAAGCCATCAGAATATGAGCGCGCGCAGGCCTATTGGGAAGGCGTGTCCAAAGCGGTTCAGGCTGGTGACAGGGCCTTATTGGTGGCTGAGATCGAAGGGGCGATCTTGGGCACCGTCCAAGTCGTTCTGGATATGCCGCAGAACCAACCCCATCGTGGCGAAATCTCCAAAATGATTGTCCACACGAAAGTCCGCCAATTGGGCCTTGGGATGCGGCTGCTAGGCGCGGCGGAAGAACGGGCCCAGTTAGCCGGGAAATCGCTATTGGTGCTCGACACCCAAACAGGTTCTGCTGCTGAACACCTCTACCGGAAAGCCAGCTATAGCCCGCTGCCACCTTTGCCGGATTATGCGCTGACACCTGACGGCGTGCTCGCCCCCACGACGATTTTTTGGAAGCGGATTTAGCCCCTCCTTGAACCTTACAAGCATTTAACTGGCTCGTCACAATGGGCTCTGGCAGGACAGTCGCGGGACGACTTTCATCTGGGGCAATCATTATGAACTTCAAATTGGGTGCGGCAGCAGCGCTGGTGCTGGCGAGCGCTTTGGGCGGCTGTGTGAGCATTAATGTCAATGAGGCCGACGAAAAGGTGGATGTGGCCCCCATGCCATCGGCCCTCATCGGTACTTGGGATGTCTTGCTCTATAGCGACCCGAATACAGAGCCCAGCAAGACTGAATTCGTGGTCACCGAGGTTACCGCAGGCACCTTCAAAGGTACTTTCTACGGCAGCGAGATCCTAAATGGCCGCTATACGATTAAGGGCAATGAGATCGTGTTTGCGGGCCGTACTGCCGATCTTTCCGGTGCCTATTGGCACTCTGGACGGCTGCGCGCCAATTCGGTCATTCAAGGCCAAACCTTGTCCGACGGCAGAAACTTCTTGATGGCTTGGACGGCGCGCCGGAAGCGTTGAGGAAAAGCCCGACTACCGCACGACTTTCAACAATTTGCGTTCTAGCACGTCCAAAGTCGCGGCCAGTTCATGGCCACGTTTCAACACTTGGCCAGCGGAGCCTATCACGCTCCATTGGCCTTGCTTGGATGCCAAGGCAGGGCGTTTTTCAATGCGATAGAGCGGGTTTTCGCTAGCGCGGCGGAAGATGGAAAAGGTGACGGCATCAGGGCCATCATCAATGGCATAGTCGCGCCATTCGCCCGCCATTTGCCCGCGTCCATAAAGGTTGAGGATCACATCAAATTCGAGCCGCTCAAACCAAATTTTTGGCGCGCGACGCGGTAATGACTGGGCGGATGTATCAAAGCTCATGGCCTAATCTAGGCCCGGTTTGAAGCGGCTGACAAGTGGTTGCAACAAGTTAGAATATAGGCGATTTGAAGTATACGCGCAACTTTGATCCATGCGGATCAAAACGCGCTCTTTTAGACCGCCACCAGCCCCTGCGGCTTAGGCCCATAAGCGGTTTCCCAACTGGTGGCCTTCGTGACAAGGAAGGTCTTGGATTTCACAGTGTCCAATTCCATGAAATCGCCGCGCACGCGCTCTGGCGTGATGCTGACCAAGGTATAGCCGCGCTTGGTCTCGTCATGCCAATCCACTTCTGGATTGGCGCGGGTGATAAGCTCGTTTAGAGCTGCCCCTTCCAAACCAAAGTTTGCGAAGGTATCGGCGATGCTGGGGCTGGTCACTGACGTGCCGCCAAACTCAACGCCGCGTACTTCGCCCCCGGCATCCTTCAACGTGTTGGCCCATGCCGCATGTGTATCGCCCGTGCAAACGATGAGGCGTGCGCCAGCTGCTTTGGCAGATGCATAGAGTCGTTCGCGGGCTGCTGGATAGCCGTCCCACGCGTCCAAATTGAACGGCACATTGAATTGCGATAGTTCAAAGAAGGCCTTGGTCTGAGGGCGGGCTTTTGCAACGGCCTCAAGCACGGTCGGCGGCAGGCCTGCATTGAAATTGGGTGCAGTTACGCGGCCCATAATGACTTGATTGCCTAGCACTTGCCACTTCTTGCCAGCCTTCACCGACTTGGTTAGCGCCTCTGCCAACCAAGCTTGCTGGCTTTCACCCAACATCTCGCGGCTTGGGTCATTCAGCTTTTTCTCTTTAAAGCCTGCAATATCTGGCAGAGCCATCACGCCTTGCGGCAAATTGCGGGGGTCGAGCGCTGACAGGCGCGCAGGATCCGTAATTTTCACGGGCTTGCCGGACGTCACATCAAACAGGCCGGGTTCAAGGTCGGTTGCATAATCCAGCTGGAAGGTGCGGGCGAGAACGCGGGTTTCCAACATGACGATGGTGGCCAAGTCGCCCCACTCAAACGTACGGTTGATCGCCTCAAACGACTTGCCCGGAGCAGGATTGCGCAAGGGCATCCACTCATAATAGGCCTGAAGGGCGGCAGCCTTGCGCAGGTTCCAAGGTCCTTCTGTCGACGGATTATGATTCTCCGCGCCATCCTTATAAGCGTCATTGGACGTCTCATGATCGTCCCACGTCACAAGCCAAGGCGCACAAGCATGTGCGGCTTGAAGGTCAGGATCAGTGCGATACTGGGCATAGCGCAAGCGATAGTCCGACAGCGTGGTGATTTCTTTTGGCGGCTCTGGGACGCGACCAACAGTCTTGCCCCATTCGGTGGCATATTCGCCGGGGCCATACTCATAGATATAATCGCCAACGTGGAGAACCAAATCGACATCGCCGCGACGGGCAATGGCTTGATAGGCATTGAACCAGCCCGCTGGGAAGTTGGAGCACGAAACCAGCGCGATATTCAACCGCTCACCACCTTTTGCCGGTGCTGTCTGGGTACGGCCAATGGTCGAGGCTTCGGTGCCAACTGAGAAGCCGTAATAATAAATGGTGCCGGGCTTTAGGCCTGTGACGTCCACTTTCACCGTATGATCGCGGCTTGGGCCGGTCTTCACACTGCCGCGCTTGATAACATTTGTCAGCGCAGAGTCGGTTGCCACTTTCCAGGTAACGGTGACGTCACTCCCGGCAATGCGCGGGCTGACGCGAGTCCAGATAATCACTTGGGTGGTTAGCGGGTCGCCGCTGGCAACACCATGGGCGAAGAGTGCTTGTTCAGCTGCGGCCGCTGACGCGGTACACGCAGCGGCGACAAATGCGCCCGATGTTAGGGCAGCTCGACGGGTCAGGGCCATAGTAACCTCCAATGACCGCTTCCATGCACTTGCTTTGTTCATTTGCCAACACCCCGGTTGCGATGCTCCGGGGCGATAAAGCGATTTGGCGACAGTCCCGTGTCCGTACCATGACGATCACGCGACGATTTCAGGTTAATTGGGCCGAAAATGCCCTAAACTAAGCTTTTGAGTCATAATCTGTTAACGGATTGGACGCCAACGGGGCTCCGTCAGCGTCCAGATCCAAATCGATTAGACGAACTCAAGCACTTTCACATAGCGCACTTGTGGCAAGGCTTTCAGCTCTGTCTGCAAAGCCGCTGGCACGGCCTGGTCGATACCCACAAGCGCAATCGCATCTTCACCTTCGGCGACACGGCCTAGGTTAAAGGTCGCGATATTGATACCAGCAGCGCCGAGCATCGTGCCCAAGGCACCGATAAAGCCTGGGGTGTCAGAATTATTGACGAACAGCATCCGTGAATGGAACGCGGCTTCGAACGCCATGCCTTTGACTTCGGTGATGCGCGGCTGCCCCCCAATCACGGCACCCGCAACTGTGCGCCACTTGCCGCCAGTTTGCACCTTGACGCGGATCAGGCTGTCATAGGTTGGCGAGAGGTCGCGCTTAGATTCGCTGAACGGCGTACCACGATCCTTCAGGATCGTCGGTGCACTGACCATATTGATGTCGGCTAAGAGCGGCTTCAAGATTCCAGCCAGCAAAGAAGCGGTCAATGGCTTGATATTGAGGCCCGTGACCTCGCCCTCGTATTCCACTTCAATGGCTTCCAGACCGTCATCGACGATCTGACCGGCAAAGGCACCGAGCTTTTCGCACAAGGTGATAAAGGGCTTCAGCTTTGGCGCTTCTTCGGCGGTGACCGAGGCGGTGTTGAGCGCGTTCGTGACTGCCCCCGTCAACACATAGTCGGCAATCTGTTCTGCAACCTGCAGGGCAACATTTTCCTGCGCTTCGGTGGTGGAGGCACCCAAATGCGGGGTGGCGGTGAAGTTCGGGCAGCCGAACAAAACATTGCTCGTCGCAGGCTCTTCAGCGAACACGTCAAAGGCTGCGGCACCAACCCGGCCGGTCTTTAAATGCTCGGCCAAGGCTGCCTCGTCGACCAAGCCACCGCGGGCACAATTGACGATGATGACGCCCTTTTTGGTTTTGGCGAGGTTTTCAGCCGATAGGACATTGCGGGTTGTTGGCGTCAAAGGCACGTGCATGGTGATCGCGTCGGCACGGGCCAGAAGCTCGTCCAATTCCACCTTTTCCACACCGATTTCAACTGCACGCTCATGGCTGAGGAATGGGTCATAGGCGACGACTTTCATCTTCAAGCCCAAGGCGCGGTCAGCCACGATGGAACCGATATTGCCACAGCCAATCACGCCAAAGGTCTTGGCATAGAGCTCTACCCCATTGAAACGGTTCTTTTCCCACTTCCCGGCTTGGGTCGAAGCATCCGCCGCACCAATCTGGCGGGAAGCGGCAAACAACATAGCAATGGCATGTTCTGCTGTGGTGATCGCATTGCCAAAAGGCGTGTTCATGACGATGACGCCGCGCGCGGTCGCGGCTGGAATATCGACATTGTCGACCCCAATGCCAGCCCGACCAATCACTTTCAGCTTGGTGGCCGCCGCCAAAACGTCAGCATCGACTTTGGTGGCCGAGCGGATGGCCAAGCCATCATAATCGCCAATGCAAGCAATCAGCTCATCCTTGGTCATGCCTGGCTTATAATCAACAGCGACATTACGGTTCTTGAAAATATCAATGGCGGCTTGGCTGATCTTATCAGAGATCAAAACGCGTGGTTCGGTCATGGGTTTGGTCCTTTTTCGTAAGTTTGGCGGGTGAGCGCATGAATTAGAACGTCCTCGTCCCAAATCTCGCGCTCTTCAATGAATTGAAATCCAAGTCGACGGTAGAAACGAATAGCGCCTTCGTTCTCAATTTGCGGGTCAATTAGGATTGTGTGGATGGCGGGATCGGCAAACAAGACCGCAATTGCCTGACGCATCATCTCGCGCCCATAGCCTTTATTGAGGTCTTCCACTTCGCCGATCCAAATATCGATTGATGCATGGCCAGCCGGACGTTCCAAATGTTCCCAATAGCCTGACTCATGAAGGCTGAGGTCAAGTAACTGGATGAAACCCAATGGACGTCCGTCTAGCTCCGCAATGACTTGTCTTCTGCCTGGCGAAGGCGCACCCAGTTGTTCCTCCCAATTCCAACCTTCTTCCGGATCAGGAGGCGTATGCTCATAGCTATCCCAGCGCTTCAACAACGCGAGGTCAGCTTTGGTCGCTTCACGCAATAGGATGGACATGACGCTTAAGCTTAAAGCTCAGCCACCAGCGTCTCAAACGCCCAGTCGAGCCAAGGGGTCAAGGCGATCACATCGTCTGTATCGATGGTCGCCCCGCACCAGAGGCGCAGGCCCGGAGGGGCCGCACGATAGGCAGCAGCATCCAAAGCAACGCCTTCTTTGTCCAACAGCCCTGCGAGCTTTTTGGCAAAATCGGCTTGGCCTTCTTCCGAAAGGCCCGTCACGCGGGGATCGACGACTTTTAAGCAGACCGATGTGTTGGAGCGGCTTTCAGGCGTTGCAGCCAAAAAGTCGACCCAAGCGGTCTTCTCAACCCATTCTGCAATCGCGCCTAAATTGGCATCCGCACGGCCGTGCAAGCCAGCCAGACCACCGACCGTTTTCGCCCACGTGAGTGCGTCAATATAGTCTTCGGTAGCCAGCATCGAAGGGGTATTGATGGTCTCTCCCTCGAAAATGCCTTCAACCAATTTTCCGCCTTTGGTCATGCGGAACAATTTTGGCATGGGCCAAGCAGGATTATAGCTTTCGAGGCGTTCCACGGCGCGGGGGCCGAGGATCAGCATACCATGCGCACCTTCGCCACCCAGCACTTTTTGCCAAGAGAAGGTGACGACATCGAGCTTATCCCAATCCAAAGCTTGGGCAAAGGCGGCAGAGGTGGCATCGCAAATGGTGATGCCTTCACGATCAGCCGGGATCCAGTCCGCGTTTGGTACGCGGGTGCCAGAGGTGGTGCCATTCCAGGTGAAGATCACATCATGGGTTTTGGCAGGCACAGCGGCGAGGTCTGGCAATTGACCATAGTCAGCCTTGATCACCACGGGGTCTAATTTCAATTGCTTGACCGCATCGGTCACCCAATCCTCACCAAAGCTTTCCCAAGCCAAGGTCGCCACGGGCTTTGGCCCCAGCATGGACCACATAGCCATTTCAACAGCGCCCGTGTCCGAGCCTGCGACAATGCCGATGCGAAAGCCGTCTGGCACCTGGAGCACTTCGCGCGTCAGATCGATCGCGAGTTTCAGGCGGGCTTTCCCGGGTTTGGAACGGTGAGAACGACCAAGGACGGCACCCGACAAAGCGTCGAGACTCCAATTGGGGCGTTTTTTGGTGGGACCCGAAGAAAACCGAGGGTCAGCGGGCCGCATATGCGGCTTAGGGGTATTCGCGTTCATGTTACTCCCATCCTTTCAGATGAGCGCCCGCCGGTGGGAGCGGGTGGCCCAGCGCGCACAGACACGATGTCGCCCGAGAATGCAAGCGACAATTTTATGAAGGTCGCTCCGTCACCACCAGTCGGTCAGGCGACGGCCCTTGTGGCATGGGGGTTTGGGGGAGGTGTAAAAAGGGGTTTTGCGTGTACCAGTGTCAGCCGCACAAGCGAAGCGTGGAGCGGGGACCTTGATGAGTCATGCGCGCTCCCTCGCCCTCTGGGGTCGACCTATAGGTCGACGGTTGGGGGTGAGGGCTCATTGGGCGCTTTTGTTCACTGTGTAGCGCAGTAACGGCTACCCAAATGCATTTGATATTTGCGTGAGAGCAAGGCCCTCACCCCCGTCCCCTCTCCCACTGGGCTACGGCGTTCACGGAAGTGATTCCCTTTTTGGGCAGATCATGATTCAACGCCTGTTTTGGCAGGGGTGATCATGGCTGGTTACGGAGATATTCGCACGGCGCGGCGTGGT
>Ga0247832_1002884_pt1 | contig 24934 bp, 17 predicted proteins | sample LaCruzMarch2015__10_FD_192407 | JGI IMG/M metagenome (GOLD analysis project Ga0247832, IMG submission 192407) | Freshwater microbial communities from meromictic Lake La Cruz, Castile-La Mancha, Spain - LaCruzMarch2015_4m | ecosystem: Environmental > Aquatic > Freshwater > Lake | place: Spain... | reverse complement strand
CATTGGACAGTAGCCCCCCCAGCAGTAGAATCTAGAGTGTGTGGGGGGGATGGACGGACGTCGGACGAAGCCAGACGTAAATCCAGTAACTCTCCTAGGGTGGAAGAAGAATGCAAGGATGAACTATTAATGCGATCGTCCACATCCCATCGCTCGACAACCTCCTCCTCATACCAGCGAGACCAATAAGACAGATTATCAATAACATGACGATAGTCGCCAAGGCCGAAACACGCAACTCACAATGGGCCAATGATTCCTCATCCTTCGGACATAAGATGCTTGCCAAGATGGGGTGGAAGGGCGAGGGTGCCGGTTTAGGGAAAGAACAACAGGGTACATCTATAAATTTACGTGCCGTACGACGTATTGATGGATTAGGGATTGGTGCTGAGAATGATGCATTCGGGGACAAGGGGTGGAGTGAGACGAATGCTGGATTTCATGGTGTGCTGGCCAATTTGAAGGCCGAGTATGGTCCGTCGGGGACTGGCGTCGGGGGGAATGACGACGAGGATAATAACGATGACAATGATGACAACGAGGGAGTTGAGGGGTCGAATAAGGAGAAGAAGCGCAAGAAAAAGAAAGAAAAGAAGCGCCTTAGGAACAAGATAAAAGCGACCAAACATAAACTTGGTTCTGGACTAGTGGATAACGATGGAGGAGCAGGTGTACGATTGCCACGGAATAGAGTCCAGGTCGGACATGCACGTAAGATGCGTGAAGCGAAGGATATACGTAATAAAAGTGTTGAGGATATGGCAGCAATATTTGGTGTCAAGGCAGAGCAATACAAACCACCACCAGCTGCAATATATTCATCGTCGAATGATACTGCTGTAGTCGACAACAATGATGAAGGTAAACTTCAAAGAAAACAAAAGTGGAAGGAAAGAAAAGTGAGGTGGAAAGAGCTGCCTATGGTGAAGGATGATAAGCATGGTGACGACTCAGATGGAAACAAGAAGAAGTACAAAAAGAAGAAACGTAAACGATTGAAAGATGGTGATGATGACCAGGGAAACTAGGAAGAAAAACGACAAAAAGTCAAGACTTGGATAATCTTGAACAGAGATTTCCTTTGCTGGATGCACACAGAATCATTTTCAACCAAAATTAGGATTTGTGTCTAAAAATGAATGTAGTTGAATTAAGAAGACGATTGCAATTATTTTATCACATGTACTAATTAAAAAATTGTAAACTCTTGTGCTGTGGAAGGTTGTACCTCCTCCAATCCTTATGTTATTGCACATTTTATGTGATCTAGGTCTTAGAGGGTGAAGATCTAATCTTAAGTGGTCTATACCCTGAAACCTGTCCAAGTATCATAACTATACCAAACTGAGCACTGTCTTAGCCAAACTAACAGGAACCATAAATGGAAGATTATATCAAGACTACTGTATTGTGTACATTACCATCATTCATTGAAAGATTTCAACTCATGAAAAAGATAATAGATACTCCTAGATTTTATCACTTTCTACTATGAGGAAGCAGCCCCAACTTGCATCCATATATGAACACAAGCCACAGTAGAAGACCCTGAAACACTTTATATATATATGTATGATGTAGACCTGATATGAGTATGAAGCGGTTGGGGTGCCCAAATCATAATATCATATGTGCAAGAATCAAAGCAACTAATTGAAATGCAATTCAATCTATGCCAGGTGGGATTGCATGAACAACAATATGACTAAACAAAACCATTTCTCTATTGAATAGGTGTGATATTATGGAATAGATGTGATAAGAATATTAAATTGATGAGAGCCAAGATCATAACACATACCAATATTGAGAATTGGTTTCTAGTCTCAACCCTACAAGGCAACAACATTGATATTTCGACCCCTTCCAGTAATGGCTTGAAAGGCAAACGCTTTTTTTGCTAATTTCATGATTGTCTGGGTTGGGTATGTTGTATGTTGTCACGAATTGCCACACTGAATAGATATATGCATAGTGCTCTCAAGCGTCTTTCTCCAAGCATTCTGCACCAGTAACAAAATCATTCAACTCAGGAAACAGCTCCACTAACATCAGATCTACAAGCATGTAAGCCATACTTTTTAAGACCAACCTATTCTGAAGCATTTCATGCAGCATATCCAACCCCTTTTCCGTGTGCTTTCCGAGAACAGTCCTTAACTGATCAGGAAAATTTTTCTCAATCATCTTTTTCGAATCCACTTTCAATCTGAGGGACTCGTCTTGACTAACTGGTGGTCCTCTCTTATAAAAGACACCATTTGGCCAGAACATGTTGACAAGGTACAGGATCCACCCAGACACCCATTCACCATTCATATATTTTACATGATTCTGATAAAGTAAAAGGTTGAAATACTGTGCACCGGCCACAGCCACAGACATAGTTCGCAGTACTGAAATGACCCTAGAACGGAAGAAATTTGCATTATCAAGATCAAACAAATCCTTAAGCAGCCGAAAGATGGCTTGCCGGACATCCTTCAGTCTAATTGCACCAGCTCGAATCCTTGCCATCTCCCTTGCCGCGTGACATGGTTGATTTACCACTTTCTCTTTTGATGCCGCTTGCTCAATTACTGTTGACGTCCCTGACTCTAGAGTGTGCAAGTCATCACCCGATGATTCGGCTTTGCTAGGCGATACAGCTGCATTTGTCTTTTCTCTAGCAACATGACCGGTATCATCATTGGCGCTAAAAACTCTTTCACTACTTTGTTTCGCCTGCACAATACCAGCTTTTAGCATGTCGGTGACAAGCTCGACACTTGTTACATCTACACGGTCGTATTCATCAGTGGAATTAACATTACCAATTTGAGATGATATTGATGTATATGCCCCCAGGAATTTCAGCAATTCGGGGCATCTGCTGAGCAAATTGTTTGGCGATATCAAGTATTTTAAGTATTCTTCAAGGAGCATCTTCCTTCTTTCCATGACTCTCTTGGTGCTAACGCCCAAGTTACCAGCTTTCGTTGCTTGAGCGAGCGAAGGCACGAGAGGACCCCGACGACGGTCAATTGGAGTATTTCCTCCAAGAGCTGCGGAAACAGATCCAACCAACTTGGCGCCAGCACTCACTGAATGCTCAATTGGATTAACTTGGCCCTTTATATGCTTGTGGAAGATGACAAAATCTTTAAGTGATCGCAGAATAGTCCACTCTTCCCTAAAGTATCGAGATTTTGAAGGCTCACACTTGCTTCCGTTGTCTGGTGATGTGTCATTCCCACTGACTGCTAATTCACCAACGCCAACATCGCCAATATACTCGGCAATTGCAGTACAGCGTATGCGAAATAGGAATAATGGAGACCCAAGGAGATCAAAATCGGAGCCTTTCACTTCCTCTACACCATCAACCCTTGCGTTTAAACCACGCAATACAGTAGGATATCTAGGATTTAGTATGCCATTGCGTCTGAGCTGTGCACGGTCGACATGATTGATTCCTAAATGAAGATCCCTTTGCAATATAGACTGCCTGTCATTTCCTCTACTGTTCGCATATTCAAGGAGAGTCAATGCTGGCTGAAGCCATTCATCTGATTTGATTTGTGCGGATGATTTAGTAGATTCATTTCGGATGCAATAAAGGAGACGTTGAGACTGGGCTTCTTGTTTTGCGGATTTAACGAGTAATGCTGCACGTATAAATGATGGTCGGTAAGGCCTGGCGTCACTCTTGTTCTTTGGCGAGTCTTCACGATCGGCCCGGAGTAAAATTAAGGGCAACCCGTCATCAGTCACTTTCATGATGAATGCTCCTTGAGATACATCAGAAACATTCAAACCACTTGATCCACGCAATATTATGGCGGCAGTCATTGATGCATCACTAAGCTCTAACGAGCTAGCATCTGCTCGATGTGACGATGTGTCGTGTACTATGAATATTTTACCACCTAAGTCGACCATTGGACGCTCGAAAAGAGATATTCGATGAGCGAAATCAAGCACTCTTCCCATTCTAGGAGTGGAGCAGAAATCACCGGGCTCCATCATAGGGCTGCTAAGCAGACCACCAACCGCAACTTTGAGACAGCTGTGCCGGAGTTTCTGAAACTCATCTGCCAAAAACCGACGTTCGTCATCCTGTGTACGGCCGTCAAGGGTACTTACTTTTTGGGCGACTGTGACTGAAGCTGTCCTATCATTTGGGTAATATCTTATTAAGCACTGGCGTAGATATCGGCCTCCATAAAATCGTTTAGTCTTGGGGTGGATTGCGGGTTCTTCATACATTGCAAGGTATACTCTACACCCAAATGCCGGATTGCGTTGATCTCGTTGAATTGCCATGGGTTTAAGTGGTCTTGGGCTTGCACGAAGTAAGAATGAGGAATCATCATCCGGGACCTCAACCACCCGTCGAATGCCACCTCCTTTTAGTGTAATATTGGCAGTAGAATTAGCTAGAGAGAGCAGCCCATCAGCAGAAAAGCATGGTTCGATGCGGATATCACATGTGTTGGAAGAAAAGAAGCTCGACAGGTGATGGAGCTCTCGGTGCATCACAACGTCTTTCTCTTTCATCCCGCACGTTCTTGCGACGAAATCCAAAGTTTTCAGATCATTCGTTTCCTTCAACCAAGATGCATAACGACGCTCGCGCTCTAATCGTAGGCTTGATGCAAATACTTCATTTGTGCCAAACGCCAAGTACGCTGGTGTACTGTGATTATTTTGGTGATGAGCATGCGAAATATTTGCGCTGGGCGATCTGATTGGCACAACCATGCTTCGGTCTTTGAAAAGATCAATCTCAGTGGCTGATTGTGCAAAACGTGCGATACGGTTACGGTTATTCAGTAGATTTGCTTTCACAGAGCCCACCAAGTTAGCATTCGATGGTGATCTTAGTCGTCCAGCCATTTCAGGGAACGGATCTAACTTTTGGTCAAGCACTCCGGGACGACTTTGAATTGCTCGCATCAAATTCTCAAAGCCGTTGTCTACGAGTAAACACTGACTTTCCAGCACTGATATTGTGTCAACCAAAATATTGATACCATCTAATTGTCGCAGCAATCGAGTGAAGTCGCCAGCATCTTTTCTCCGAAGAAATGCATGTTTGTGATAAAATCGTTGCAAAATAGTTTGATTTGATCGAACGATAATCGATAATACCTTGTAAACTTGTCCCGAGTGAAGCCATGCGGCAATTAATGTACGCATCGTGGAAAGCTCATTCGACTTGGGTAGTATGTAATCTAAATCGTCTTTGTCGTCGTGCAGAGACGAATCACCGTCTTCACCTAGATCGTCACCTTCCACTTGTCGATCGAAGGCATCTATATCACCAGTCATCTCCATTAGAATTGCAGAGAGGGAAGAGTGATCGTAAAAGTCCTTGGGCATAGCCTTGGTCTCTGAAAAATCATCATCGATGTCAATATCAAAATCATCGTCATCCGGTTGACTGACAGCAACTTTTGTTTGAGTATGACTCTGCTGTTGTGGGTGAGAGCGAACACCAAATAGTAATGCAGCTTCTATGATGAGTACAAGGTGTCTCACAGAGTCTTGACATTTTTGAGCATCCCAATCGATGATATAGTCTTGAGTCTTTTCACGTGCTTGGACAAAATCAACAAAGCTGCCTAATTCAATGATGGTCATTGAGAGTAAAGTAATTATTTGTTCAGCTCTCATCTTGCTGCCACCTTCACCTGCGAAGTCTACTTTCTTTCCAATTTTTTTGTCATCGTCGCGGAAAACAAATTCGTCGAATACATCTTCTTCAAAACCATCGGCAACTTTTTCTTTACTCTTGATACTTGTTGCTTCATCATTAATTGAATACTTCGTCTCAAGGACTACATCATTCATGGCGTTCTCAGTGCTATCATTTTTGCTCTCCAACAATCCTAGACCTGTGATTATCCATCCATTGACACTGTCAGGATTGAAACATCCCAGAACTGGTCCCAAGACACAACTCGCAAGCATTTCCACTATCATCGTATTCATTATAGAAGAATCCGACTCGCTTCGTGGTACAAGCATCTTAGTAAGCTTGGCTGCCAACACCCGACAGTAATCTAATTCGCATTCATCAATCAATCTGGCCTCGGGAGACAGCAATCGATCGTACAGTACGGCATCTTCATCGGGATACTCAAATTTGTCTTGAAAAGTCGAACCAAGCGGAGAGATTTTCGCCAGAGGATCAGCAAAAAGGAGGCTCGGTACGTCAAGACCAAAAGTAAGAGCACGGTGGAATCGACCAGCAAGAAGATATTCCCGGACGATAGCTATCTCAGAGACTTCCTCATCTTGGCAACTTATTGAGGCCCTAAATGACCCAGATGTCTTTAATGATGACTCACTCGGAGAACTAACCGTCCGCCGCTGCTTCTTTTCTACTGCCAAATCCTTCATCTTGCGATATACACGTAAATTCTGACCCAAAATATGTGGAAAATGCAATAGTAATAGTTCAAGCACATTCACATTCTCACATGCCCTCGTGGCAAGCATCCCCAATGCGCATGCAAAAATAGTATACAGAGAGTCAATGAAAGGGCTGGGTTGTGTGCCAGTAGTGGTCAGTATCATTGTTCGTTGCTGCTGTAACACTGCTGTTGGGTGTGACGCCACGTCGATTGGGTGCTGGTCCATGGGTGACGAGCACGGTGACGTATTTTCAACATCAGATACGGATTTGGCGGAGCCAGCAACTTCGGATAATCTAGGTCTTGTCTCGGTATCTTTGATTGATGATGATGGGACTATATCAGCGTTGTTGTCGATGTTGATACTCAATGCTGTAGATACATTGTCTTGATTCATTATGGGATGTGATGAAGGATCTTCTGCTGGATCATTATAAACAACATTTTCGTCCAATTTTGAATACCAACTTGAGATATAATCCCTCAATACAAACTCGATTAGCCTCGCTAATGATTCGTTCACAATTGTTGCTAAATTTGGCCACATAGTTTTCATTCGCACAGTTGCTTTTGTCCCTCTGTCGAAATTGTAAAGACTAACACGTCGATGTTTACGAGTACCACTCGGCTGCATTTGACCATCTTGGTGTTGTTGTTGTTGTGCCAGAGATTCTCGTTTTGCATTGTTAGCTTGTATAGCAGTCGATGCTTGCGTTCCTTTCACCATCTGCGCACGCAGAGTCCCATTGTTTACTGAATACCCTGCAGATCGCATCAAATAATGGTAGGAGTTGACATCATCCACTACTGTCTTGGACTTGATTGCATCTTTGGGTAAATTTGGCATTACTGCTATAGTACTATTCTGGCCCACCTTCCCTCCTCTGTCCCGTGTCACTGCCCCACCACCGTCTTGAATATCCGCCAATGCATCATATACATGGCCCGCAAATCCTAAGCCCAATCCAATGCCGAGAGATATCCCAACTACACGTAAACATAAATGCCATACGCTCAAAATGAATGTTGCCACAGCCAGAGTAGTTATTGTCCATAAATATCCAAAGTATCCAAATGATTGATCATCTATTATCATGTGTTGTTGTGGCTGCTGCTGTTGCATTTGGACGTAAACAAAACTTGCTAGAATCGGAGTTAGGAATATGACGAATTGGACGACGCGTCTTTTTTGCTGATCTTGCATATTATTATTAAAATATCGAACGTATCCTTGTACTGCACCCACGATCTGATCGAAGATGATTCTCATGATGTTTAGCGGACACCATAGACGGTGACCCTCCTCACCGATGCGCCTATGTTGATAAGGAACAAAGACAAGGCACCGGCCCAATTTATTATTACACAGCTAGCCACGAGATTCTAGAATCTGGAGCACTCGAACCAGCTCAAACGGAGACTATGCGTTGACAGGGGATTTTCATGAGCAACGATTACACCCGGCATTCTAGCACTGGTAGTAGCGCTGCTACCTCCGGCCTCCCCTCCCAACAAGATGAGAGTGAACGTCTATCGTCAGACCTAGCCCTATTTCTGTCCGATCCCAATTTACAAAGTGCATTGGCGGATGGTTCGCTCGACTTATCTTCCTTTTCATCCACGATTAATTCGGAATTGGCCACACTGGAACGAGAATGTATCGAACTACATCGACAGGCAGAGCCGGATATACGTATCCTGCGGGAAGAGTTGGATGTATGTGACTCAATATTGGCCGGGTTGCATGAGATGCTATTAGGATTTCAAGCCGACTTGTCGGGTTTAAGTGGTGATATACGACAGTTACAAGACCAAAGTAGAAGTTTGGCAGTACAGGTGGACAATAGACGTGGGGCAGAGGAGGGACTACGGCTCTTCCTTGAACGGATTGTGGTCCCACCCAATATGGCAAACACCATTTGTAGGGGGGAGGTCGATGAAATATTCCTCGAATGTGTGAAAGACTTGGAGGAGAAGTTTGCATACGCCCAATTGACTGAGAATAATTTGAATGATTATGATTGCTCGGACCCTCAATTGATTTCGAGTGCGGGAATTCCCCCGGCATCAACTGTGGCGGGGAGGGAGATGGTTGAACACTTATCAAAATTGAGATTACAGGCGGTGGATCGAACGCGGGCATACTTTTTGAAGGTGATGAAAGAATTACGACGACCCAAGACACACATTCGGATGATTCAATCACACGCATTACTCAAATACGAGTATCTGGTAGATTTTTTACAGTTGGCATCACCAGTGATCCATGGTGAGATACGAGATGTGTATGTGGAAAGCATGGCGAGGACATTGCAGAGTCTATTCCGAGCCTACCATAAACAGCTTCTTCTGTTGGATATGAGGCTGGCAACACGTGCCGACTTGATTGCTGTCGAGGAGTCTGCGTTACGAGATACTTTCTCAACAAAGGTGAATATGAGAAAGAGGGGAGATGCGTTTGCAGTGGGTGACCGGGCGAAGGTACTGGATGGATTGTCTCCCGATACGGGGGACGTTTCGGCAGCAGTTTCTACCCCCATCAATGCTCACCTGGCATTAACGAATGGGGACAAATACTCCTATGAAATGATTTACCGGTCTACAATGTCTCACCTTATTGATGCAGCTACCAATGAGTATGTCTTTGGGAGACAAATGTTTAAGGAGTATGGTACGGATGATCATTGGCATTCCATTTTTGACACAACAGTCTCATTGGTATTAGAGCAACTGGAGAATTATCTATTCAATTGCCATGATGCCATTGCCATCCTTCTTATGATCAAACTCACTCACTACTACAAACGCATTGTCAAAGCGCGCCGGATTGACAAAGTAATGGATTTATTCTTGGACCAAATAACGAATCTGTTCTGGCCACGATTGAAAATGATCATTGACTCTCATCTACGCAGCATTCGTACGGCCAATGCCAAACGAGTCGGTGTGGGAGATATTCATGCACATCTAGTCTCTCGTCGATATGCAGAGTTCACTTGCTCGATATTATTAATTCTGAACCGTGGTGTCAAAGTTACGAGCGACAGTCACGAAAATGGCAACACCAACCATCATGATGACATTACAACAACGATAGATCTTCCGGGACCTTCTCAGAGAGGAAGCGCCGGTGACATGCTCGTGAATGATATGGATGTAATGGTGGAAGAAATGGTTCTGCTACTAAAACGTCTCTCTGATATCCACCCTACCAACAAAAAGCGTGTAATTTTTATGATTAACAATCTTGATTCAATCATTACATTATTCAAAGAGCGCCGTGTGTCGGGTAAGGAGTTTAATCGTTTTTCGGAATTGCTAGTACAGCAGAGAGAGCTATTCGTTGAGGAAGAGCTACTCCAAACCTTTTCAAAAATGATCGCTTTCGTCCATCAAACCGAGGCTCATATGTCAGGTACCTCGGCTCCACGAGGAGCACGGGGCGTGTCGGCACCCGCCGATGTGGTAAATCCTGACGTAGTGGAAAGCCTCGTACGCGACTTTGCATCCAGCTGGAAGACGGGGATTGAACAAATTAACAAAGATGTATTGTCTTATTTCTCAAACTTTCGGAATGGCATGGAAATACTGAAACAGGTCCTTACTCAGTTGCTACTTTATTACACTAGATTTCAAGATGTTATACGAAAGGTCTGGAGAGGTAAGCCTCCAAGTTTTTGTAAAGACTTGGTCAGCACTGCGGTTATACTGGCTGAGATTAAGAAACATGCACTAAGCTTATAGTAATCCCAGCTGTGCGGTATTGTTGCCGAATAACAAATTCAAATAGAATTTGCTGTGTTCAAAAACGTCAAACACAGGTATTTATGCACTTATGTCGTAATTGAGGAACAATCCATCCTCGTCGTCAGTTAGTACGCTCTGAGGAACAAGAAATCGTGCGCCGTCTTCGCCAGTCTCCTTGTAGTCTCCTCGCAGTGTAGGTACCTATTTATCTAGCTGGGAAGTGCAAGTGTTGTTAATAGAGAGCCGAGAAGCATGGCATCATTATTATCGACGAATCGTCACAGCAACGCTGCGTTGATTTTCGGGATAATAGCCTACGCAGTGGGATTATGTTCTGTTGAGGCATTTGCATCGACGACGTCACTCCACCTACCCTTGTCGTCACCCTGCTATAGCTCGACAACTCAACAGTCTCTCTTTCGACGCACGAAAAACAATGATGCCCCTGAAGATGAATGTGTCCCAGATGATGATAATGATGAAGAGCTCAAAAATTCACGCAGATCGTTCCTATCGGCCACTGCATCCACTGCGTCCTTACTTCCTTTACGTGCTTATGCCGTAGCCTCTGACAAACAGACAAATATCTCCAACGATGAACTGAAGAAAATTATCTTATCAGATCTGGATAAGTCGTTCTTGGTAACAGCTGATATTACACGTTCGGTTTATGACGAATCTGCGACATTCACGGATGAAATTGATGTTTACACAATGGATAAGTGGATCAAGGGCACAAAGGCTCTCTTCATTCCATCTGGATCACGATTAAAACTTGTGGGAGATGTTGATGTCACTCAGTCGGAAGTGTCTTTTCGTTTTGACGAAGATCTCATGTTTAATATACCATTCAAGCCGGTGTGTAGCCTTACTGGGAAGTTGGTTCTTACCAGAGATGAGAATACAGGATTGATAACAAGTTATCGTGAATATTGGGACCAAAGTGTGAGCGAAGTATTAAAGACTGCTAAATTTGGAAAGAAAGCATAATGCATTGGTAATATCTTAATCCGGAATTTTATCCATTAATTGTCGAATACCTTCAATGTCATTCGGATCGTTACCATATTGGCTGAAACACGTGCGACATATCACCATACCTTTTCCTCGACATGCCTTGCAAATTACACGTTCTCCATATGTCACAAATGTTCCATCATCACAATTTGGACATGATATTGCTCTTGTGCTGTTACATTCGGGACACGGTATTTGTTTTTGTGAATCTGGGAACGCTGCACTGTCATTTTCTCTCCCCATCACACTCCAAATTGCTCGAGCAAGGTTGCCATTTGCTGTTCCTCCCAAGAAGTAAACGGGGATGATCCAAAGTGGAAAATATCCCGTCTCACCAGCGTCATTATAGTGATACGCCCAAGAGTCAGGGAGGAATGACATTAGTCCCACCTCAATAAGCGGTCCACCGATCGCAGTGGCAGCACTCGTAATGAATCCTGACTTTGTTCTATCTAATACATAGTAGCCCCCCGCTGCCAAAACGCACATGATTAGTAAAATGATTGCTCGGTCCACATGATTGACAAACAATACACCCGAAAACCAATATTGAAGAGTGAAATATGCCACACCGATCAAGACTTTGGGCGTGGTAGGGTTTAGTTTTGATGATAACGATAAATTCGTCTTACTTATTGAAGCATCTAGCAATATATACATCCATCCAATCAAAAATCCAGCTAATCCAAAAAGAGGTGGCACCCAGTATGTTGTAACACAGGTTAGTAATTGCATACCTCCGTCACCGCCGACCAAGATTGGAACGATAACTGGATTGTTGTAAGTCAGTACGCCGAATAGAGAATGATACGAATCTAAAAACGGACCCAGAACTGCACCACAAAGTATCATTGACAATGAAAAATAGATTGATTTTGTAGGATTTGATAGTGTCGTGTCATTTATGATTTGCATCGGTGACCTTGTCAATACTAAGTTCTCATTATCATCCTTCAATGAATAAAATGAAACCTTGCTCATCTTTTTGTGAGTTGTAGGGTAAAGGTTTGGAGGTTGAGACCAGCAATCTGAGCATTGTTTCACCGTAGACTTCTTCTGCCGCAGCAAGTCAACCGAGAATCCACGAGTACCAACGAAAAGTGCAGCAACATAACATAGCTTGAGCAAATAATCTAGATTCCCCATTCCCAATTCTCTTCATTTTGGCGGGTTCACGTCGTGAGAAGATGTCGTCGCCATCTCAATCCTCCCCTCCTCCTTCGTGTCATTCTTCATCTCGAGATGTAAAACGAGCAAAGTATGAAGCAAAGCAGGAGAGTCAGCGGATGGCGAAGGAGGTGGAACAAAGTTTAGCTGAAAACCGAGCACTTTGGTTAAATGGCCGGGAGGACTATGCAGCATTCATTACAGTACAGGATGTTTGTGATATTAAAAGATTACTGGGGAGGAACGAGGAATCTGTATCATCATGCATTAATGATGCAAGGACGAAAAGATTACTGCAAATATCAGATTGGATAGCCCCCTTCTTTGACTTAAAGGAACTGCCGACAAGTAAAGTGACGAATGAACGACTATTCGTGTCGGAGGGTACCGAGGCTGTCCGAATGATGATACAGCGGTGCGTGGGGGGCACGAACAACGGCTCTGATACAATCCCTCCCCCTCCTCCTCCTTCGGTTCGTCTCTTTTCCATCCTTACGAAGCCTGCAACTTTTTTCGATCCTCCCACACATCTCCTTCAAGACATTGAAGAACGAAGGTTGTTTGGAGTAAGTGGATCATCGGGAATGTTACCTTCTTTAAAAATAGTCATTGCTGACGAAAAAGCAATGACAGAGATTGCTGGATTTCCAATTGCACGTGGCGCCATGGCCTGTGGGGTCATCCCAAACTATATACAAACGAATGCGTACTCTTGGTTGAAAGGAATTCTGTCGAGAGATTATCCTACGATGATGGTTAACTCCACAACGAACCAGCAAAGACGTCTTCTTGCGCTTGACGCAGTCTCCAATGCGGCTAATATGGGTTCCATCATTCGTACTGCTGCTGCATTTTCCATCGATGCAATTATTTTAAGTGACGATTCCTGTGATGCATTTTATCGACAATCGGTTCGCACATCAATGGGGCACGTCATCTCACTGCCAATAATACGAGTATCTGACTGGGAAAACAGTCGACGTGAAGATGACGTAGACGATGATGACGGTGAATGCATTGGATTGGCCAAGGTTTTGAAATGGCTACGAAAAACGATGAACGTTGAATGTCTTGCTGCAGTCGTAGATGACGACAGGGAGAGGAAATATGACCAACCATTCGTGCTACTTGAGGATCAAACAGAGACAAGTCGATCTTGGTGCTGTGTGTTGGGAAATGAAGGTAATGGTATCCGTGATACTGTAATTCAAGAATGTGATATAAGAGTGAAAATTGGAATGGCGGGTGGAGTAGATTCATTATCATTGCCAATTGCGGCTGGTATTTTATTGCACAGCTTGAGCAGCAGTCGCTCGGAGAAAGAATAGTGAATTCACTACAAACGCGGTCTCGTAGGCGTGTCGACTCCTACGATATCCAAGATGCAGATATTGCTTTCAGTTTACAACCTTCTCTCTCGGGCGATAACATCTTTAGGACTGCTGTGAAGGCGACGATGATCTCACCTGAACCTCTACTTTCGTCAGATCGATCGTCGTCTCTTTCTTCAATCTGATGTGCTGCCTGTTGTTGACGGCATCGCGATATCCGAGGTAGTGCCTTATTGCATCTCGCCTCGTCTGCTTGCTGCGAACAGCCTCTTGATGGCGTGACTGGAAGGTTATGTCTTCTGTCGGAGACATGAGCTTCCAGTGAATGTAAATGAAAATGCCGAAGCTTCAGTGAAAGTGAAAATGAAAATGGATGTGATAAAATTTGAAGTGTGTGCGCAACAAGGTCAAAAATCTTCATCTGAAGAGGAAATAAAAGAGATCCTGTCATGTCTAGAGTTCTCATCCTTTTCGCCACCCTCATCCTGGGATTGATCGGAGCAGTGAATGGGTTCGCATTCGGACCCACGGAACGTCCAAAGTATCCTGTAACTGCCGATTTGGGTTGCAAACCAGGTGGGCTTTCGGTCACCATGTGTCCTGTTCGACAGGATTGCTTCGCGGACAAGCAATTCAAGAACGGTGGACGATGTGATTGTAAGTACCATTATTGCCTTATCCGCATATTGTTGCCTATGTGATTCCTCCAAGCCCCACATTCACACACCGCTTTCCTTTATCTCACAACAAAGGCAATCCTCTCTTTTGGAAGTATCAAAAGAGTCTTCCCTTCAACCCTGATTCTGAGTGGGACGATGGTTTCACCACCGAGGATTGTCAGGATGATCACTTTTCGAGGTTCCTCTCGAACGTCTTCTATGGAATGAACATGGCCATGTGTTTAGCCTTCATTTATACTGATGGTGTCGTTTTACGGGAGCTTGTCCGCGCCAAGGCACTGAAGTGGAATGCCACGGCTTACAGCCTTGTTGCCATGTTCATTTATGCCACTTCCATGTTTTTCATTTCTATGATCTACTTCCTCAACAATTGGGATCGGGATGTGATTGAGTTCTGGTATAATTCACGTGCGCTCCTCTTCGTCTACTTGAAGGCACCCTTCGAAGTTATCGTCGATTTTGAGATTTGTCTCACGTGGATCGATCTCTATGACAGGACCCAGAAGATGAGTAAGAACAGTTCCAGGGCTCTTAATGTGCTACGCTGGTCAATGCGTCTTATTGCCGTTGGCGTGGCAATCGCGAGCTACTACATGACGAGGTTTGGTGGCATCGTCGGTCTCTTGACTACCAATATGTTCTCCCCAATCCTTGGAGGGATCTTCACTCTTATTGGAGGCAACCTCATCATCAAGGTGCTTTGCCCGAACAATAAGGACGTTGCGAATCCTAACTGGATCATTGCTTCGTCGATTCGCCGTGCTGTGAATAATGGTATCATTTGCAGTTTCTTCCTAATTTTCGGCCTTGGTGGGATGACCCTTACTGTTCGTCATCCTCTGTATGGCCACAGCTATGGTTGGTTCTGCACATGCTACTTCTGCATGACTGTCGTTCGGATCTGGAACTGGCTTCAGTATATTATCTGTGGTAGCAGGAAGCACTTGAAAAAGTTCAGCACCGAGCAATCAAGCTCTTACTTCGGATTCAGTACCATCGGACTCAACAAAACTCTGACGAACGTCAGCTCTCGACTAAGCAGTGCTGCCAAGTCGAGTGTGCTTAGTTCCAAGTCGTCTGCTGCGTTTACCGGAAAAAGTGAGGCAGCGTAGATTCATAAACATGCTTTTTTACGAGCAATGATGTTCGCGTAGACCTGTTGACTCATAGATTCTAATTGTAACTTCCCTTTATGTTTATACTGGGTACATACAGAGGGACCATGTCTTTGATGCATCAGCTCGTGAACCGCGTTCTCAACTCAAACATACCGAGCATGTTACGATGAGCATGAGCAGTGACACTTCCTCCGCCGACGACGTTGCTCTTCCAGCGGCGTCCAATCCCACCGACTCTTCTTCCTCTCCATCATTACAGAATGAAGGACAAGGAGGTGGTGGTACGACTACTGAAGACTCATCGCCGCCCGACGACTCCTCCACCTCCACCCCTCAACATCATCACCACCAACAACAACAGACGTCTTCGAAGAAACGCCGATCAAACATCCAACTAAACAAGGACGACCATCCGGAGGGAGACGATGGTAATTGTTCCGACGAGGCAGATAGAAATTTTGGTGATATCAATGACGAGGGGGGAAATCGAAGTGATCCATTCCAGCGAGCATCTGAGGATGTGCTACAGAAAAGGAAGATGGCAAGGGCAGGTCTCTCGCCTAAGTGGTCGGCTACAGTCGATGTGAAGAATAACGGGGGTACACCAACTGAGGAGGATTCTGGACTCTCGTCCTCATTTTCCGCTAGCAAACCAACGTCAGCATTTGGATTAGGCACACACACCCCTGCGTTTGGATCAGTCACTGCGGGGGTAGGTTTTGGGACTGTGGCAGCCGCTGCTAATAATGGAGAACGGTCAGGCTTTGCTTTGGGTTTTGGGAATGCTGCTAGTGGTGACGATACAAGCATGTCGTCCAAATCGTCGAGCTTCGGTGGGGGGTTCGGTTCGGGCTTTGGCACCGTTTCCGGTGGATTCGGATCACTTAAGTCATCGTCGTCCTCTACTTTTGGTTTAAGCTTTGGTTCCACGTCGAATAAAGCAACTGCTACTACTTCAAGCGATGTACTCGCTTCGAGCAACGATGATGGTGGCATCCCCACCAAGGTATCGTCGTCGTACGATGCTTCTCCTACGCCAGAAACAAGTCCAAATACAAAATTTCCCATATCGGAGGTAGTTGACACTGCCAATGGTGAACAGGATGAGGAATGCCTGTGTCAGATCCGTGCTCGGCTGTATAAGATGGTTCCTGAGGACGAGAGCACCAACTTGGCAGTTGAAGACCAAGACGTAGCTGTTCCGTCGGTGCCATCAACGCAACGGAATTTGGATTTGGTGACAAAGGTGAAAGGGGACAAAGAAAGAGATGGATCATCTAAAAATGAGGCAAAAGAGTCAAAGGGAGAGGCAGAGGTAGAGGAGGCTGCTCCAACGAAGCCAAAGCTGGTACAAAAAGAAGCAGGCCTTGGCCCTGTACGGATCCTCAAATGCAAAATTCACAATAAACCGAATACCGCAGACGAGCAGCAAACGTCAGCGAGGATAGTACAACGGCAAGAAACTTCGGGTGGTGGGGCATTCCGGGTCATACTTAACGTTCGTCTCGAACCAAAGTCGTGTACATTCAATCGACGAGGCGATAAGTTCGTCCAGCTGAATGCTTTGAATAATTCTGGTTTGATTGATAGCTATTTGTTCAAGGTTAAAACAACGGTGGATGCGGATACCCTAGAGAATATATTGAAAGATGTATTGCAAGTTTGAGGGTTTGATTACCAATGTTCTGCATCAATTGTACTCGATTGTTTTCTTTGTGATGGCAACTTATTTGCCACACCAATTAATCTTGTACCTCACATAACAATAACTCTGGATTATCTTACCACGCATTACCTGCTATTGCCGTTTTATCATTGCCTTTCTTTCGTTTCATTCTCTGTTTATTGTTATCATCCGCTTTTCTTTTAGCGACAGCTTCACTTTTATCCTGGTCAATCTTACCCAACAAGTGAGCAACACACGGTGCGGCGATATCAACAGGAAGAAGTTCGTTTGGTGGAATGTATTTGTAATACATATCGCTACTTTCCTCGTCATCATCCTCACCATCATCATCATTTTCCTCCTCCTCACCGTCATTATCGTACTTCTCGAATGCTATACAACAAGTTTCACTCCTCTTCCAAACGCTAAGAGTGTCTCTAACATGTAGCCAGTTGCTTTCGAGTTTCATTCGTAATATGCAGTGATACTCGGCAGCCAATCGCTGCTGGAATTCACTCGAGGATGATCGCCCAAAGGGAGCTTGTTCGAAGCTTAGGGTATCGCCGAAGAGTTCACCTACATGAATGACTGTAGAGCCTGTGTAGTGCTCCAGGCACATCGCTGCCATTGACATGGGTGAATCTGTTTTCTCCTCACATTCATCATCGTTGTTGTCATCTTGCTGGTAATCTTCATCTGGATAACACAAGAACAAAGTCCTATCGGAATCTCTGATCTTTGCATCTTCTGATAGAGAAGCAGGCCCACCATGACGGATGACTAGTTTCTGTGCTTTGGATTTACAATCACTATCATTGTTGTTCGTTTTTGGCATACTCTTGCGTTCATCTGAGGAGAATTTTCCACCGTCATCCAAACTTGCATCAAGTGCAATTACATCGACCCCTCCGACTGTATTCATCCATCTTGACCAATAGGCGTTGGCACCACATCCAACCTCGACTATAGGTGCAAAGTGTTGAAAGACTTTGAGCAATCTAGGATCAGGCGTCGCCCATGCGTATGAATTAACGAGAGTCTCACCAAGGTCCGCTTGATCTTCCCATATCTCAGCTCGTCGTTCTGGGGTGACGTGTGTCGAGGAGAAGAAGTGACTGCGTATCGTCGGGGAGAGAGAGTCCAGGAATCGTTGCTGTGCCGTTAACAGTGGATTTTTGCCGTCGTTCATATTTCTCATTCTTCGGTTGATCTCTATCAAGGGTTGGTAATGATGTGGGGATACGATGGTTCTGTGGCATTTGGCGGGAGGGAATCATTGTCGCTTCCCATTTCCCCAGCTTTCCCGATGCCCGCGCGCCGTCGCTACAGCGTCCGTGTGATGACTGCATTGGTGGCGCTCATCATTGTTAATCTTCTCGCGTTGTGTATGCAAGTGTATCACCACCTTCCCGCTGTTAACGTTCGAGTAGTAGAACCTCTACCGTCATCGAGTATGGTGATATCAGCTCGTATGCAAAATCAGATTTCATCGTCATCCAACGAGGCAGAGGCCGATGCGCTACTTCTCCCATCAAATTCGTCATCAACATCAAAATCGTCGTATGTGAGATATGACCTTTTAACAACAATACTGGAACGTGACAATGTCCGCAGTGTGGCTCATCAATTGCCATCGATACCGCATCGAAGACGTATGATTGCTGGTACCGATGGCGTGCCAGCTGATGCGGTACGGAATCTTACCTACTTTCTTGAATCGAGGTTGCGTCCAGACGAGGAGGATCGACCATTGTATGTGTACAATCCAATGCTAGTACCATTGAATCGAAAATATATCGACGATACAATATTAGACGATTTAGGTTTATTATTTGATTATGAAGAATATAAAAGACCGCCAGCATACATCGCGGTATATCGTGTATCAAACTTTGGTAATTGTCATGGTCCCGGACGAGGAGTACCGGAATCGATACGAAATTTCCTGGGATTGGCATTACTAGACAGAGATCTTAATATCGTTCGAACAATGGAAGATGAGCGCTATACCGACGTTGTTATTGACCTGAACAAGCAATTGTTCAAAGCCAATTGGACTCCCCGCGGGAAGTCGGTAGAGAAGCAATTCTTTCAGGATTGTCAACTAGTCGTGGCTCCATTACCATTGTCACCAGTGAATGCCAAGGCAGATAGGTTGATGTTGATCTGCAACGAGTTTATCACACATGTACGATTAGAGCGAACAGGAACGTTCAAATGGGCATCGAGGGTTCATACTGATAAGAGGGTGAAGATACGTTTTGAGAATACATACGGATCCGCATTGCAACTCACAGCGCTTGAGATGCCGAACGTTATTATGCGTCATGGGGACAATAAACATAGCGAGAAAAATCTACATTTCTTTCGACAGGTTGTCACTTGTGGTGGAGAGGATGAGCTTGGTGACGGGTATTTAGAGATTTGGCCCGGTGGTCCTCATGAGACAAGATACATTGATTTTGTCAACTACAACATTATTAGTACTACAAAATCAACTGTAAATGAACCAGTGGCATCGTTCACGACCATAGACGATGTTGGTATTAGTCCTTTGAAATCGCGAGATTCAGGTTCAGCGTGCTGTATATCTATTCAATGGCATGATGACAACGATGAGGATGGTGAAGGACGCCGCTTACTGCTAGGATTCTCGCACCGCAAGACACGCAAAGGTCTCGCAAACGCAGGGTCACCACAATACAACTATGTTAGTCGGTATATGCTTTCGAGCCCATTCCTCCATTCGACATCGTTGCTAGAAGTGGATTCTTCTGTTTAGGATTCGAACTTGGATTGCAGAGTATCAGTGATTATCAGGAAAAAAGTGAAGACATGACAAACGAACAAGTCATTGGTGCTGCGAATGATTACAGATTGAAAATTAATGGAGAGGTGTTTGATAAATGTCCCTCAATCCACTTCGTAACTGGTATCACTGATAAATTAGATGAAGAGGAAGAGACGGCAATTATTTCGTACGGGGTAAATGATTGCTATCCGAGAATGATTGAAGTACCTAAGAAGGTCCTTGTCAGTTTGTTGAAGGGATCACCAGAAGTATAAGTAAAATAAGCCTTTGACTATTATTTAGGCAAAGTATTGAAGTTGTACCGCCTCTCTCTTCGTTGGTATTCCCCACATGTGGCACCGCCCTCCTTTCTAGCAATCGTAGCCTCCACCTTGACCAATCTTGAGCTCAAACATAGGTATTATGTAGACTGGCATGATGAAAAAATTATTGTTACTATTCGGCGTAGAGGTCGTCTCCGTCGACGCCTTCTCGTCATTGCTACCATCAACACCGGTCATCGTCCAGACGAAGATAAAAAAGGGGAGTATTGCTTTCCAATCTGCAATAACTTCGTCCGTAGAAGATACTATAGGAATCAATGTGAATATTGCACCGTCAAACACGTTGCTCGATGCTGTCGTGTGCGGTGGTGGGCCTGCTGGATTACTTAGTGCAATCATGCTGGCTCAGACCTTTAACTACAACGTGAAGGTGTACGAACGATTACCACCACCGCCTTCTCCGACGGACGAGTCTGTCTGGGAGGACATCGCAAAATTTTATCTCATTGGATTGGGGGAGCGAGGGCAGGCTGCTCTGAAAGAATTTGGTGTTTGGGAGGATGTCAAGGCGTGCTGTACGGCAGTACCTGGCAGGATGGATTGGGCACCGGTTGCTGGTCCAGAGGCGGGGGTGGAGAGGCTATTTGTGGACCGTCCTGTAAATACTCAAGTGCTTCCGCGAGATAAGCTTGTAGGGGTATTACATCAGCACATTTTGAGAAACTACGAGGGTAAGATCGACTTGCAGTATCAGAAAGAAGTAACACCGATTGACTTTGATAATGAAGATGGGTCGTCAGTTTTGATTGGAGTGTCGTCTTGTGATTCTGCTAGCACCCCACCAAATATTGGAATGAAATTAGATGATACTCTTTGCGATGTCGATAGATTTGAGTTGATAAGCACGAAGCTATTGATCGGTTCTGATGGTACGCAACGAAATATTGCAAACGCTATGGTAAAAGCCGACAAAATCAAACGCACGTCAATGTCTGTCATTGAACGGATGAGATATGGTCCGACGTTTCACATCAAGAGGTATGTGGATGACAATCAGAGAATTTACAAAACGATTCCATGGAAGGTTCCCACTAAATGGCGGAATGATCTCAACTATTCGGCGAGATCCAAAGATGGACGCGTTTTCTTTGACTCTTTACCTGCCGATGCTGATGGAAATCAATGCGGAGTACTCCTCCTGAAACGAGATGATCCATTGGCTCAAGAGAACAGTGATCAAAATGAGCTACGTGAGCTGTTCAATGAAGTTTTCCCACAGTTCTCGACTGAATTAAGTGATGACGTAATCGCAAGCGTTGCCAGGAAGCGTCCTTCTTACCTTCCTAGCTTCCGATACGCTGCCCCGAGACTGAATCAAGGTGATCGTACCGTTATTTTGGGAGATGCAATCCATACTGTCAAACCCTATTTTGGTGAGTGTGTGTGCGAGAAAATCATCTTGAAGTTTTGATGCGGTCTTCTTCTCACTGTGCTCCTATCGTAGGTTTAGGAGCAAATTCTGCATTAGAGGATGTCCGAATCCTCAAGCGTTGCATTGAATGTACATCCTCTATGAAAGAATCAACTCACTTATTCTCTAAGGAGCGAGCAGAGGAATCGAAGGCTCTTGTTCAAATTTCTCGGAAATTAGATCGACCAGGTCTGCTTGGGGTTTTTACCTTCATCATGCCGCTGGTTGTCGACTCAATCTTCAATAAACTTGCTCCTAGGATTTTCTCGCCAAATACTATCGCCATGCTTCAAAAGAGTGAGAACACATTTTGTGGCTTGCGACGCCGTAAGAGAATGGAGCGAGTGGGACAATTTTCAACTCTGGTATCGTTTGTAACTGTGCTCGCAATTGGAACAAGACAATTGATTAGATCAATATCTCGAGAGACTGGAAAAGGTAATACGACTGTGATATTTGCTCTTTTGGGTAGCATGGTAGCAATTGCATTGTCAAAAAAGTTGGCTCCATTCCTGATACCGGGCTTGCGCCAGCAGACGTCTTAAAAAAGAGATGAGCATGCGAATGAATCCTACAAAGTGAAATGAAAGATGTTGGTACTTTAATTGAATTTTAACAAACTATCTCTACTCTATTTACTTGTTTCGATTTTTGCATTAAGGATGCTCTGTTTATCCATCATCTTCCAAATAATCACACCTCATCTCAAACACCACGTCTCACAAATTAAATATCTATTTACGTTAAGTACTTTCCTTTTAAGACTCCTCTTTTGAATCCGCCCCCCGACCACCACCCACTTCCACTTCATATCTACAACGGCGGTCAGCCACCAGAAATCGCTCTTAAATCTCAGTCCTGTTTGCAACTATGGTATTGTTTACTCCCACAATTTTCGTTTGCCCCTCCGACGTCCATCATGATGAAGATCATCATCATCAGCACGCTCGCGATACTCTACGCTGCCCAGTCATCATACGCCGCCAACATCACCGAATGGCTAGAGTCCCACAACACGCGTCGCAAGAAGTACCATGAAGCGAATAACAAAACTGTCGTAGACCTGAAGTGGAGCACTGGACTCTATGGTCTAGCGAAACAACATGCAGATGAGAGCGCTCAGAATTGCGCACGTGTGGCATATACTGGAGATTATGGATTCAACGGAGCGCAATTTACCCCTAAAAATCTTACTGCAGAATCAGCACTCAACATTTGGGAAGGTAAAATGTCGAGCGGTTACCCCGATAACGGGGCCATCACACAAGCTATATGGAGGGCTACTCGTTATGTTGGATGCTACACTGCGGTGAATGATGTTCGACAATGCTCTGTTGCAATCTGTCTATACGCCAAGCCGGGAAATTGTAACATGGTTGGAGCTTCTGGTTTGACCACGGCAGCGATCAATAAATGGAAGAACCTAACCTACGCCGACTACAGCGTGTGCACACCTGCTTGTCCTCCTGAGGGATGCGAGCCCACCCCTATGCCTACTCGCAAACCTACGAAGACGCCAACCACGACGGAGCCTACCACGTCGAAGCCTACCACATTGAAGCCTACCACGAAGGAGCCTACCACGAAAAAGCCCACCACGTCGAAGCCTACCACGTCGAAGCCTACCACGTCGAAGCCTACCACGAAAAAGCCTACCACGAAAAAGCCTACCACGAAAAAGCCTACCACGAAAAAGCCTACCACGAAAAAGCCTACCACGAAAAAGCCTACCACGAAAAAGCCTACAAACTAAGGAGCCTATGCCAAAGATGTATAGTGGGAAAGCTGCCCTAACTTACATGCTGTGTTGCCTGATGATGTGATGTGTTTGTTTAGTATCATCATTTAATGAGACCATGTTTTTCTGCTTTTTTGTGTCATTGGTAGTTACGTACTTAAGTCTATTTAAGGCCCCGTCCCTCTTGGCGTTGGGTGAAGGAGTGAGGATGTCGTCGCTCCCCACCATGGTTCCTCCACCATAGGATAGGTCCTGTTGAGGTTTACGGTGGAGAATAGTACCATGATTCCGAGAGCCCTCTTCACTTCGGTGGCCAAATCTATCACAACCCGTCGTGCTACAGCACTACTCCGCCCTGAACACCGCATACACCTTCTCTTTGGCGCAAACACCGATGTCGGCAAGTCCGTCATCTCCGCTGGTCTCGTTCGCGCCGCAGCGTCGTCGTTGTCCGTCGCAACATCGGCGACGTTGGGACTGTCTCCATCTGTGAACTACATCAAACCACTACAATGTGGTGGATCGGATGAGGCATTTATCTTGGACCAACATCCCAAGAACAACAAAAACGATTATGGCTACGAGCAGCTGCACATCGCTTGTCAGACGTTGTATTCGTGGGACACACCCGCGTCACCTCATCTAGCAAGTCGCCTTGAGGACCTGCCCGTTTCGAACGACGAGGTCCTTGCATCTCTCCGATTGACATTAGCACGCATCGATGATAATGATGATACGGAAGGGGAAGGAAACAATATCAGCATCGTAACAATTATCGAAACTGCTGGAGGTGCACTTTCTCCATCATCATCATCACCGCTCAATGAAAACTCAGACACACTCGGAGATGGTAATTGGGGATGGACAACACAGGCGGACCTGTATGCATCGTTGGATATACCAGCGGTATTCGTGGGAGATGGAAAATTAGGTGGAATTGGTGTTACACTCGCATCGTTGGAGGCGCTGTGGTCACGGGGGTATCGGATTGACGCGGTGGTCTTTGTCGAGAGCGGAGTTGCAGGTGGTGACATTCAATTTGGAAGGAGTAATGCAGACGCTTTGCGAGAGTATGTGTCAATGAACAAGCATCATGGTGATTCGTCGAGTATTCTGGACGAAGATTCGATAATATGCCTGCCACCTTTACCGCACATGCCACTTCCGCTCTCAGATTGGTACGAAAGTAATCAAGGAAAATTTATGAAATTACATCATTTATTGTGCAAACGATGGAAAAATAGTTTGTCAAAATGATTGGGGGTCACAAATCAAGATGACAACCTGACATCTTCTTGACGAAAATGTCCGTCATTTGTCGCAACTGCTGGAGCAAATTAATGTTAATATGAAAAAAATTCATAACCAATATGAGGCTACACTATCTTTGTGGAATACCAACGAAGAGAGAGGCGGTACATCTTCAATACTTTGCCTAAATAATAGTCAAAGGCTTATTTTACTTATACTTCTGGTGATCCCTTCAACAAACTGACAAGGACCTTCTTAGGTACTTCAAT
>Ga0247832_1002879_pt1 | contig 24953 bp, 16 predicted proteins | sample LaCruzMarch2015__10_FD_192407 | JGI IMG/M metagenome (GOLD analysis project Ga0247832, IMG submission 192407) | Freshwater microbial communities from meromictic Lake La Cruz, Castile-La Mancha, Spain - LaCruzMarch2015_4m | ecosystem: Environmental > Aquatic > Freshwater > Lake | place: Spain... | reverse complement strand
CTCGCAGCGCTGCCAAATGACGTTGTCGAAATGACGCAAGCCATGCAGCATGATGAATTGTCCGAGTACGATGACGAAGAAAATTAAAGATTCCTTTATAATATTCAGTCCGCCACTCCTCCCTAATTTATAAAAAAAACGGCTGATGCAAATACGTTTTTATGTTTATCAATTACAGTTTATATCAGCTAACCATTTCATTTGGGACAATTATGTTTCTCTACTCACTTTCGCTTACGGCATCACTAAACAACGATTCCTCGTCAGTCTCGTAAATGGTCCCCGGAATCCGGTAAGGCCGCCTTGCTAAATACAACCTATGCTCATAATGAAATGGTACCCATCGAACTTGGGAAGTAAGATCACCAAATACTTGATCAACCATTTCACGCGCGCTGGTAGCATGAAGTTCTTGCCCTGGTTGAGAGGCCACAATAAGCGGCCGATCAGCAATCGATACAGAAAGGGGACGCGTACCATTCTCGGCCTGACGGATGGCCACGAGGATCGTATCCCTCGCCGAATCGAGACTTACACGATATTCTCGGAACATACGCTCAATTTCGTTGCGTACACATTCGATGTGATTGAATAAATTATCCATTCGATGATTACGGGTAGTAGGTCCACGTTCGCGAGTAGCGTCATAAGGAATCTCATTATTAGCATCATAATGAGCTACGTCGTTCTCTATCACCAATTTGGCAGCCCTAACAAGCGCATAGATCATACTAAGAACCGCAACCTCAAAATTCCCGGCGTGATCCTCCATGATGACACAAAAGTAATACTCCAATCCACACGAATATGGACCTGACATATCACCTAAAACATGCTGTTCGTCAGGAAACTATGTTCGATCTCGCTCTCGGTATTATTCTAGAGACGTAGTTCAATACAAAATTTTTTCTTTTTTCTTTTTTCTTTTTTTCTTTTCTTTTTTTTTGCAATGTTTGCCACACATATTGGCCGTTTAGGCAGTGTGAGACATCCGGAGCCGAATGTCCCTACCACCTTTTTGTGTGGGACACAGTGGCACGATTGCCTTTCATGGCGATTTTTTCAGGCTTTAGCTTACGCCGAATCACAAGGGTAAAAGAGGAAATTCTATTTCGGATTATCTTTTACTTTTTTACCTTGTTTTAGCGTAATTCAATACTAGGACAATGTCCAAGTTATTATGCAAATCACGTTTTCTTTGCATGTAATTACGTAGCGTAGCTTTTTGCCTTTCTCTTTTGTCTCACACCGCCTAGTCTACCACATGTGTAGCAATCAAAGGCGCAACAAGTTTTTCCTGCAAGGAAAATCTATGGTTATGTACCAATAGTAGGCTATCTTTATCTGCCCACTTAGTGGCATAAGAGCGGCGGGCCGGCATCGTTATCGTTACGGAATGAGTATTATAAAAAATGAAAATGGGAGTGGCGTCAAGTCCGAAAACCCCTAGACAAATTCTCTTTCTCTTTTTGATTTGATTCCTACGTACAAAGATACTAGACGGTTTTTCGCCAATCCAAGTGCTCGAAATTCACCTCGGCGTCACGTACAGACTGCTCTACCTACGACTTCTCAGACCCACATAGAAAACATAACAGCTTTTTTGAGACGGTCGGACATTGGTCAATTTGTGACGTGTGATGAGCTCATTATTTCACCATGGTGCCACCGCGGCGGCGGCAGATCACGTCTGGTTCGTTCCAGGTTGAGAGATGGCTGGACCCTAAGGGCTTAATCAAGTCTATAGACGTAATTGAAGCGATTAGGTGCTTTGGGTCCAGCCACAAATCAAGTCCGATTTTGGACGCAACAGTCTGTACCCCTGCCCAAACTATTTTTAGTTGAATTGGGTATATTGACGGCAGGAGGAGGGAGGGAGGGTTGCAATGCCCAGAAGATCATTGGGCGAAGCTCATAAAGACTGCAAACTTCGTGCTGCCGAGCCATGAGGCGCTGTTTAAGGACCCACCGGCGAAGGAGGACTGTCCCATTTGCTTCCTACTTCCTACCAAGCCTGGAGGAGTTCTGGCCTGTTTTTCACTTCCAGACGCGACCATATTGTCCATACCAATTTATGACTTTGCAGATGAGCATGAGGAGTTGGCAAGAATGGATATGGAAGAATATTATTCATGTTGCGGAAAGAGCATTTATAAAGGGTGCAGCCTTTCCTCATTAAGTGCCCCTTTTGCAATTCCGACCCATGTAGCAAAACAGACAAGAGGATGTGGAAGACATAAGGAAGCGGGTTAAGGCAAATGACCCTGTTGCGATGTGTATGCTGGCTTATCGACCACAGGATCAGACTAAGGCAGTGGAAATTTTACGCTAGGGCAGCAGAGCGCAGAGCTTGGTTATAATATGGCGCATTATAACCTGGGTAACTTTTATCTCAATGGGGTTTATTTGAAGAAGGCCAAGTTACACTATGAGGCCGCAGCTATGGCCGGCTTTACAGATGCAAGAAGCAACCTTGGAGGAATGGAGGCACAGTCGAGAAATATGGAACGAGCTGTTAAATTGGACGATTGCAGCATCAGCTGGGTGTTTCGGTACCATGCATCTTCTGACAAAATATTTTGAAATAGGTGATGTTAGTGGAGAATCAATTGACTCAACTTTGGCAGCATACAATAGCTCATGTGCCGAAATGAGAAGTGAAGCAAGAGACACATATATCAAATTCAAGGACACAATTTAAAATTATGTAGTGTCTCAGGGATGATTGCATCGTTCAAACTCATTTACAAGGAGGAGGGGGGGATGCTCAATTCTCAGATTGCTGCCATTGAAACCCATGTTGTCAGTTCTCCGTTAATTATACTCTGCTTATGTTCAAGAGAAAGTTTATATAAAAATGACTTTTTCATCGTTTTTCTATCATATTTTACAAATCTAAAGTATAGGTAGACCAATCTAGCTAAAACCATAGAATGATTCTTCTCTCTCTGACTCCCATTGATTCACGATTTGTGATAATCAAAATAATCCCCCTTTTCCCCACACCTCGATGGTACTCAACACAATGCACGCAAATTCTTGAAAAAGTCAACAGCACTCATAAATGCCACCTTATGTACTAAAAAATTAGGTATTGGTACATTCGATGTCTGTGCAACATTAATCAACATTGTCTTATTTGGATTGGTCACTACTGGTTGTATAATACTAATTGAATAATATGGATTGGATGATTCCATACTATCACTATTACCACCACTATTACAATTATCCTCCCTGACTGACTGCGATACAATTATATACCCCCCACCAATACCATCATCAGCATTGTTGTTGTCATTGTATAGTGGTCGTGCATGAGTCAAAGAAAGTGTAGTCATTGTTGTGCCCACAAATGGAAATTTCATCACACTACGTATAATCCGCGCTTCGCCATTAACTATGCCATCCAATGTCACTATATTCTCTTTCTCGATCATGTTCTTATTATACAATGAGACTCTGTCACAGTCAAGCAGTAATTCCTTGAGATTGGTGGGGGACATGTCAATTATACCTTGAGTACGCAACATGGGTCCTGATGAATTAGGGTCGGACCTTGTCCATTTTAATACTTCGTTCGTAAGAACGTTATTCCATTCATTATTATCTTCCTCGAAAGTAGACGACAATAACAATGATGTATTATTGTTCGAATTTGTGCAATAACTTTGACCACGATGACGATTGAGTAATTTCTTCGTCTGGTCATCTGGTTTCCACGATGAATCATCCGAGCCGTCCCCGTTAACAATACTGGCCGTAAGTAACGAGTTCTTAACCAATTCGTCCAACATGCAGTTGAGAGATGTCAGGTACGGACCGTCATAATCATTTCTCGTGGAGGAATCACTACGCAGAGTAAAGTATTTACCGTTGACAATATAATCTTCTGCCCCGAGCAGGTAAGAGTCGTAAAATCCTCTGACTCCAGATGATATGATACCAGACACGTTCAAGTAGTATTTAGGATGATGCGTTGTTGTTGCACCTTTCTCCTCCTCCTCCATCCGTGTGAGAAAATCTAATGGGATGGGTAAATTATTATCATCAATGGTTGTCATCGAATTACTACCATCCTGACTATCCGTGGATGAATCAAGACTGGGAATAGATTCCTCGGCATCAAAGTATATACTCTCAGTGTCGCAAATTGATCCAGATACTGCAGTGCTATGTGGATCAAAGTATTGCACTGTTGACCCATCGTCCGTCGTGTAATAATCATTTGCCGTTGATGCAGACATGGTTATTGCAGAAAATGATTTGATATCAATGGGGGAGAAGTAGTCGTTATCGACATTGGCACGTATCACTCTTGATGAGTGTTTACGTTTATGATATCTTCCTTCCTCATTTTTCCGATCATGCATTACTTTGACACTGGGTGAGATGGTACTCAAGATGATATCCGCAACATTAAATACTACCTTTAGTATAAATGGCGCCTCTCCCCACTTCAAGTCATGATTGTTGTTGTAATCTGTCCTTGTATATGCGACAGTGTCACATAATGCAAGATTGTTATAAGAATGATTCGGTGTCATGTAGGTTAAGAAATCGTCGTTTTCGTTATCATCGTTTAAATCTTCGTCATAGTCGTCATCATCGTCATCGTGACCACCGGAGAGCAATTCGCCCACAAAATTAACGGGTACGACCACGGGTGCAGTCACTACGCGTAATGCCAGTCCGGGAGCATGATATGCCGCATGTTGAACGAGTTTTAACAATCCCTCGTTTTCGAGGAAGGATGTAAAACTTTGCATCCAATCGCGGCCGCCGCAGCCCTCATTCATGGTTATAGTTGATGATGATACGGTCGTCTCGGTCGTCAATGTTGTTTCGGCCGTCATCGTCGGCGTTGAAATAGCGCAACAAAGAATAAGTAGGAGTGTAGACACGACGTGTTGGCGGCGCGGAGACGAGTACGAACCGAGAGCATCTTTTTTTGAAGACACCCATCCATCCCCCCACGAAAGATCCCCAAAAGCAAACCAAACCAAACCAAGCAAGCTGGTGTTTTCGGCGCCTCTTGCTCAGCCGAGAGCGTCGTAAATTACAATCAACATGTACGCATCGTCGGCAACAGCAGCAGTACGGAGGGCACTAATACCCCGCAGCAGTGTTGCTGTGAGGTCTGCCTCGGCCAAGGCCGCATCCAAGGGCCGTGCCGATCTTTTGGCAGGTGCCGGGTGAGTAATAAAATTGATTTTTGTCACGTGCAATATAAGTCTGTATGCCTGGTATCGCTGCTCGCAAATCATATTGGAGCGGTGAATTCGTCATGAAATGATTTTTCCATACGCCTGAGCATAGTTGCTAAATCATGTTGTTTCTCCCTCCCCCATTATATGCATGTTCTTCCCTCCAACCCCCCAATCAACTTCCCCATTATATTCTCCAAAATAATATCACACAACAGAGTCTACGGTGGCTTGACTGATCAAGATCGGATCTTTACGAACCTATACGGCGAACAAGATTGGCGTTTGCCCGACTCGCTCAAACGCGGCGACTATCATCTCACCAAGGAAATTATGACCATGGGACCGGACTGGATAGTCCAAGAAATTAAGGACTCCGGCCTGCGCGGACGAGGAGGCGCGGGCTTCCCCTCGGGACTCAAATGGTCGTTCATGCCCAAGGAAAGCGACGGCCGGCCGAGCTTCCTCGTGGTCAATGCCGACGAGAGCGAGCCGGGGACGTGTAAGGATCGCGAAATTATGAGAAAGGATCCGCATAAATTAATCGAGGGGTGTTTGTTGGCAGGATATGCCATGCGTGCGCGTGCGGCATACATATACATTCGCGGCGAGTACTTCAATGAGGCCGTGGTATTGGACGAGGCCATACACGAGGCATATGCCGCCGGGTTGATTGGACGGAATGCATGTGGCTCGGGGTATGACTTTGATGTGTACTTACATCGAGGCGCCGGGGCGTACATTTGCGGCGAGGAAACGGCGCTTATTGAAAGTTTGGAAGGACGGGCGGGCAAACCGCGTTTGAAGCCACCCTTCCCCGCCGGAGTGGGACTATTTGGTTGTCCATCGACCGTGACCAATGTTGAAACTGTGGCTGTTGCACCTACGATATTACGACGGGGTGCTAGTTGGTTTGCTGGATTTGGCAACCCTAACAATCGTGGTACGAAGCTGTTTGCTATCAGTGGACATGTCAAGAACCCAATTGTCGTGGAGGAATCCATGTCTATCCCACTCCAAGAACTTATTGAGAAACATTGTGGCGGGATGCGTAATGGATGGGATAGTCTCCGGGCATGTATCCCCGGTGGATCATCAGTCCCTGTCCTTAATAAGGTTCAATGCGATGAGGCACTAATGGAATTTGATGACTTACGTGCCAAGGGTTCGGGTCTTGGCACAGCCGCGGTGACCATGTTTGATGATTCAGTAGATATGGTCGGTGCAATTCGTCGTCTAGCCCACTTTTACAAGCATGAAAGTTGTGGACAGTGCACCCCCTGCCGAGAGGGTACATCGTGGCTTGAGGATATTCTCATTCGTATGGAAAAGGGTGATGCCGATAAGCGTGAGATACCCATGCTGGAGGAGATTAGTCGTCAAATTGAAGGACATACCATCTGTGCTCTGGGGGATGCCGCGGCCTGGCCAGTGCAGGGACTATTACGTCACTTCCGAAAGGACATTGAGGACCGTATCGACGATCCGGCAAGCTTTGATGCCGAGAAGGCCTTCCAATATGCATGGAGTGGTGATCCCTTTGACAATAAGGAGTGGGTTGAGGCGAATGGGGACAAGATGGTGTATGGATTGAAGTAGAAAAATGATTGTGTATGGTGCCGTCAAATGTTGTTTGATAATTCAATATGGTAGGGAGTGTAAATAATATACTGTTACGATTTACTCAAATGATAACATTTATACCTACTGCCAATGAAGGAATCTCCCGACCATGTCCCTGTCGCCTTTTCCTTTGTCCATCATACACTACTGCAAATAAGTCGGAGTAGTTGTCAATTAATTATAATCATTAACCAGAGACTACCTACAAGCTCATTTGATTAATTGTCTGTCCACACACACTCTTAACTATCAAACATCGTTAATTCGTCAAAGGTAACAAATCCATCTCCATCTACGTCTGCTTTCGCCCAAAATTCCTCTGACAATATATTTCCCATATCTTCAAGAGCAGTTGCAAGTTCTGCCTTGCTGACTCTACCCAAATCTCCATATGATGTTGTCCCAATCGCCCGTCCTCCTACTCCTTGGTTAGAGGATGTATTCTCTTCTTCATCCCATCTTACAGTTTCAATCCATATGCAATCTCCAAATGAGAATGTCCATGGCAATTTATCAACATACCCAACACCACCATTATCACCACCCATTGGCAACACTCCAGGTTGAGGAGCATGTCGATGTGCCATGGCTGCATTATACCAAAAATTTTCATATGCCTCAATATCATTCAAGAATACACCATTCAAGAATGTCGTTACACCCCCGCTACTACTGGCGGGTATATTATTGGCAATTATTGTATCGAATAATTTTTCATATACCGCCTTTAATGTCGCTGCATTATAATTGGTCATTTCTAGTACCTTGATTGGAAAATCAATTGTATTATAAACATTCGTAGTACTTTTGGATGATGATATAGATAGTAAGTCGACTAATATATCATACCATGATTCTCCGTCCTCATTGACGCGTAATTCGACATGCTCTCGACCCACGAATCGGACAGAATCGTACAGGGTCGAGATCAGCGTGCCGGCATCGCCGGTACTACCACCACCCCCACCGATGTCACCCCACGACGACGACGAAAATACGACGAGATCACCCTCGAACATACCCCTCCATGGATCATCTGGATCGGGTGGGATATTCGTCCATTGCTTGGCGTTCTTCAGTAAATCTTTTATGCGGTACGATCGTTGACGTCGTCGAGGAGGCGTGCCAACTTTCACCTGCCATACCACCTCCGACTCCGACCGATCATCGCCGAGACTACGTTTCGTCAGGTCGATCTTGTCCGTAAAGTCGAGGAAGTGTACGGCCGGTTGCGATGGACGAGCGGGGATGTATATATCCTCGTTCGAGAAGACCAATGTTGGCGGACGTTCCATATCGAACCGTATGTTGAATGTTACCACTACTATTACATAATTACGAACAGAAGACACAAAAGAGTGTTAGTATGTATGTAGGTACATACGTACCCTAAGCTAGGTAGGCACTCTTTCTTCCTTGTGACTTCCCATCATCGTCTGGTAGGTCGTCGTGGACGTCGTCCTCCTATGCTGGGAGTCACATACTCTCAAATAGAATTTGCTTTGCATGGTCGATGATCGCTGATGCCCTTGTTGTCGAGAACCTGAACGAGCTCTCGTCGAAAACAGAATTGAGTGATGGCAAAGAAGAAGAAAAAGTCCCAGAAGTCAGTTGGCGGCATCAGTAGTGCCGACCGAGCGCAAACGTCGACCAATGACAACGCTCGATCCGCAATTCCTCGGGACGACAGTGATAATATTGACAACGACCTATCTCTCCGTAGACGCGATGAAGAGACGGTATTGTCGGCCATATATGGCGATGACGACTTCACATCCACGACTGGGGCTTGTTATCGTGCCTTATATCGCATACGCGTGCGTTCTCCGGACGATGGTAACAACAACAACCGTTGTGGCATGACGCTGTCGATGCAATTAGATTCCAAATATCCGCATACGGTGCCATTGTTACGAATTAGTGACGTCGAGGGCGATGCACTCGTGGAATCATCATCGGCATATTTGTCGGCATTACTAAATGCGTTACAACACAGGGCGAAAGAGTGTGCAATTTCAGGTGAGGTAATGGGGTTCGAATTAGGACGGATTGTGGAAGACTTCATTATAGAATGCATTGAGCGGAAAAAGATGGAGGATGAACGAAGACTAGAGGATATGAAGGGTGGGAAGAAAATTGAAGCAGCTGAAGCAGAAGAGTTCCTTGATGAAAGTATGGACGACGGCAACGCCAGTCGTCATTACGACAATGATGGCGATGTCTTGGCAATGGTCGACGACGAAACACAGAGAGAGGTAGCACGACAAATCGAGGCATTGGACGCTGCGGCACGCACACGCGATCAGAGACGACGTCAGCGTATGCATGGTGGGATACTTCCGTCGATTGCTGATATACATGATGAGAACGACGATGATAATGACGACGATAATGATGAAAACGGTTTGCCATTTCCAGTAGAGCGATACGATGATCTACTATTGCAAAACTACAACTACACTGCTATCAACAATACAAACTCCAATACTACTACTAATGCGGGTAGCAATCACAACAAAAGTCGATATCAGACAGATTTCATTGAAATTGCACACCTTGGACGAGGCGGGGGTGGCGAAGTTGTCCAGGCCATCAATCGTCTCGATCGTCGTATCTATGCTATTAAGAAGGTACTGCTCGAGGCAGAAGAAGATGGGACAATGACGACACATAATGAAAAGTTACGACGGGAGGTTACTACCATTAGCATGATGTCACATAAGAATATTGTTAGGTATTATCAGGCTTGGGTTGAGCATATTGGTGGTTTTGTCGATGTTGGAGACGGTGGTGGCGTCGATGACGGGGTCAATCTGACTGAGCTTACAGGTGCGATTGATAAGGCGCTGAGCAACAAAGAGAAAAAAATTGACGACGACGACGATGATGATGATGATGACGAAGACAATGATAGCGATGATTCCTCTTGGAACAGTAATTGGTCATCAACTTCTTCTGGTTCTTCAGCATCAAGACAAATTGCCGACGGGAAGACTTCAATAGCAACGACGAACGAATATGCTCGCTCGCTTTCACTTGACAAATTTCTAGAGAACGAGATAGAAATACACGACCCTGGTAATCCACTGTTTATGAATGGCATTAACTCTTTTGGATATACACCAATGGCGACATCATCTTTTAGTACGTTTTCAAAACCTACGAACACCAGCTCAGATCTAGATTCCCAAAGACGTCAATCTAAGGAGAATGGAATCATGTACATACAGATGCAGTATTGTAAAACAACTATGAGGAGTCTGATCGACGAGTCAAAATTAACGATTGACGCTGTTTGGAAAAGGTTGAGACAAATTTTGGAGGCTTTGGAGTATATTCACAGCCGTGACGTTATTCATAGAGATCTCAAGCCGGCAAATATCTTTATCGACGATGAAGAAAATATTCGTCTAGGAGATTTCGGCCTCGCCACCTCAAAAGCATCAACACCGGACATAGATGTACTGAATGAAGCCATTGATGATATTGGTGGTCTTTCAAGTGCCGCTGCAAATGTCAACAATAATAGCAATACCGTTTCGATGAACAGCATAACTGGAGGCGTCGGTACGGCATTTTACATGGCCCCTGAGCAGCAACTTGGCTTTATCTCGAGATCAAAATCGTCTTATAGCAGTAAGGCTGACATCTACTCTCTTGGAGTGCTTCTATTTGAGATGTTCATGTTAAAACCAGTCGGATCTACTTTCATGGAGCGAGCTGAAGTTCTCACAACACTTCGAGGCGAGACTCGGAACACCGCTGCAGGTTCCACGCCCATCGAAGAATCAACTTCTCTTTTTAATGAAGAGGGCGTAGTCATTGGGGATTGGAATCACTTAGCTGGACAGAGATTTCCTGAACATTTCAGGTCTAATGTTCCCGAGAATGCACAGAAAATCATCCTCTGGTGTTTGGAACGCTCACCCAACCGCCGTCCATCAGCAAAGCAACTGTTATCTTGCAATCTCCTTCCCAGAAAAGTGGAGCTAGAGGAAAAGTATCTTCATGAAGTGTTGCAAACACTTTCCAATCCACAAAGTGAGCAATCTTACGCAACAATCCTTTCAAAACTCTTTGACCGCCCAACACCAGCAGCTGTGCTTACGACATTTGACAATGAGGTTTCAATTAGAGCAAATAGGATTGACGGACGTCGTCTACTAACAAATTCTCTGGATGCAGTAAAGGGATCATCTTGGAGGACAAAGGGCTTGTCTTCTAATAATATGATGTCAGGAGTTGCAATTGCTGCAGCTGTAACAGCACTTGGACGTGCTCATCAAGTTGGAAGTGTCTCTGGGGGAGGAAAGGAGGGCGAATCATACCGAGGTGCAAGTCAGCAAGCAGTTACAATCTTAGCGATGACTGCTGCCAGCTCTGCAGCATTGGAGGGTAATTCTAATGGAATCCTTGGTGCTAATCCTCGGGTTGTTGAAAGTCTTTGTCAAAAGCTTGGTGACATCTTTCAATCTCACGGAGCTGTTAGAATTCAAGGTCCGCTTGTACGGCCAAGGGACTTGAACGATTTGGTTTCATTGCATAATAGGCCTGTAGAACTCTTAGCTAGGCGAGGGTCGGTGCTACACCTAAGAGAAGACCTGATGGTAAACTTTGCAAGAGCTGTTAGTCGTGGTGGATCTTCTACAAACAACTTGAAAAGATTTGACATTAACAAAGTCTTCACAGAGTCTGATGCGGGACTTCATCCAAAAGAGATGCTTGAGGCGTCATTCGACATTATTCAAGATGAAAGTGTAGCAACATCTGAGTTTTTAGAGGCAGAAACCTTACTTGTGTTATGTAGAGTACTGTCGCAACTCACTCCAGCAAAGGAGAAAATGAGTACTGAATTTGTACCAACAGCTATGAAATCTCCTGTTTGGATGCTGCGGTTGACAAATACACGACTATCTGATGCGATAATGGATCTCATGTTTGTGCCAACATTCGAAGTCACTCGTCAAAGCTGCCAGCACATTCTTTCTGCCCTTGCTGTACGTCTCCCAACCGAGTTGTGGCGCGAGCAGTCAGGAAAACAAAAGTTAAGAAATCGTGAGAATAAGCAGCAAATTACGTCTTTTATAGACAAGGCTTTGGAATCATCTGTGGAACACAACAATCTTCCTCGTCGATCTGTTAAGCGTCTTCGAGTGTTCTTGTCTCATCTCTTACTCCCTCAACTTGATCCAAATAGAGCCTTAGATGATATTGTCACCGCTGTGAGGAAGATTCACAATGCGGATATGAATTCAAATCATAACGAAGAAATGAAGCGACTCTCATCCAATTGCTTCCGTGAAGCAATGCGTTGTGTGAATCAGCTACGTCGTCTACTCACGGCCATGGAGGCTTTAGGCGTTACAATTGCATCGAAACAGAACGGAAATAACACCCTCCAAAAGAATCTGTCATATCCAGCGTACATTGCGATAGATTTAGGTATTCGTCAAAAGAAAAAGCATTATTCTGGTCGGCTATACTTTCAGGCCATTTTATTGCAAAGCGACTTCTTTCATGACGACAAAAGTACTTCCAACCCGATCCTCACTGAAAGGGGTATCCGAATTGCTGAGGGTGGGAGGTATGATGACCTAGTTCGCTATTTTCGTCCACCAGGTAACTTCGGCACATTGCCCTTCTGTGCTGGATTGACTATATTCGTTAGGAAAATGATCGAGCGCATTTATAACAATGCTTCGGAAGACAAACAGAGGCACAGCCAGTCATTTGTTGAGAACCTGCGCCGTAGCATTGGACATCCATTGACGCCACATCCCGTTCAATGTATTGTGTCGAGCGAGAATGGTCTCGACCTTAACACATGTGAAGAGAGAGGGAAAATTGCATCCATGCTGTGGTGTGCGGGAATCTCTTGTGAATATCTGGCCCAAAGCAGTGTGATATTAAGTTTGCTTCGGCATTATTCCAGCGATTGGAGTCCCAGCGGTCACAACTTTGATTCAACATGTGCAATCCTGAATATCCCATTTGTTGTCATTGTTCAGCCACATCTGTTTGCCAAGGGGTTTGTCAAACTTCGTCAAACTGCTAACAAAGGAAGCGAAGAGCTCGTGCCGCTTACATCGCTGCAGTCCCTGCTTTTAGACCGTCTAAGTTCTCTCAGTGATGCGAAGAATGTCTCAGCTCTAACAATTAATCCAAACCAGCCATCAAGCATTGATCTAGATGTGCAATCAAACAGTAATGTTGAAACTGGAGGTAAAATGACTACTGGACAATGCATCTATGTGGGATCGGATCAATACTTTGAGAACGATCAGCAGCGAGTCAATCCACAGCGGAAACAGATAGCTAAGGTGTTAAAATCTACGATACAAAAGATGGCGAATCATGTTCGTGATATCTCAGTCCAGACCGTGCCCATTATTACAATAGATTTACCTTTTCGAGTAGTCCGAGATTTAGGAAATTTCTTGTTATTTGAGGGCATTGAGTCATTGATTGGCAGTGAGGTCGCGATGAAATACCCTGATCATAAGAAAGTTTTGCGCAATCTCATGTCTGCTCTGGATGTATTGGTAAGAAAGAATCATTCTAAACGCAATGTGGAGGGGAGGAAGCTGACAATCTTCCTTCACAGTATTCCATGCGACAACTTCGATCTTGTTACACTGATGCACCACTAGGAGGAGGACAACGCTATCGATTTTGACGTAGCAGTTATTTGCATGATTAGGGTTAACCCTCTAGAATGTGAAGATTCGAGATCGTTCAGAGAAAGTTGAGAAGGGCGAAATTTTCGACGAAAGATTCAATCGGAGGATCAATTATTTATGCGTGGAAAAATATTGACTTCAATATTGACACCTCCGAACGCATCTACCTCTCATTGCTTCATATTCTCTTCTAGTTCATTAATACTTGTTCAAGTAAAATGATGATGATGCCATCCCAAGCAGAGAATGAATCTGCCTTCACTGTCACAATTGGAGGCGTGGACTTATGCCTCACACATAGTCCAGGTCTCTCGATTGATGACGCTTCTGCCACGCTCGTGTCTTTGTCAAGAAATTCCAACGGCGAAGTTTTGATTGATCTGAATGGCTTCATTGGAAAGCTAGCACTTCGTACCAAGAAGAACCACACGTCAACAAATAAAGATGTGGATAATGAATCAAGTGAGGCTTCAACAACACCAACCTCAATAACGATTGATACAGTGCCAGACCCCGACGGTCTTGAACGTTATCTAGATGATCTTATTCGAGGTTTTCTGATTGATTGTGGAGGAATTACAAGTCGTAGAAACTTGGGAAGGAACTTAGCAGCATCCAGGGGCTATCATGATGCAAGTAAATCAGCTCTTCAAGAGTTGAAAGAGACTTTTGGCTCATTGAGTAAATTCATGAAAGTGCATCAGGATAAGTTTGTTATTATCGAGGCGGTAAACAAAGCAGATGATATTGTGTCAATTTCAGGGAAAGAAAGCAGTAATACACGCGCTAGCTCTCCTTGCCCCCTTCTTAAACGGTGCGACACCTTATTGACACAGGAATTTCATATTTGTTCTTGTTAATAACTACTAAACATATGTCATTTGCTCTAGTAACGATCATTCTTTATTGGGTTCATGAACTATCGGTTTCCGGCGTTCTCTGATGTTACAAGTATCTTTTAATTGACGACCACGGGTCAAAATCGCTCTCTCCTTCCTCGTCAACCACAACATCCTCTTCTTTATTGTCACATGCAGATCTTCGTCTACGTTTATCCTCCTCCCGATCCATTCTTCCAAGATAACTGACAATACTTGATGCTCTTTCTCTCGCTCCTGGAGATAAACCTGAGGACATTCGTTCGGAGTACCGCTCCATTGCTCCGTCAACATCACTTTCATGTGATGTTCGAACGTCCTTGGACGGTTGTAGATCTGAAACCTCTCGAAATCCACGAGAGGAAAGTAGTCGTCCTGACATCAATGTACCACGGAAACGTATACCACCGTCGAAACTGTCACATTCCTTTCTTCCTCTCAGGTAGGCCAGTACAAGTTCATCAATACATACACCCAATGCCTCTGAATGTTCAGATCCACCATCACAATTGGGATTGGTATCCTCATTACGTAGAGAGCAACGCATGGCATCCATTATGCAGTAGGAAGAAGAAGAAGAAGAAGAAGAGGTGTTGTTGTTGTTGTTGTTGTTAACATTCCCATCATCACCTTTTCGTAAACGTGCAATGGCTACTGGTGTTTGATTCTCGATACGATTTGCAACAATCATGACACCCGACGATGATCCGCCTGCGATTGATGATGCATTTTCACTACCTCTACTTGGCAATGATGTGGTGGTAGAAGAAGCCATGGCATCAAAGAATTCATCCCGTACAAAGACGCTTGGTAAATTGTTCGCTGTTCTGAACACGGCAACCCAAACATTATTATCTTCGAGATCATCGTTAACGACGAGGGTGGGATCGAATCGTCGAATGGCATCTAAATCAGACGGACAGGATGCACGGAATCTATCAAAGGCTATTGACGAAGTAGGTGTGGAAAATCCATTGACGAACGCGACGAAGAGCGGAACGTAGATGAAGACGACTGTGAACATCCCACCCATCATCATCATCTATTTGCGGATAATGCCATCAAACAAAAGGTATTCAATAAGTCAGCTCCCTCTCAGGTTGAGTTCCTATCGTTCAATAATTGTCCTCACGACGGTGCGATGGTACTATGCCCTAACCCTAAAGTTAAAGCTGCCGCCCTTGGTCACGGGTGCCAATGTGTTGTCCAGACGTATGGTGACGGAACCGCGCAGCACCAATCCTCGGCAAACGTGACACTGTGAATCGCAGCGTTGAGTAAAAAACTACGAAATAGTTGGATGAGACAGATAATAATCACAACCTGAAAACAATACTAAACTCGTATTAATTACCTATCCGAGGTTCTACACAAAGCGGCGAGAGGTGATTCGTAAGATTGTTCTCTAGGTAGATTTTCAAGCCCATGACAAGGTACCAGCCAACAGAGAATGAATCTGCCTTCACTGTCACAATTGGAGGCGTGGACTTATGCCTCACACCTAGTCCAGTTCTCTCGATTGATGACGCTTCTGCCATGCTCGTGTCTTTGTCAATAATTTCATCCGGCGAAGTTTTGATTGATCTGAATGGCTTCGTCGGAACGCTTCGTGCCAAGAAGAATCACACGTCATCAAATAAAGATGTGAATGATGAATCAAGTGAGGCTTCGACTCCACCAACCTCAAAATTGATTGATAATACAGTGCCAGACCCCGACGGTCTTGAACGTCATCTAGAAGATCTTATTCGAGGTTTTCTGATTGATTGTGGAGGTAACACACATAATGGTAGCTGCCTCTTGGGGAGGAAGTTGGCAGCAAGCAGAGGCTATCATGATGCAAGTAAATCAGCTCTTCAAGAGTTGAAAGAGATTTTTGGCTCATTGAGTAAATTCATGAAAGTGCATAAGGATATGTTTGTTATTATCGAGGCGGTAAACAAAGCAGATGATATTGTGTCACTTTCAGGGAACAAACGCGCTAGCTCTCCTTGCCCCCTTCTTAAACGGTGCGACACCTTATTGACACAGGCATCGGATAACAACTGATTCCTTCACCGTATTCCATGCGACAACTTTTATATCCCTAATTTTGATCTGGTGTGTTTTGTTCGTAACAATCTACTTTATTAAATCATGAGTATAGTTTAATTTTGACGACCACGGGTCAGATCTTCTCTACGTTTCTCCTCCTCCCGATCCATTCTTCCCAGATAACTGACAATTCTTTCTTTCGCTCCTGGAGATAACCCTGAGGAAATTCGTTCGGAGTACATAACGTTCGTCTCCATTGCTCCGTCAAAGAGCAACACGACGAAGAAACGAAGAGAATACTGCGAATAGCGGGAGCGACGTTGCCAACCACGACAGCTCTTTCACAATGGCGCCGTCTTCTTCATCAACCCTAGCATGTGCCACCGTTACCGTAACCAGTGCCGCGGTGCTACTATTATTGCTCCATTATCGTAGTCGTAGAAGTAAGGATACGACCTTATCGACGAATTCGAACGAAGATTCTGATACTACTGCTACGGCCCATGTTGATGATGATGATTTAGTCGGCAATACCATCACTATCAAATCGCTTAACGATAATACGAATACCGAAGAAGGAGAAGAACAAGCACAACAACGTAGGATATTATCACGGGGCACAATCACCATAGTGTACGCGTCGACTACGGGTACCTGTGCATCATTTGCTACTCGCTTACATCAACGTTTATTACAAGTCATTACTAGCAGTAGTAGTAGTAGTAAGATTAGTGGTGGGATTAGTGTGCGAGTAATGAAAGTTAATGACATTGATTGGTTTGATGAATTAACTAATGATTATGATGGTGATGCCGGCGGTGATATTCCACCAATATTATTATTCATATTGCCGACATGGACCAATGGGACATTACCTCCCGATTCTGATACATTATTACCCTCTTTGCATGATATATGCAGTGATTGGCGTATCGCGCCAGAACCATTACGTACCGCCGACACCACCACAACACCCAATGGAGGAACAACTGTGAATAATAATACCGTACGTGTGGGTGTATTCGGCATGGGTAGTTCGGCATACGACAAAAGTACCATGGGCAAACCTGCCAAGGAAACATTTGCATTATTGGTAAGTAAATTAGGTGCACGTCCACTCGTATCACAAAAAAGTATAGGACGTAATGCTACTACGGGGGGAAAGATCAAAAGTTTGGTCGTTGGTGATTCCGAGAGTGGTGATTGTGATAGTACATTTAATAGTTGGATGGAGGGGGTGGTGACATCCATCTTTCCATCATCATCTACTACAGTTGCTGCTACTGCTGGTGCTGGGAGGAAGAACAACAGAGTGAGCAACAAGGTTGGTAAAGCCAAGAAGGATGAGGATGAAATAACAGTAAGAGGGGGAGGGTGCTGTAATAACAACAATACTGGTGATACATCATCGAAAGAAACGGAAGGAGAAGGATGTGCATGCAAGAGCAATACTAGTCCTACAGATGATAATGATAAGGCAGTAGTAGCAGGGTGCTGCTCGTCTAATATTGCCATAAATGATGCGGTTGATATGAACAAGGATGATGATGATGATGATTATGATGCCACGACTGATCCTCCCTCCGAAGATGATGACGATGATAACGACGATGACGACGATAGTGAGGGGGGAGATATTGTCGACCTTGAAGACATGGGTGACGTTATTAAGAAACAGTCCACCTCAATGAAAACGAAGGAACCACAAGAAATGGTCACCCCAAAACAAGCCAAGGCACTCAAAAAGGAAGGATATCGTTTAATCGGGACACATTCAGCCGTGAAGCTATGTCGTTGGACGAAGCATCAATTACGTGGCCGGGGAGGATGTTACAAACATACACACTATGGTATAACCAGTTATCAATGTATGGAGGCCACTCCCTCATTGGCATGTGCGAACAAGTGTGTATTCTGCTGGCGTCATCATAAAAATCCAGTGGGTAAAGAATGGAGATGGAAGACGGATGATCCATACATGATCGTTGATGAGGCTGTCAAAGAGCATATAAGTATGATTAAGGAAACTCGGGGTATTCCCGGGATACAGTTAGATCGATGGCATGAGGCACATACTGTACGACATTGTGCATTAAGTTTAGTGGGGGAACCGATAATGTATCCACAAATTAATGCATTGTTGGGTGAATTACATGCAAGGAAAATATCAACATTTCTTGTTACCAATGGACAACATCCACAGGCGATTGAGGATTTAATCCCCATTACACAGCTAGTGAGTATTTTTATGTTTGTGTGTTGTTTCATATCGCTGTATCTATTATCTTTATTGTGACAAAACGCTAACAATCATACATTTTTCATCTCAATATATCATTAGTACGTGAGCGTCGATGCGTCCACACCTGAAAGTCTCGAGGCCATTGACCGACCATTATTCAATGATGCATGGGAGCGTCTTAAGTCATCATTGACATGTCTTAAACGTAAAGGACAACGGACGGTGGCACGTCTCACCGTCGTGAAAGGTTGGAATTCGGATGATATTGGTGGCTACGCTCGACTTATCGCACTTGGACACTGTTCTCTCGTGGAAGTCAAGGGTGTAACATTCTGTGGTAAGTCAGATGCATCCAATCTTAATATGACGAACACTCCCTGGCACCATGAGGTGGTGGAATTCTCAAGACTATTGTTGGAAGAAATGAAGGCAGTTCGTGCCGAAGGTGGAGATGATCCACTCCCCGAGTATGACCTGGCATGTGAACATAAACATTCGTGTAGTGTGTTGCTCGCAAGAGTTGATCAATTTGCTGTGCCAGATCCAGACGATCCTAGCAAACGCAAGTGGAGGACATGGATTGATTATGATAAATTCCAGCTCCTTGTGACTAAACGCAATGCCGATCCAACTTTTAGTTTTGGTGTGGAAGATTATGTTGCTGATACCCCCTCATGGGCATTATTCGGTGCTGATGAGGAGGGATTTGACCCGACTGATAATCGACACAGGAAGAAGAGCAAACACCCCAAGTATGCCAAATTTGACAAGTTAGGTATTCCAACACACGATACGTTCAATGAACCTTTGTCAATGGATGAAATATCAAAACTGAAAGGTCTAATGGAGTTGAAGAAGATACAGCTTGGGGACGCCACTACTGTGTCTGAGCTGCATGGGGGGGAGAAGGTGATTGATGATGCCTCATTGATGTTCCGAGGCTTGGTAGTTATTAGATAGGTAGTGCTGAGTAAATGTTAAAATCTTGTATTGTGAAGACTTCATTGTATTCTATTTAAATGCAACCAATTGTGGTAATGCAGCTTTAAACAATTATTGGTGCTGCGATGCTTTGCTATTTACTCTCCTCTATACCCTCCATGCATAAGTAGTCTAGAGGCTGAATAATTGCTCTCGTCTTTTCTCAGTCCATTCTTCATCCCTTGCAGCCAGGGGATTCAAGCCAAAATCCATGATCACTGCTCACATATCCCGATCCCTTTCCACAAAGATTCTTCCACCGTTGATGCGTCTCATCGATGAGTTCCATGGCTTCCTTGACACTTGTGACTTCTTCGCTTGCTAATGTATTCTCCGGCTTGCCATCAGACGTCTTGTATCGCTTTAGCCAATCTCTAAGTCTATCAACTGTTCCCGGCTTGACCCGCTCTAAGTCGCCAATGGAATTGATTTTGTTTGCATCGGGATCGCTCAAGGCGATGCATATGACCTTGTTGTCCATCTCACCCTCGTCGATGAGCTCGAGATGACCAAGGACACGGCATGGCGTGATACTGCCCATCTCTAGCCGTTGCGATCCAACCTCCATGACATCGAGCGGGTCGTTATCACCACCATTACCTAACTTATCCTTCAAATTCGGATCCTCCCACGTTTGTGGTATGTAGCCGTAGTTGAAGAAAGTAGTACCATATGTGTAGTATCGAGGAGACCCATCCTTATTCTTATCCTGACCAATGGGGTTGCCGGGTAACTCTTTTTGACATTCCATCTTAGCTGTCATGCGTAGTGGGATCTCCGTGACTAGGTTGATGATATACTCTTCTTTCGACGACGACGGCTTCATGGGGATGTCGTGCCAAAAGCTTTCGTGTTCCTTGTGCTTCAATTGAAAATCAAGCGTACCGAACTTACCAGATACTTTCGTTGTATCACTGGCGCCTGGATCGACCAGTGGTCGTGACCAAGGGATCCATCGACCGGCATCGATGTTACGATAATAATCTACTACAATATCCCATCCCTTTGGTACCATGAATCCACTGGGGACACAATTCGCCTCTACGAGGTCGGTGGGGATATCCGTGGGACTGCATGGCACGGCTCCGTTACGTGCCAATAACCTCATTTTTGATCCAGATATGCTGATAAAATCATTTGGACGGTCATCATCAGGGATTTTCATGACATTGTCCTTGATGTCATACATTACCTTCACGAAGCTTAGCATCTTCATTGATCCGATACCAGGGGAGTTGCGAAGAACGTATCGTCCGTGATCGCCGTCATATAGATCGTCGTCCTTGTGAGCCACGGCCAGGCTAGAACCCTTCATTCCAGCGGGATCGCGTCCGACGACAAAGTACGACGCACCAGCAGATCGACGGGACTTGGCGTGAAATATAACCTCGGTCGGACCAGCGTACACCATCGGCGCGGGCCAGATGGCCATGACAGTACTATCAGGATCAAGTCCTCCGGGATGTTTGAGACCAGAATTTAGAACCTCTTCGTGCTGCTTCACCCGTACATCCAACGGGACGTCGTCCTCCTTCGTCCAGCCCCCTAGCGGACTCAACCAAAGCACCGGCTTCTTGAAGCCTTGCTCCTTCAAGCTCTCACCAGCGCTACGCATAAGGTAAGCATGTCCGGCATGTGTCGGATTACGAGTCTGGAAGGCGTACACGGTATCGGCACCCTTTGCCTTGAATTCGTCCATTAGCTCCGTGGTGGTTTTACGCCACTTGTCAAGCCCATCGTTATATTTGATCCGATCAAGCAGCTCTACCTCACCCCCAATCAGCCAATTGCCCCCCTTGTAAATTTGCTGAATGTAAGGATGACCCGGATCGATAACACCAAACATCCGTGTTGCAATCTCCTCCTTCCGGTTCGGATATATCTCAGGATTACGAAGGATGGCAACAATATTGCCCATCTGAGATGTCAATGCCACGGCCTTCGCAGTCGATGATTCGATCGCGGCTTTCGTGTAGTCAGTACAACTCAATGTTATGGGGACGCTCATTGATACACGACTCGCTGGTTGGGATTCACGGAATGTCTCAAAGTTTGTTTCGGAGGTATGGATGCCTACATTCCCCGTGAGATTGAACGGATCGACGAGGATCGAGTTGAAGTGTAAGACCTCAAGCAAGGTACCCTCTCGCATAAAGCCCTTAAGAGGCGATGCCCACCCCTCTCCAACGGTCTGGAGCCAATTGAGATCGAGGTCGGTAATGAGGACCTTGGGTAATGTCATTGCCTCCTCCATCCTCGCGGAACGTTCCGATGCGGGTACATGTAAATCAATGACCTCATCACCATCAGGATTTGGCAAACCAGGCGGACTAAGCTTCGGCGCACCTTGTAATATCCCATCCATTTCCAGCCTTAGGAATAATATATCAGCACTTTGCTCAATTTCCAACTCGTGCGTTTTAAGTGTAATTTCCGGCTTTAATGGTGGTTCATACGGATCATCGATACAGGTAAAGTGCTTCAGCTCTCCACTCTCCACACGGGCGTACTGCCCCTTCGGATCACGCTTCTTAAGTTCATCAACGGGTACATCCAAGAATATTTCATAGAATGGTATCCCCTGCTCTTCATGTCGTTTACGGACCATATCCCGATCGCCACGGTATGGACTAATCAAACCCACGAGTGTAATCACACCAGCATCAGCAAAGAGAGTCGCAATTTCCCCCGTCCGTCGGACCGACTCGGCCCGGTCCGCCTCCGAGAATGATAAATCCCGATTAATCCCAGTACGTAAATTATCCCCATCGAGACGGTATACATGCTTTCCATATGTCTTGACCAATCGATCCTCGAGTGCCGTGGCAATCGTCGTCTTACCCGCACCCGAACACCCCGTCATCCAAAGTGTCGCACCCTTTTGTCCCAGTGCCGCAAAGCGTGTTTGGGGCGGCAGATGACATGCACTCTGTGATTCCCCATCGGTTGCCGCCGAACATTCAATAATATGTGGAGGTGTTGATGCCAATGCCGCGGCGCGTAAAGCACCCATGTCAATGTCTTTAGGATCAATTTTGCCATCACAGTCGCAGGATGTTGATTCAGCAGCAGATGACGACATAGACGATGATGTCATGGATACGGTGGACGCAGGGGGAGATATTTGAATGACGGGTCCATGATTATCAGGCGGGGATACGACGACATCATTGGTAGCAACGACCTTCGTGCCCTCTGGCACAGTCGCTGCCGAGACAGACGACACGCCCGCGGCATAGTGAGACGGTTGGCCGGCTACAGCCTGCTGCTGCTGTGGACTTCGGCTTAAAACGAAGGTAATGGCAATAAGAACACAAATACCGACAAACGTGGGCATACGTTCATTAACTTTGGCAGCACGCTCCGCCTCCAATGCTGCCTCGTGTGGCAACCGACGTCCATCACGTCCCTCCTCCTGAACGAAACAAACAGAAAAGAGATGAAGCAAATATGTCGTTGAGAAAATGATGGATGATGATGAATCCGGCGTAAACGGTACTCTTACCACCGATAACGGAGCGTAGGCGTATCGTGCCATGCAACAGGTTTATCGATGCAGCAATGGGTTGTTTTTTGTTTTTGTTGTTAAATAAGCTGGTGTCGGTCAGAGCCCAAACGTACCGATTTTGATCTTGTTCACGTTGGCACTGCTGTCGGTGCAGCATGCTACTCCTGTCTGGAGAGGGGATGCCACTGGTACGCGACTGCTCCTGGCGAGGTAATTCAGGCTATGCCCACTTCTCTTGTCTCGCTAAGTACGCCGAACAAAAGAGCAAACGGGCGGATGACGGAGATGTAGTTGCCCTTCTCTGAGCCGTGGGAAATTTGCAACAATTGTAAACAATCATTCCAAAATCAGCCGTCGATTGATTTAGCATCTTCGTGTGTGTGTCATTTGCCGAAGAAATATACGTTAGTGAAGGAAGTGGCATATGGGATAAACTGAAAGTAATTGTCGCTCTTTTCTTTAGAATGATGATGGCAAACATGGAAAGCATGATCTCTATAAATGGTAATATCAATCCCAAAGTTGACAAAGTAGAATCGACAATATTAGATATTAGAAGTTTGCTATCGATGATTGATCGAACGAAGAAAAACCTCAACATGAGTAGGTGGATTCACATGCCTCAAGACAGTGAGGAATACCAGTTTTACAATCTGTTGTGTGGAGTATGAGGCATATGCACATAAACAATTGGGGTCCGTAATTATATATTTTAGCGGAGAAGAGGAGGGATACAGTAATTGTTATGAGTTTATGGTACATCTAATGAATGGTGATCTCTCTCTCTGTTCGAGGGTACATTCGGTTGGTGATGGAAACAAATTGCCAACAAAACAACAACAACGCTTTAATGAGACTAATATTCTTCATCCCATTCTTCATCATCATCATCTGAGTCCACCTCCACCTCCTCATCCTCATAGTGGACACTCGTCAACCCTTCTGTCTTTCCATTCTCATTTATCACCACCGGCTTCTTTTTCTTCGCCTTCTTCTTCCCATTCCGGGCCTTCTTCGGGCGCCTCTTCTTTGGCGCAGTGGCCGCACTTGCCGCGGCTGCACACTCCGAGGTTGCACTCGCTTCGAGATGGCGATTACGATGGTGACGCTGACATAATACACCCATGTATCTCTTGTTCTGACAACCCGAAGCGTGGTCACATAACCTCGTTGCTGGATGATCTACTACACGACCTGTCTTCTGATATTGCCTTTGGTAGCATCGTTCGCAAAAACCTTTTGTCATCTTACCAATAATTTCCTTTTTACATTCGACGCAGATCCTAGCTCCCGACTCTTCATCTTCCTCTCTCTTGCGTTTGTTCTTCTTTGCGACACAATCTTGACATAGCCGAATACTGGCTGTTGCCTGTAATCTACCACATCCGTTAATGCACAACTCACGACCATCGACAATTGTGCATGCAGCTTTAGACAAAGCTCTCATTTCATCCATAGTCGTAGGGAGCCTTCCGAGACGTAATGAATGCTGATGTTGTGTTTCTACCCGTCTACGGCCGCCGTTCGAACTGAGATCCCAGAGCGCTTCCGCATGTGTAACCTCTCTTCCTTCTCGTGCACTCATCGCATTCATATGATTAGTGACAGCTGCAGATATACCCATCATACCCGCATCAGACAAAGTCGTAGAGTTCCTTCCAAGATTTGGTCGATACGTGCCTTGAGTTGCTACCCGACGGTTACCTGCCTCGATCAGAGTCGTAGAGTTCCTTCCGAGATTTGGTCGATACGTGCCTTGAGTTGCTACCCGTCTATGGCCAGCAATCAAACTGAGATTAA
>Ga0247832_1002855_pt1 | contig 25193 bp, 27 predicted proteins | sample LaCruzMarch2015__10_FD_192407 | JGI IMG/M metagenome (GOLD analysis project Ga0247832, IMG submission 192407) | Freshwater microbial communities from meromictic Lake La Cruz, Castile-La Mancha, Spain - LaCruzMarch2015_4m | ecosystem: Environmental > Aquatic > Freshwater > Lake | place: Spain... | reverse complement strand
CGGCGGCGGGGCTGGTGGGGCCAACTTGCGCCATCACACCAGAGTTGGACCCGATGCGGTTGATGTTGCCGTCGTTCATGGATGGCTGACCCACCCACACCATGCCTTGTTGCATGGCCAGGGTGATGAAGTATTGGATGGTGGACAGTTTGTCACCGCTGGGACTGGCGGAGATGGTGAAACCGCCAGCCACTTTGTCTTTCCATGCGCCGCTCATCCAGTACTTGGAGGTGGCGTCGGCGAATTTTTTGAACTGCCAAGACGCCATGCCCATGTAGGTGGGTGAGCCAAAGATGATGGCGTCGGCGGCGTTGATGGCGGCCCAATCGGCCTCGCTCACGTTGCCTTCGGCGTCAATCGCCACCAGCGTGGCTTTGGCGCCTTCGGCCACAGACTGGGCCAGCCGTTGGGTGTGGCCGTAGCCAGAGTGGTAAACAACAACGGTTTTGCTCATGATTTCTCCTTGAATAAGCAATAAAAAATTCAGGGGGCCAGGTCAAACACCAACACTTCGGCGTCTTGGCCTTGGCTCAGGGTCAATTCAGATTCATCGGCCACCAGCAAGGCGTCACCGGCTTGCAGGTTTTGGCCGTTGACATGCAAGTCGCCTCGCACCAAAAACACATAGGCTTTGCGCTGAGAGTCCAGCGCCAGCGTGGCGGTTTCCGCACCGTCAAACAGGCCTGCATACAAGGCGGCATCGGCATGGATCTTCACCGCATCCCCGGTGGGCGCATGGCTGGCAATCAAGGCCAAGGCTCCGCGTTTGCTGGCAGGTGGCACGGTTTTTTGTTCATAGCTGGGTGGGATGCCGCGCACATTGGGTTGAAGCCAAATTTGCAAGAAATGCGTTTCCTCGCCTTGCGCATGGTTGAACTCGCTGTGCTTGACGCCGCTGCCCGCGCTCATGCGCTGCACGTCGCCGGGCGGAATGCCTTTGACATTGCCCATGCTGTCTTGGTGCGCCAGGTTGCCCGACAGCACATAGCTGATGATTTCCATGTCCTGGTGGCCATGCGTGCCAAAACCGGTTTCGGGGGCGATGCGGTCTTCGTTGATGACGCGCAAATTGCCCCAGCCCATGTGGGCCGGGTCGTGGTAACCAGCGAATGAAAAGCTGTGAAAGGATTTGAGCCAGCCGTGGTCGGCATAGCCTCGTTCGTTGGATAGTCGGCGTGTCAGCATGGTGTGTTCTTCCTTGGCCTGAATTCTGCGTCTTCCGCAGGCCGCTGAAGGCGCGGCGGTTTGATGGCATCATTCAAATCGTTTGAACGATAAACCCCTGACCATGTCTTCTGCCCGCGATGTCCTGACCCCTGACGCCCTGACCATGCTGCAAACCATCGCCCGCCATGGCAGCTTTGCCGCCGCCGCCCGCGACATGGGCGTGGTGCCCAGCGCCCTGAGTTACCGGGTACGGCAAATGGAAGAGGCTTTGGATGTGCTGTTGTTCAACCGGGCGTCTCGCCAAGCCAAGCTCACCGCTGCAGGCCATGAGCTGTTGAGCGAAGGCATGCGCTTGCTCACAGACATGGACAGCATCGCGCACCGGGTCAAGCGAGTGGCTACCGGCTGGGAGAGCCAATTCACCTTGGTGTTTGACACCATCATCGATCAAAGCGTGGTGATGGATTTGTGCCAAGCCTTCTACGCAGCCAACCCGCCCACGCGGCTTCGGCTGCGCCACGAAACCCTTAGCGGCACTTTGTACAGCCTCACTTCCGGCCAAGCGGATTTGGCCATCGGGGTGCCGATGACCAGCACCACCAAGCCGGGCTTGCGCTTTGCCGAGATGGGCACGGTGGTGGGCTTTGTGTTCGCCGTGGCCCCGCAGCATCCCTTGGCCAGACACCCACAACCCCTGAGCGACGAGGTGTTGCAAGCGCACCGGGCGGTGGCGGTGGCCGACTCCATCCCCCAGGGCACGGGCATGACCATCGGTTTGTTGGCAGGTCAAGACGTGTTCACCGTGCCCACCATGACGGCCAAGCTGGACGCCCAATTGCGTGGCCTGGGTGCAGGGTTTTTGCCGGAACCGATGGCGCGGCCGTTCATTGCCTCGGGGGCGCTGGTAACCTTACAGGTCAAGCGACAACAACGCAGCGGCCAACTGGGCTACGCCTGGCGCGAGAACACCCAGACCAAGGGCCAACCTGCGGGCGACCGCGCCTTGCAGTGGTGGTTGGGGCAACTGCAAAACCTGAGGACCCGATCGGCATTGTTGGGGCAAGCCGACACCCACAAGCCCTAGCGAAAGGTGTAGAGTGCAAACATGAAAAAAACAGCTGTCATCGGGGCCGGTATGGCCGGTATCACCGCCGCTCGCACCTTGGTGCAGGCGGGTCACCCTGTGACCGTGTTTGAGAAAAGCCATGGCGCTGGCGGGCGCATGTCGACCCGCGAAACCGCCTACGGCAGCTTTGACCATGGCGCCCAGTATTTCACGGTGCGTGATCCGCGTTTCCTGAAGGCGCTCACCGAGGTGCCGGGCACACAGGCGATTTGCCGCGCCTGGAGTGCCAATGCAGTGCGTGTGCTCGACCCCTTGGGTCGGGTGATTGAAGCCGCTTTGCCCCTGCGGGAGCCGCATTTTGTGGCCAGCCCCGGTATGAATGCTTTGGTGCGGCACTGGGCTCAGCCGCTGCTTGAGCATGGTCAGTTACATCTCAAATCACAGGTGCAATTTCTTCGCCGCAACGCCAATTCACCCAAGCTCTGGGACCTGGTCTGTGCCGATGGCAGCAAACACACGGGTTTTGATGCGGTGGTCATGGCCATCCCGCATGTGCAAGCAGATTTTCTGCTGCGCCAGTCAGGTCTGCCTGCCACCCAGTTCAGCGGCTTGAATGCCTTGTCCAAGGTACAGGTGGCACCTTGTTGGACCCTGATGCTGGCCTACCCCTTGGCCAACCAACCGGGTTTGCCCCACTTGGGACCGCAATGGAACGCTGCCCGCAGCGTGCACCACCGGGTGGCTTGGGTTTCTCGCGAATCGTCCAAGCCTGGGCGCGCACCACTTGAGCGCTGGACGGTGCAGGCCAGTGCTGAGTGGTCACAAGAACATGTGGAAGACGACGCTGAACGTGTTCGAGCCAAATTGATGAAAGCGTTTGCAGAGCTCACGGGCATCAGGGCTGAGCCCGGTTTTGCGCAGGTTCACCTGTGGCGGTATGCCAAAACATCACAGTCCCTGGGAGAGCCATGCCTGTGGGACGCCAAATCGAATATCGGCCTGTGTGGCGATTGGCTGCTGGGTCACCGGGTGGAAGACGCGTTTGTCAGTGGCTTGAGCTTGGCGCTGGCGATGGCTGACAAACGCAGCTGAGTTTCAGTCTGGTTTGTAAGGCTTGCTGAGCCAGTTGGCCAACAAAAAGACCATCACAACAATCCAGAGAATGAACAAGACGGTGTGAATTTGCATGGGGTTTTCTCCTCGTTCTTTGCGTCACAAAATGCCCAATCGGGCCTCAGGGTTTGGTTTTCACCAAAGGGATCATGATCAGCCAGGTGACTGCCAGCAGGACCATCTCCAAGCTGTACACAAAAACATACGCACTGGCGGTATCTGTCATGCGTGCAGCAATATCGCGAATGATACCGCCAAGCGCCATGGCCAGCCCCGCAGCCGTGGCTTGGACCGCCCCCCATGCACCCAAGGCAAGCCCTGCTTGGTCGGGTGGCGCATGGTTCATGGTGGCGGTCAATGTGCCGTGGCCAAACAGTCCCACGCCAAAACCAATCAGGCATGCGCCCAACATGAAAAGCCCATGCGAAGACTGTTGTGCCGACAGGATCACCGCCAAGAAACCAGGTAGCCCCACCAGAACTCCCCAACTGGCCATGCGGATGGGATCAGCACCACCGCTGAGCACCCTGGAAGCCCAGGCAAAGCCAACCAAACTGCCTGTGGCCAAGGCTGCGGTGAGGAAAGTAGTGTCAGAGACGCTCAGTTGAAGCACTTCGCCGCCAAAGGGCTCGAGCAACACTTCCTCCATGCTGAACGCCAGGGTGCCCAGACCCAAAGCCCATAAGCGCCTGACGGCAGCGGCATCCCTGCAGAAATGGCGAATCGAAGCCAGAAAATCGGGATCTTCTTCATCTTGAACACCCGGCTTGCGAGCCGCGCTTCTGCTCTCTTGTTTCCACATGGCAATGACATTCAAACTCAGCGTGATCACTGCGGCCGCCTGAATAGTGCGTATCAAGCCGCCTGGCGAAAAATCACGCAGCCAAAACCCGTAAGCCAAAGCACTCAAGATCATGCCAACCAGCAACATCACATACATCAAACCCACCACCTTGGGGCGGTCTTGAGGTCGTGCCAAATCGGTGGCCAAGGCCAAGCCCGCGGTCTGAGTCGTGTGCAAACCAGCACCCACCAGTAAAAAAGCCAAGCCAGCGCCTACGTGACCCACCCAAGCAGGGGTATGGACAGATTGACCCAAACCGCCCAGCACCAACAAGGCAAAAGGCATGATGGCAAAGCCGCCAAATTGCAGCAAAGTGCCCATCCATATATAGGGGACGCGTCGCCAACCGAGGTGGGAACGGTGGTGGTCTGACCGAAAACCGATCAGCGCGCGAAAGGGCGCCACCAGCAACGGCAAGGACACCATGATGGCAACCAGTGCGGCGGGAACCTTCAGTTCCACAATCATGACCCGGTTGAGGGTACCCACCAACATGGTCAAGGCCATGCCAACAGAAATTTGAAACAATGACAACCGCAACAAGCGACTCAGTGGCAGCTCTTCAGAGGCAGCATCTGCAAACGGTAAAAACCGCAGACCCATGCGCGTCCAACTGCGAGAGAGTTTTTCGGTTTGTGTGGTCATCTTTGAAAAATGGACCGAGGTTGGAAACCCCGGCCCATCAAGACAGAAATGATGGAGCGGGTTAGGCCGTCGGCGTCTTGACAGTCTGAATGACTGCGGCAGTCGCTGCGCTTCCGTTCAAAAATTTCTTGACCCAAGTGGTATTGAGGGTCAGCGCCAGGTGAACCGAAAACGATCCAATGGCAACTGCCGCAATGAAGATTGGGATACCGACAGAAGGTTTGACCACTGTCCAGATTTTTCCGTAGATCATGTGGTTCTCCTTTTATTTCAGCCAAGGGGAATAGATGTAGGCCAGCAAATGCGCCAGCGCGGCAATCATTCCAAAGATTTGAGTTCCTTGGACGAGATGCCTATGGATCTCTTCCGACTCGGCCTCTGATAGGCCTGATGGCCCGACTTTATCTGACATGGTGTTGTCTCCTTGAAAGATCTCACGTCTGTGCAAAACCCGCACGAGGGATATTCATGGCCCCATGGCCACAAATCAGTAAAGCCCTTTAGGGCCTAGTGTTATTTTAGATTTACACGATATGCTGTCAATCTTTATTTACATAAGCAGGGAAAACCCTTGGTTCAGATGTACCTCGGTCGATTCGCTCCTTCACCAACCGGCCCTTTGCATGCCGGCTCATTGGTCGCCGCCCTGGCCAGTTGGCTCGATGCGCGAGCGCACCAGGGGCACTGGTTGGTGCGCATGGAGGATGTCGACACCCCGCGTTGTCTGCCAGGTGCGGCCGAGATGATCCTTGCGCAACTGCATGCATATGGACTGCTTTTTGACGCCACGGTGGTCTACCAGTCTGAGCGGTGCGATGCTTACCAAGCCGCCTTGGACAAATTGGTGCAGCAGGGCTTGGCCTACCCCTGTGGTTGTTCACGCAAAGACGTGGAAGACACCCAAACCGCCGCAGGTCAACCCCGTGCAAGACACAGTGCAGCGGTTTATCCGGGCACTTGTCGAACAGGCTTGAGGGGCAAACCCGCCCGCGCTTGGCGATTGGACGTGCAGCGAGTGATCTATGACTTGAAGCTGGCCTCACCCGTCACCTGGCATGACCGCTGGCTGGGCGCGCAAGCACAGGATGTGGCGCAAGAAGTGGGCGACTTTGTGCTCAAGCGCGCCGACGGCCTGTGGGCTTACCAACTCGCGGTGGTGGTTGACGATGCCGCGCAAGGCGTCACCCATGTGGTGCGCGGCGCCGACCTCACCGACAACACAGCGCGGCAAATCTTGTTGCAATGTGCACTGGCCTTGCCCACGCCTGCTTACATGCACACCCCCCTGGTGATTGGTGCCAACGGCGAAAAACTGAGTAAGCAAAACGGGGCGCAGGCCTTGGACCTGCATGACCCGCTGGCCGCCTTGAATGCAGCGGCACAGGTCTTGGGCTTGCCCGAAAGCAAAACTACACCCCAACACGCCCTCAAGCAGTGGCTTGCTGCCTGGCCCCTGCCGCGATAATGCACAGCCCTCAGCCACACCCTTGTTCATGACCGCCGCACCCGCCGATATCAGCCATCCAAAGACGATCAAAAGCTTTGTCACCCGCGCGGGGCGCACCACCACCGGTCAGACCAAAGCCTTGCAAGCGCTTGGGCCCCGTTTTGTGCTGCCCTTTCAACCCATGGTCTTGCTCATGGAGGATATGTTTGGTCGAGACGCGCCGGTGATTTTGGAAATTGGTTTTGGCATGGGCGACGCCACCGCGCAGATTGCAGCTGCTCGCCCAGATGACAACTTCCTGTGCTGTGAGGTGCACGAGCCCGGCGTGGGCGCCTTGCTTAAACGCATGGGCGAGCAACAGATTGAGAACATCCGCATCCTGCAGCATGACGCGGTCGAGGTGCTGACTCATATGCTCACGCCAGACAGCCTTGACGGGGTGCACATCTTTTTTCCCGACCCTTGGCACAAGAGCCGTCATCACAAGCGCCGATTGATTCAAACGCCCTTTGTCAAGCAACTCTTGCAAAGGATGAAACCAGGCGCTTACCTGCATGTGGCCACCGATTGGCTGCCTTATGCCCAACACATTTTGTCGGTCTTGCAACTCGAACCCGGCTTGGTCAATACCAGCACCCGCGCGGACGCTTATGCCGATCGACCGGCCTACCGGCCGCTGACCAAGTTTGAAAACCGAGGCCTGCGCCTGGGGCATGGGGTCTGGGACCTGTTGTTCCAGCGAGCCTGAGGCCTGCCCGCATACAGGCCGACCGCGCAGATGGCAACCAGGTACAGCGCCCACAGACCGCCCAGCCGCGCCGGGGTCAGCCCCAGCCGGGTGGTGGTTCCGCAGGGCCACTGGCCAACGCTTTTGGCTTTTTTGAGTGAGCGGTTCCCGGCGGTGGATGCATCCGTCTGGTCGCAGCGCATGGCGCAAGGACTGGTGTTGTCAGATCTAGGTTTGCCCTTGGGTGTCACCCAGCCCTGCCCACACGGCCAGGCGGTTTTCTATTACCGTGAAACCACCCAAGAAACCAGATTGCCAGACAAGCCAAGCATCGTGTTCGAGGACGAGCATCTGCTGGTGGCTGACAAGCCGCATTTCATGCCTGTCACCCCCGGCGGGCGTTACCTGCACACCAGTTTGTTGGTGCAACTCAAGCAAACCACGGGCTTAGAGGACTTGTCGCCCCTGCACCGGATTGACCGAGAAACCGCAGGATTGGTGGTGTTTGCCAAGAGAGCCCAAGACCGAGACGCCTACCAAGCGCTGTTTCGTCATCAACAGGTTGAAAAATACTATGAGGCGGTGGCTGGGTTTCATCCGCACTTGACCCTGCCTCTGGTCTACCAAAGTCGCATTGAAGAAGACGAAGCCTTTTTTGTTTCCAGGGAAGTGACCGGCGAGCCCAACAGCCAAACCCGTGTCTCGCTGATAGCCAAGCAAGGTGGCTTGGCTTTGTATGGCTTGTCGCCCATCAGTGGCAAGCGCCACCAATTGCGCATCCACATGAACGCTTTGGGCTTGCCGTTGCTGGGCGACCAGTTCTACCCAAAGGTGCTGCATGAACCCGGTCAGCCTGAGGACTTCAGCAACCCCTTGCAGTTGCTGGCCAAGCGAATCGGGTTCATGGACCCTTTGAGTGGTGAGTCACGCCAGTTTGAAAGCCATATGCGCCTGCGTTGGCCGCGCAACCTGGGGCAATGACCAGGTCGGCCTGGACCTACACTGGCCTGCATGAACACATGCCTGTCCTTGAATGCAGCGCAAACCGCTGTGGCCCTGCCCTACCTGGCACTTGCTCAGGCCATCGAAGACTTGCTGGGCGACCCCAGCGTGGTGGTACCCGCCCGTTTGGTGCAAGCTCTGCCCGGCGGCGCCAGCCTGTTTGTCATGCCCGCGCACGACGCCCAGTTGGCTATCACCAAACTGATCACTTTTGTGGCGGACAACCCTGCTCATGGGCTTGCAGCCATACAGGGCGAGGTGGTGGTGTTTGATGTGCGCACTGGCCGCAAGCTTGCCTCGCTGGACGGCCCCACGGTCACGGCAAGGCGCACCGCAGCTGTGTCCTTGTTGGCTGCTCAACGGCTAGCCCCTGTGCGCCAAGGACCGCTGTTGATCGTGGGTGCTGGGGTTCAAGGGCGCGCCCATCTTGAGGCATTTCATGAGGGCCTGGGCATTGAACAAGTTTGGATCGCCTCACGCAGCCCGACCAGTGCACAGGCCTTGGCTTTGCATGCCCGCTCCCTTGGCATGCAAGCCAACACGGTTGAGGATGCCAACACCGCCCTGGCGAATTGCCCCCTGGTGGTCAGTTGCACCCCCGCGCAAGGCGCAGTCTTGACCGCCCAACCCAGGCAGGATGCTTTTGTGGCGGCGGTCGGCGCGTTCAGTCCACACATGGTTGAGTGGGCGCCCGAGGTCTGCGCGACCATCGCAGGCCAGGGACAGATTGTGGTCGACACGCGGGACGCGGACCATGAAGCGGGGGACTTGCTGCAAGCGGGCATTGATGTGGCGTGCTTGCCAACACTGGCCGAGGCGATCTTGCGCCCCCCCAGAGATGCGGCCAGCGGACCGGTGTTTTTCAAAAGCTGCGGTTGGGCAGGCTGGGACTTGGCCGCCGCGCGCTGCCTTGTCAAAGCCTGATGCAACGAACTCGGCGGGTTGTTTCACCGCTTGACAGTTGGCTGGCGGCTCAGACGCGCTCAGTCACCCAAGCCTGAACGCTGGCCAACGCCTTGTCCAGACCGGCTGGTTGGGTCCCACCCGCCATGGCCATGTCTGGCTTACCGCCACCTTTGCCACCCACTTGTTGGGCTACGAAATTCACCAGTTCGCCGGCTTTGACGCGAGCCATGGTGTCGGCAGTCACGCCCGCGGCGATCTGCACCTTGTCACCGTCCACACTGGCCAACACCACCACCGCGGTTTTCAATTTGTTTTTCAACTGGTCCAGGGTGTCGCGCAAGGCCTTGGCATCCGCGCCGGGCAGCACGGCGGCCAGCAACTTCACGCCTTTGACATCCATGGCATGCGCCAACAAATCGTCACCTTGTGCAGCGGCCAGCTTGCCTTTCAAGGCGATCATGTCTTTTTCCAAACCGCGCAGCTGCTCGAGCAATTGGTTCAAGCGGCTGTTGAGCTCTTGCGGGGTGGCTTTCAAAACACCTGCGGCTTGCGCCACGGTGTGTTCCAGTGTTTGCATGTAAGACAGGGCATGGGTGCCGGTGACCGCCTCGATGCGGCGCACGCCAGCGGCCACACCGCCTTCGGAGACGACTTTGAACAAGCCAATGTCACCCGTGGCTTTGACATGGGTACCACCACACAACTCACGGCTGGTCCCGATGTCGAGCACACGCACGGTGTCACCGTACTTTTCGCCAAACAACATCATGGCGCCGGTTTTTTGCGCAGCTTGGAGGTCCATTACCCGCGCTTGAGTAGCAGCGTTGGCCAAAATATCGGCATTCACGCGGGTCTCGATTTGGCGGATTTCATCCTCGGTCACCGGCGCGTTGTGCGCAAAGTCAAAGCGGGTGCGTTGGTCGTTCACCAGCGAGCCTTTTTGCTGCACGTGCGCACCCAATACCTCGCGCAACGCTTTGTGCATCAGATGTGTGGCCGAGTGGTTGCGTACCGTGGCAGCGCGCAGATCCGGGTCAACACGGGCAGTCAGCGTGTCACCAACATGGAGGCTTCCCTGCGCCACATGGCCATGGTGGCCAAACACATCGGCCTTGATCTTCAAGGTGTCTTCCACCACAAACTGGGCGGCCTTGGACGACTCGCCTGCGAGCAACCAGCCTTGGTCACCGACCTGACCACCGCTCTCGGCGTAAAAGGGGGTGGTGTTCAGCACAACGATACCTCGCTGATCGGCAGTCAACGCTTGCACAGACACGCCGTCGAGGTAGAGCGCGGTGACCTCAGCCTGGGCTTGCAGGCGCTCGTAACCCACAAATTCGTTGGACTGGCCTGTGTATTCCAAGGGGCGGTCCATCTTGAACTTGCCGGCCAAGCGGGCCTGGGCCTTTTGCTTTTCCATGGCGGTGGCAAAGCCATCTTCGTCAACCGACAAGCCGCGCTCCCGGCAGACATCGCCCGATAAATCCAAGGGAAAGCCGTAGGTGTCGTGCAGCTTGAATGCCACCTCACCGGGCAAGACCTTGACACCGCCCTCCAGGGCTGCGTCCAAAATTTGCATGCCGTTTTCCAGCGTTTCGTAAAAACGCTCTTCCTCGGCTTTGAGCACAGCCATGATGCGGTCAGCCTGCTGCGCCAAGCTGGGATAGGCCTCACCCATCAGGGCCACCAAATCGGGTACCAGCTTATGGAAGAAAGGTGTTTTTTGACCCAGCTTATAGCCATGGCGGATGGCGCGGCGGATGATGCGCCGCTGCACATAACCGCGACCTTCGTTCGAGGGGATCACGCCATCACTGACCAAAAACGCCGTGGCACGGATATGGTCGGCAATAACGCGCAGCGAGCTGTTGTGCAGGTCTTGGCAACCGGTTTCACGCGCAGCAGCCTTGATGAGTGCCTCGAACAGGTCGATCTCGTAGTTGCTGTGTACGTGTTGCAAGATGGCGGCCAAGCGCTCCAAGCCCATGCCGGTGTCCACGCAGGGCGCAGGCAGTTTTTTGAGCGAACCGTCGGGTTGCATGTCGAACTGCATGAACACATGGTTCCAGATCTCGATGTAGCGGTCGCCGTCCTCATCAGGGCTGCCAGGTGGACCGCCAGCGACTTCTGGGCCATGGTCATAAAAAATCTCAGAGCACGGGCCGCAAGGGCCAGTATCGGCCATCATCCAAAAATTGTCCGAGGCGTATTTGGCGCCCTTGTTGTCACCGATGCGAACGATCCGCTCGGCAGGAATGCCAATCTCTGTGTGCCAAATGTCATAGGCCTCGTCGTCATCGATGTAGACCGTGACCCAGAGTTTGTCGGCGGGCAGTTTGTAGACCTGGGTCAGCAGCTCCCAGCCCCATTGCAGGCTGTCGCGCTTGAAGTAGTCGCCAAAAGACCAGTTGCCCAGCATTTCAAAAAAGGTGTGGTGCCGGGCGGTGTAGCCGACGTTTTCCAAGTCATTGTGTTTGCCACCGGCGCGCAGACAAGCTTGGACTGACGCTGCACGCACATAGGAGCGCTTGTCTTCGCCCAGGAACACGTCTTTAAACTGCACCATGCCCGAGTTGGTGAACATCAGGGTCGGGTCGTTGCCTGGAACCAGTGGGCTCGAGGCCACCAGGGTGTGGGCGCGCTCGGCGTAAAAGTTGAGGAAGGTCTGACGGATGTCGGCAACGGAAAAACGGGGCGTGGTCATGTGCTGGGGTGCAATCGAGGTAGGCGACACCCAGGCGAAGGCTCAGGCGTCGTGCGGGCAAATTTTATGCCATCATCCCACCCACCCTGACCTTCTCACCCGTCCAAATTTCAGCGGGCCTATGCTGATGACATCAAATTTGGCTCGGCCAGTTATTTTTACAGCCCTGACGTTAAACGGATTCAACGGTTGAGCGAAGCCCTGGCATACGGCATGGTGGACGTCAACATGGGCTTCATCGCCGCCGAACATGGCATCACTGATTATGTGGAAATGAAATACCTGTGCATCGGTGATACATTATCGTTTTAACAATTGTCAAAATCAACAAATCGTGGATAACCAACATATTTACATCAGATTTCTAACCCTTTTACATGCCCTTGAAGGCAATGGCGAACTGCCCGAGCTTGACATGGATGCCAAACGCTTGCTTGAAGTCATTGCCGTGCAACACAGCCTGGGCAAAGCCATGACCGTGTCAGACGCCATGGGCCTGAGCCACATCGCCTCCCCCGCTACGATTCACCGCAAACTCGACCTGCTGCGTGACATTGGGATGATCGACACGGTGTTTGAAGGCACCAACCGCCGCACCAAGTTTTTGGTCCCCACTGAAATGGCAGATGCTTACTTCAACCGGGTGAGCGCTGTGATGCAAAAGGCGGGCTTGGCCGTTTAAATCAGCTTCACCCCAGTTTTGCTTTGGACAAAGTCACGGCTCACACCGCCGGCCAGTTCCACCAACCGCAAGCCCTCGGGGGTCACATCCATCACACCCAAGTCGGTGATGATGCGGTCGACAACCCCTACACCTGTCAGCGGCAGGTTGCAGCTGGGCAAAATCTTCAAGTCTTCGGTGCCGTCTTTTTTCTTGGCCACGTGTTCCATCAAGATGATCACGCGCTTGACGCCGGCCACCAGGTCCATCGCCCCCCCCATGCCTTTGATCATCTTGCCTGGGATCATCCAGTTGGCCAAGTCGCCCTTTTCACTGACTTGCATCGCGCCCAAGATCGAGAGGTTGATCTTGCCGCCACGGATCATCGCAAACGATTGATCGCTGCCAAAAATGGCTGAGCCTTTGATGGTGGTCACGGTTTGCTTGCCGGCATTGATCAGGTCAGCGTCCACCTCGTCTTCGTGGGGAAACGGGCCAATACCCAGCATGCCGTTTTCGCTTTGCAGCCAAACCTCCAGATGGTCCGGCACGTGATTGGCCACCAGGGTGGGGATGCCAATGCCGAGGTTCACATAAAAACCGTCTTGCAGTTCGCTGGCCGCACGTGCGGCCATTTGGTCTTGGGTCCATGCCATGTCGATTCCTCAGTTGCTGTCGCGGGTAGTGCGTTTTTCGATGCGTTTTTCAGGCGTGGGGTTGTGCACGATGCGGTGCACATAAATACCCGGCAAGTGGATATCGTCGGGGGCCAAATCGCCCGTGTCGACGATGCGCTCAACTTCCACCACACAGATCTTGCCAGCAGTTGCGGCTGCAGGGTTGAAATTACGCGCGGTCAAGTGAAAGCGCAAATTGCCAGAGCGGTCAGCCACATCGGCCTTGATCAAGGCGATGTCGGGCACCAAGGACCGCTCCATCACGTAGGTTTCGCCATCGAATTCACGCAATTCTTTGCCTTCAGCCACCAAGGTGCCCACACCGGTTTTGGTGAAAAACGCTGGGATGCCTGCGCCACCGGCTCGCAGTTTTTCAGCCAAGGTGCCCTGGGGCGTGAAGTCCAGCTCCAATTCGCCTGCCAAATACTGGCGCTCGAATTCTTTGTTTTCGCCCACGTAGCTGGAAATCATTTTTTTAATCTGACGGGTATCAAGCAATTTACCCAAGCCAAAGCCATCGACGCCTGCGTTGTTGGAAATCACGGTCAAGTCTTTGACACCGCTGTCGCGCAAGGCGTCGATCAGCGCTTCGGGGATGCCGCAAAGACCAAAGCCACCGACAGCCATCAGCTGGCCGTCAGCCACGATGTCCTTGAGCGCTTCATCGGCTGAGGAAAATACCTTGTTCAATCAAATCTCCCGAGATCTTCAAATCATTGTATGGTGCGCAGACAGCCGCCAGCGCGACATGACTGGGCATAATCCTTTCAAAAGGAGACACCATGTCACGCTACCCCGCCCCTGAAATCAAAGACTTGCCTGAAGACATCCGCGCCAAGGTGCTCGAGGTGCAAGAAAAAGCCGGTTTCGTGCCCAATGTGTTTTTGGCCTTGGCCCGACGCCCCGCCGAGTGGCGAGCGTTTTTCGCGTACCACGACGCTTTGATGGTGCCCGAATCGGTGGGCCGTGAGAGCAACCTGACCAAGGGTGACCGTGAAATGATCGTCACCACGACCAGCGCGGCCAACCACTGTTTGTATTGCGTGGTCGCCCATGGTGCCATTTTGCGCATTTATGAAAAGAAACCCCTGGTGGCTGACCAAGTGAGCGTGAATTACCGCAAGGCCGACATCAGCCCCCGCCAACGGGCGATGCTCGACTTTGCCATGAAGGTCTGCCTGCACTCGAGCGAGATTGAAGAAGCCGACTTTGCGCCACTGCACGCGCATGGCTTGAACGATGAAGACATTTGGGACATCGCTGCAATTACCGCCTTTTTTGGCTTGTCCAACCGGATCGCGAGTTTCTCGAGCATGATGCCCAACCCGGAGTTTTATGTGATGGGGCGGGTCGCCAAAGAAAAGAAATAAAGCCGCCCTCAGTGGCTGACCCGACCCAATTGCATTTGCGAGAGCATCATTTCCACCAAGTCATTCTCGAAAGTGTCGGCTTCGATCTGGGCGAAACGCTCCAGCGAGGCGCTTCTCAAGCAGCCCATCAGGGACCGACTCATGACGAACCACCGGGTCTCGTTCATCGCGGGCAATTGCGGGTGTTCGATATAGCGCAAACAACTCATCAAGCGTTGCACCATCTCATGAACGGACTGCGCTGTTTCTTCGGGCTGCTCCAACAACCAACACAACCTGTTCATCGCGCGTCGGTAGTTTTTGCCCAGTGAGAAACCGTTGATACAAATACGCACATACTGCCTTACAAAAGCTTCTGGTTCGATGTCTTGCGGGTCCTGCGAGCACTCCACCATGAACAAGTAGCTCTCCAGCTCGCGCAAAACCATGCTGCGCGCATGTTGTGACATGGCACGAAAAATTGCATCTTTGCAGGAAAAATACTGGTAGAGCGTGCCGACCGAAAACCCGGCTTTGGCTGCAATTTTGTTGGTGGTCAGTCCGCCTACGCCTTCACGGTCCACAATTTGCGAAGTGGCCTCAAATATCGCATCGATGGTCAGTTGCGCTCTTTTTTGAACAGGTTGCTTGCGCATGGTTTTCGATGACAACTCGTCGGGAAGTGTCACTGGCAGATTCTCCATGTAGCTACAGTAGCAGGTGCTGGATGTTACCTATTAAATACTCAAAATACATTATCATTAATTTAAATGAGTTATAAATGAAAATATTTACAACTCAAACACATGGCCTATGGGCTTGTTTCACACCAGCAACGCCCTTAACCAATCAGGCATGGGCGCTGATTTTTGTGATGGAAAATCCACCCAAACCGTGGTCGCTCCGCCCTCGGCGTGAATCACGCCAGGCATGTCAGTGCGCTCCAGGGTGGCCCATGACTCAAAGGTACTGCGCTTGGGTTCACTGGCGTACATCTTGACCAAAACATCACCCGGATATTGAATCTGCTTGTAGAAATTACAAAAAGCATTGAGGATGACTGGCCCTTCGCCACTGGGAACAGGCTGACAGCCGATCGAAGTCATCCAGTCAATTCGAACGGTTTCCAAGTAACGAAAGTAGCTCCCGTTGTTGAGATGCCCCATGGCATCCATGTCGCCCCAGCGCACCGGAATGACTTGTTGATACACCAGTTTTTTGTTGTCAGGAATGGTTATTCGCATAAGGGATTATGACCAACGCTGGATGGACGCAGCGCATAGAATCAATTGCTTAGACCCACCACTGTCTCTTCGGCATGACACCCCAACCATTAATCGAACAATTCGGTCCACGCGAGACCATGGACTATGACGTAGTCGTTGTGGGCGGTGGCCCCAGCGGGTTGGCTGCAGCCATTCGCCTCAAACAACTGGCCGCTGAAAAAAACCAAGACATCTCAGTCGTGGTGATTGAAAAAGGCTCCGAGCCCGGAGCGCATATTTTGTCTGGCGCTGTGATGGATCCCCGCGCCATCACCGAGTTATTTCCCAATTGGAAAGAATTGGGCGCACCTTTGCACCAATCGGTGACTGCCGACGAACTGCTGGTCTTGTCCGAAACAGGCGCAACTGCCACGCCTGGTTGGTTGATGCCTCGCAATTTCCACAACCACGGCTGCTATGTGGTGTCGCTCAGCAATGTGGTCAAGTGGATGGCCCAACAAGCCGAAAACCTTGGCGTTGACATCTTCCCCGGCTTCACAGCTGCAGAGTTGCTTTACAACCAAGCAGGCTCGGTCCAAGGCGTGGCGACCGGCCATGTGGGCTTGAGCAAAGAAGGCCAGCCCACAGACCACTTTCAGCTTGGCATGGAACTCAACGCCAAATACACCCTGTTTGCCGAAGGTGCGCGTGGTCATTTGGGCAAGCAACTGATTGAGCGGTTCAAGCTCAATGAAGGCAAAGACACCCAAACCTTCGCGATCGGCATCAAAGAGTTGTGGGAAGTGGACCCCGCCTTAGCCAAACCTGGTTTGGTGGTGCACACCTCTGGCTGGCCGATGACTGGCAACACCTTTGGGGGCGGTTTTTTATACCACCTGGAAGACAACAAAGTCACTTTGGGGTTTGTCTTGGGTCTGGACTACCAAAACCCCTACCTCAGCCCCTTTGAAGAAATGCAGCGTTGGAAAACACATCCCCGCATTGCCCAACATCTTCAGGGCGGCAAACGCATTGGTTACGGTGCACGCGCCATCAACAACGGCACGCTGCAAGCCCTGCCTCAAACCGCATTTGCTGGTGGCGCCCTGCTCGGTTGTGATGCAGGCTACATGAATGCCGCCCGCATCAAGGGCAGCCATGCCGCCATCAAATCGGGCATGCTGGCTGCAGATGCAACATTTGAGGCGGTTCAATCCGGTCGTGCCAACGATGTGCTCAGCGCCTACCCCCAAGCCTTTGAAAACAGCTGGCTGTTCAAGGAGCTGCACCAAACGCGCAATTTCAAAACCTGGTTCAAAAAAGGCCCATTCATCGGCACCCTCATGACCGGGATTGAGCAATGGTTCTTGCCGAAAATCGGCATTCAAACACCCCCTTGGACCTTGCACAACCACAAAGCCGATCACACCAGTTTGTTGCCTGCATCGCAGTGCACACCGGTGATCTACCCCAAGCCCGATGGCGTGTTGAGCTTTGACAAGCTCTCTAGCGTGTTCATCAGCAACACCAACCATGAAGAAAACCAACCGGCGCACCTCACCCTCAAAGACGCGAGCGTGCCGGTCAGTCTCAACCTTGCGCGCTACGACGGGCCCGAAGGCCGCTACTGTCCTGCGGGTGTGTATGAGTACGTGAAGTCAGACGCCGGGGAAGATCGCTTGCAAATCAACGCCCAAAACTGCGTGCATTGCAAAACCTGCGACATCAAAGACCCCAGCCAAAATATCGTGTGGGTCACGCCAGAAGGCGGTGGCGGCCCCAACTACGCAGGAATGTAGCCATGACCAAATACCACCTCGAACACACCTGGGTACGTACCGAAGCCGACACGGCTTGGGTCGGCATCACAGTTCATGCCCAAGAGACTTTGGGCGACATTGTGTTCATTGATTTCACTGACATTGGCACCACTGCTGGTCAAGGGGCAGTGGCGGGCGTGGTTGAATCGGTCAAAGCCGCGGCTGATGTGCACATGCCTGTTTCACTCACCGTGTTGGAGGTCAATGAAAATTTGCGGGCAGAGCCCTCATTGGCCAATTCAGATCCCGAAGGTGCGGGTTGGTTCTACAAGGTTCGCCTCACCAAGCCCTCTGAACTCGACAGCTTGATGGATGCGCAAGCCTATCAAGCATTGACCGGCTGATACGTTCAGGCCAGCGCCTGCCCCAGGCGGGCAATGCCTTCATTGATTTTGTCCACATCCGCTGTGGCAAAACTCAAGCGAATCGCAGTGGTATCCGGGTTGTTGGCAAAAAACGGCCCGCCCGGCACAAAAGCGACCCCTTTTTCGATGGCACGCTTGGCCAATTCGCTGCCATCTTTCAACTTTCCAGCGGCTCCTGTGAGGTTGGCCCAAAAAAACAAACCCCCTTGCGGTTGGCTGAAGCGCAAAGCATCCCCCAACTCACGGGTCAGGGCTTCACCCATGGTTTTGGCGCGCTCGCCATAAACGCGACGAACCGTGTCCAAGGTGGCTGGCAAGCGTCCTGCCTTCAGGTAATGGGCGGCAGTGGCTTGCGCAAAGGTGGACGTGTGGGCATCGCTGAACTGTTTGCACATGGTGGCGCGTGCCAAGAGCGCGGGCGGAGCAACCATCCAACCCACGCGCAAACCGGGTGACAACACCTTGCTGAGGGAGCCGCAATATACCAACCAGTCGCGGCTACCGGGTACTTGATCGGTCAAGGCCAACAAGGAAGGCGGCGGGGCATCTGCGAAATACAAATCGCCATAGGGGTCGTCTTCCACCACCACGGTTTGGTATTTCACAGCCAGTTCGAGCACTTTCATGCGCCGCTGCAAACCCATCATGGCGCCGCTGGGGTTGCCAAAGGTGGGGATGAGATACACCAGCTTGGGCTTGTGCAGCAGGATCATCTCTTCGAGCTTGTCTACCTCAACACCCTGTGCATCGATCGGCACACCCAACACCTGCGGACCGTACAAACGAAAGCACTGAATCGTTGCCAAAAAAGTAGGCGACTCCACCAAAGCCACATCGCTGGGGTTGAGCAAGGTTTTGCCAATCAAGTCCAAGGCCTGCTGACTGCCTGTGGTCACTATCAACCCATCAGGGGACAAATCCTTGACGCCCTTGCTGACCATGAAGGCTGAGAGTTGCTCACGCAAAGGGTTATAACCTTCGGTGGCACCGTATTGCAATGCAGCACCCGGCTCTTCTCGCAAAGCACGGGCGCTGGCTTCACGGATACCTTCCACATCAAACATCGCACTGTCAGGAAAGCCACCTGCAAAACTGATGATGCCCGGCTTGCCCAATAACTTGAAAAGTTCGCGGATAGCAGAGGTTTCAACCTGGTTGAGGCGATCGGCAAATTGCATAGGAAAATAATTGGGTTCTGACCCCAATATTCAAAATGAAAAAAGAGCACATCGAGCCATTTTTTGCGACGCTGAAAGCAGCCAATCCGCAGCCCAATACCGAACTGGAATATACCAGCGTGTTTGAGTTACTCGCGGCAGTGCTGCTGAGTGCGCAGGCCACCGATGTCGGTGTCAACAAGGCTACGCGCAAGTTGTTCCCTGTGGCCAATACCCCTCAAGCCATCTTGTCACTGGGCTTGGCAGGGTTGGAGTCATACATCCAAACCATCGGGCTTTTTAGAAGCAAAGCCAAACACCTGATGCAAACCTGCGAGATATTGGTTCAGCAGCACGGTGGTTTGGTGCCGCGCACCCGAGAAGCCTTGGAGGCTTTGCCAGGCGTGGGCCGCAAGACCGCTAACGTGGTCCTCAACGTGGCTTTTGGACAGCCCACCATGGCAGTAGACACGCATATTTTTCGGATAGGCAACCGCACGGGACTGGCGCCTGGCAAAACGCCTTATGACGTAGAAATGGGTTTGCTCAAACGGATCCCAAAAGACTACCTGGTGGATGCACACCATTGGCTGATATTGCACGGGCGCTATGTGTGCCAAGCTCGTAAACCTTTGTGCTGGCAATGCGAAGTCTCACTCTACTGCAAGTTCAAGCCAAAGACAGCAGCTGATTGACCGGCAGCGCGTTTCATTCAAAAAAATTTGCATGGGTGCGAAGTTCAGACATGGATCACCTGAGAAGTTTTTTGCTCAAACCCAACAAAACGGCTCAGGCAGCCAGCGCCACCCAGTGCTGCTGCACTTGGTGAAAACTCAGTCGATGGTCAAACACTTGTTGCAAACACGTATGCAACGCGGGGTTGCTGGGCGCAGCTTGCAACACCACCCTGCCCGCTTGCATCACCAGCACTTGGTCGGCCCGCAAGGCCAGGTTCAGGTCGTGCAAGACACTGACCACCGTGGTGCCGGTTTGGGTGAGTTGTTGCACCGTGGCCAACCAATCGGCTTGGTGAGGCGCATCCACGTTGGCAATCGGTTCGTCCATCAACAACACCGGGGCTTGCACCGCCAAGGCGCGGGCCAACAACACCCGCTGACGCTCGCCACCTGACAAAGTGCCCAAGCTGCGATGTCGCCATTCGGTCAGTTGCATCGACGCCAACAAATTTTCCACAACGGCGCGGTCTTCGTCAGTGGCACCGGTCCACCATGTTTGGTGTGGCAAACGACCCAACATGACCACATCGAACACAGTCAAATCGTCACTGCCAGTGGCTTGTTGACCCAACCATGCCAACTGCGTAGCGCGTTGTTTGCTGGACAAGGATTGCAGGTTTTGACCGTTTAACAGGACCTTGCCTTGCGCTGGCATCAAGCCCGCCAAGACTTTGAGCAAACTGGTTTTGCCCGCGCCATTGGGGCCGACGATACAGGTCCATTGGCCTTGGGCAAAGTCTGCATGGACATCCAACAACACAGGCACCTTGTCCCAGGCTGCATGAATGCCTTTGGCTTGCAAGATGGTGCTCATGCGGCCTCCGCTTGCTTGGCGGGCGACTGCAAACGCCACAACAAATAACCACCACCCAACACACCGGTGAGCACACCCACAGGCAGTTCTTGCGGAGCCAACAGCAAGCGGGCCAAGATATCCGCGCCACACAGCAACACACCGCCCATGAGGGCGGCCAACATGGAACTGTTGGCGAACGTGGTGCGCACACGGGCCCGCACCAAGTGCGGCGCCACCAAACCGACGAAGGCAATCAAGCCGGTTTGGGCCACGGCAGTGGCGGTGGCCAAGGCCATCACGCCCAACAAAACAAAGCGCAAGGGCGCGACGCGCAAGCCCAAACTTTGTGCCGTGGCTTCACCCAAGCTCAGGCCATCCAACAAAGGGCTGAGTCGCCATGCCAACAGCCAACACAGCAACAAGGACACGGCCATCAGGCTGCAAGAAGCGCCGCTCAACATGGCGGTGGACCCCAGCGTGAACGACTGCATAGCCGGGTAAATTTGCGGACGCAACACCAACGTCAAGGACGTGATGGCCCCCAGCACCACACCAACCACCACACCAGCCAACAGCAGGCGCAGCGTGTGCTGCACACCTTTGGCCAACAACAGCGTCAGCAGCACGGCCAACCAAGCACCCACAAAAGCACAGCCCGTGAGGCCCAAACGCCAAGCCCATTGCACAGCCATGGAAGCCTCTGCGGGCAATCGCAAACCACCCCACAAACCCAGCATCAAGGCCACCGTGACGCCCAAAGTGGCCCCAGATGCACTGCCCAGCAAATACGGATCAGCCAAGGGATTGCGAAACAAGCCTTGCGCCAAGGCGCCTGCTAAACCAAGCAAGGCTCCCGCCAACCAAGCGCCAACGGTGCGCGGCAAACGGATGTCTTGAACGATGCTGTCCTGCCATTGCACGGGCCACTCCAAGCCTTGGCTGCCCGCCAGCAAACCCACCCCAAACAACAGCATACTGAGCAAGCACAAGCCCATGGCCAAGCGAGTGGTTTGCTGTGAAGGTTGGTTCATGGATAGTGCCGCTTCAAACATTGGGCGATGATGTCTGCAGCCTCCCCCAAGCGTGGGCCCGGGCGCACCAAGACATCGCCTTGGGCAGACGTGAACGCACAGATGCGTTTGTGCTTCACGGCTTGCATGGCAGACCAGCCAGGCCGCTTATGCAAATCCATCGCCATGGGCTCGGCCAACAAAATCAAGTCTGGATTGGCTCGCACCACAAACTCGGGGTTGAGTTGGGGAAAGGTACCCATCGAGGAAGTCACCACATTGCGCAAACCCATGTGCAGCATCACCTCGCCAATGAAGGAGGCTTCGCCAGCCGCATAGCCGCCAGTGCTGGCTTCAAAGTAAACGCTGGTGCCTTTGGCTTGGGCAGGCATACTGCGTGTGGCTTGCGCCATGCCAACAAGTGCCTGTTGCCACACAAGGTTGGCAGCGGTATCGGCTTGGTTTATGTGGAGCGCTTGCGCCACGATAAGCAAGACGCGCTTCACGTCGGCTTGGTTTTGTGGCTCCAAGGCCAAGACCTTGATACCCAAGGATTCCAAGCGGTTGATGAGTCGGGTGGAACGCGCCGCCAACACCAAGTCGGGCTTCAAACGGACCAAGGCTTCCAAGGAGGTGTCATCCAAACCACCCAGCTTGGGCAGCTTCTTCACCTCATCCGGCCAGTTGGCAAACTTGTCGGTGCCCACCAAACGATTGCAAGCCCCCAAGACACAAACCGTTTCAGCCAATGAAGGCAGCAAGGTGATGATGCGTTGCGGTGCCTGTGTGAGTGTGACTTGCATGCCGCGGTCGTCGGTGAGTGTGACCGCTGAAGCAGGAGTCAACATCACGAAGAGCAACAACGCGATGAACTTAAGCATGCTGCTGCACCCACTGCAGAATGATGCGGTGCATTTGTTCCACGCCATCGGTCAAGGCGGCTGGGCCGGGTTGCAAGATGTCGGCGGATTTGATCTCGAACACTTGTTGATTCAACACAGCAGGCACGTCTTGCCAACCGGGGCGCTGGGCTACTTTTTCGGGGCGAAATTTCTTGCCGCACCACGAGCCCAAGATGATGTCGGGTTGTTTGGCAGCAATGCTCAAGGGGTCGGCGATGATGCGGTCCTTGCCCATGGATTGCAATGCCAACTCGGGGAAGCAATCATCACCCCCGGCGATTTGAATCAGCTCGGAGACCCAACGAATGGCGCTGATGGGCGGATCGTCCCATTCTTCAAAGTACACCTTGGGTCTGCGGGTGAAAGCCTTGGCGGTGTTTTGAATATCCTGCAAATGGGCTTGCATGACCTGAATGCGTTGCAAACCTTGCTCGGCCTCATCCACCATCGCCGCCACTTGGTAGAGCATGGCAAAAATCTCTTGCACACTGCGCTGGTTGAACACGGTGACTTGCACCCCATGACGAATCAAGGCTGCTGCAATGTCGGCTTGCAGGTCTGAAAACCCAAACACACAGTCGGGCTTCAAGGCCAAGATCTTGTCGATCTTGGCGCTGGTGAAGGCGCTCACACGCGGCTTTTCAGTACGTGCAATTTTGGGCCGAACCGTGTACCCCGATATACCCACAATCCGCTCAGACTGCCCCAAGAGGTAGAGCCACTCTGTGGTTTCCTCGGTGAGGCAGATGATGCGTTGGGGGAGGTGGATCATGGGCTTACTTGGGCTGCCATTGAATGGCGGTGAAGAAGGTCATGCCAGGCATTGCGTAGTTACAAGTGTTGACACCGCCGGAGGTGCATCCCAACTGCTGGTATTTTTCACCAAAAAGATTGTCGATCCTGTTGAGCCAAGACCACTCCGACGTCAATTGGGTTTTTGTCCAAACATGAACCAGGTTGTGTGAGGGAAACTCGACTAAATTGGCCGCATCATCAAACCTTTTGCCAATGTATTGATACTCGATGCCGAAGCGTGAGTCTGAAATCGTTGTGTCCGCGATTAATTTGAAATTTTCTTTGCTCCGCAAGCTGAGTTGCTTTCCTGTGGTCCCGTCAACAGGATCAAGCCAATCCAAACTCGACTGAAAATTTACTTGCTTAACTGATGTTTGTCCAGACAAGCTAATGCCTCGGATGTTGGCTATGCCGACGTTGTAATAGAGAAAGCTAGAAGGTCTGCTACTGATCAAATTTTGAATGCTGTTTTCAAAAATAGTCATCCTCAATTTAGATGCCGCTTTTCCATATTGAATTGCAAGTTCCAGTGATGAATTTGTTTCTGGCAGTAAATTTTCACTGCCATACTGGCCATATATTTGTTCCAAGCTGGGTGCTTTGAAACCCGTGGATTTAATGGCGCTGACAACCCAATCATCTACCAGCTCAAAACCGTAGCCTAAGGAATAGCTGTTATGCCTTGAAGAATAACTGTAATCGTCGCTGCGGATGGATGCATTGACCCGGTGTCTGTCTAGCTTCAAGAAATACGCCGCACCAGCAGCTAGCTGGGCGCGATTGCCCTCGATGATGGCGTTGTATGTATTCTTGTCAGCTTGGAACACATCTTTTTTCTTCTCCAGCAATGCCGTTAAAACACCTTTGGAAGTGATGTATTCATGATCGATTGACAAGGTTGTTGCTGTTGTTTTGAACTTGGAAGCGAGATCACCTGCGTTGGGCGCATCCGATTCAGCAGCAACCTCAGAAGAATTCAGTTTGATTCGACTCAGGTGATCCTCACTCCAAATGCGTTGCCACTGCATGCCGTTGGCTGTTAACTTGTTCTGATGGTTGATATTTAAAAAACGTCCACCACTGTAATTTGAGGGTGCAGATTGAAAGGACTGACTTGAATCCAAGTACACCCACTCTAGCCTGTTCGATCTATTGGGGTCAAAACCTAGCTTGACCATTCCTGAGTCCTTGCTGTTTCGCTCTCGAGATGGCGTATGGAAAAGATCTGGTCTGGTGTCATAGCCATCGCTGCTGCTGGAACTCAAGTTCAACGCATAGTCGAAGTCATGCACTTTCCCGGACAATTTTCCAGCTGTTTGTTTCAATCCAAAACTTCCAAAGGCTTGAGTCAATGAGGGTCGATCATTGGCCGATGCCTTTTCCCCAAAGAGTTGGACCACACCACCCATGGCGTCCGAGCCATAAATGGCACTGGCAGGCCCCTTGACCACCTCCAAGCGGTCCGCCAGCTCCAGAGGCAACATCTCCCACGGTGCACCACCTCCCAACTGCAATCCGTCGTGGGATTCAATCCGAATTCCTTCAACATAAACCGCAGTCATACGTGATTCACTACCACGCAAATAAACTGCGTTTCGTCCATAACTGATGCCTTGAAAACCAGGCAATTTGCTTAATGCTTGCGTCAGATTAGCATTACCCAAATTTTCTAAATCGGTTTTTTTTAAAACATCAACCTCACTCAATACCGAGTCAAGCGCTTGCCCGATCCGGTTGGCAGTGACAAAAACCTCAGGCAATTCGTTGGTTTGCGCCTGCGCACTTGAAAAAGAAACAACAACAGCCGCGCAAGCCATGCGCAGACATGATCCAAAAGATCGAGAAAATTTCATGATGATGACCAGTTAAAGTGCTCTCACCGCCTTCCCCGACAGTGCATGAGCGTTAAGAAGCCACGAATAAACGCGGCTCCACCTTGTTGGCCGGTATCCGGGCTGGCGAAAACAACCTTGTACGCCTTCCCAAATGCTTGTTCAAGGCACTCAGTGGCTGGGTTGGACAGGGCGGAAATGCGTGGGGCATTTCGTTCGCTTGACCGTTGCGGGGGCAGCGCAGGCTGGTCATCAACTCGGGCCAT
>Ga0247832_1002850_pt1 | contig 25217 bp, 19 predicted proteins | sample LaCruzMarch2015__10_FD_192407 | JGI IMG/M metagenome (GOLD analysis project Ga0247832, IMG submission 192407) | Freshwater microbial communities from meromictic Lake La Cruz, Castile-La Mancha, Spain - LaCruzMarch2015_4m | ecosystem: Environmental > Aquatic > Freshwater > Lake | place: Spain... | reverse complement strand
TTACTCGAACTGGCTGCTTGGTCGACTACATGGCGAACGAGCACTTACCATGGTTAGTACCTTTCAACTAACGAAAACTGCCAGGTTTACCTGGCGCACCGGAACACACGGAAATTAAGGTAACCGCCTCGAGTCGAATGAGCGAAATACGATAGGTACCAGGCACTTGGATTGGGCACTTGGATTGACATCCATCTCGGCAGCCAACAAAGGCTACAAACTGGCTACCAGCAACGAGAAGATGTGGATGCGAAAGAATGGTCGGCACGGACGGAACCATCCACGGATGCAAAAGTAACAGCCCGGCTGGTTAGTTGAGTTGATCGCGAATCAAATCAGCGAATAGCTGATCCTCATTTGGTACAATCCGATGAAATGCGTTACGTCTTCAACACATCCGACCAGCAAGAATCATGAAAAGTTCTCTTCCGGCCCGATCTGCCTTGGCCTTGTTTGCACATCCAGACGACATTGAATTCGTGGCTGCTGGAACGCTGCTTCGTTTGAAAGATTTGGGATGGGAATTGCATTATTGCAACGTGGCCAATGGGTGCTGCGGTTCCACCACGACAGATCGTCAGCAAACCGTAGCGATTCGCTTGAAGGAATCGCAGCGGTCGGCTGACCTATTAGGAGCGTCGTTCTATCCACCCATTTGCGATGACTTAGATGTACTTTACAACGCACCGAATCTTGCAAAGATTGCAGCCGTAGTGCGCCAGGCGAAACCGGCTCTGATTTTGACGCATGCGCCAGTCGATTACATGGAGGACCATATGCAAACGTGTCGGTTGGCTGTAACCGCCGCCTTTGCCAAAGGGATTCCAAATTTCCATTCGATCCCGCACGTAGACTCCTATGATGGGGAGGTCGCTATTTATCATGCTCAGCCGCATGGCAACCGAACCCCCATGAATGAATTGGTGATTCCTCAGTTTGCGGTCAACATTGATTCCGTGCTTGACCGAAAGCTACAAATGTTGCAATGTCATGAATCGCAGCAAGGTTGGTTGCAAACGACGCAAAAGATGAATTCTTACTTGCAAACGATGTTGGATCTTGGACGCGAAACTGCCTCCCTGGCAAAACTGCCTTGCCAGCATGCAGAAGGCTGGCATCGACATTTGCACCTTGGGTTTAGCGGTCCAGATTTTGATCCGCTTGGGGAAGCGCTTTTGAGTCAGGATCCGAATGGACTCAAATAGCTTGGCACCGCCGCGAAAGAACTCGGCTTGAGTCCATGACATGATACCGCAAGTGGATACAATAAAGAGAGTGAAAAAGGTCTTTGGAGTTATAGGACTGGAACGAGAGTGCTCAAAAATATCCCTTTGTTGTCTGCATGCTGGTTGCGGATGCTGTTTTGCTTGGCAATGCTTTGCATCACGATTCTAGATCGCGGCATTGGCGTTTGCGATGACCAGACAAAATCGTCCGAGGATCAAGCGCAGATTTGGATTGATGGTCTTGTTGGCCCTAGTTACCGCTTGAGACGAGAGTCGTTTTTAAAGTTGTGCGATCGGTCCGTCGATATTGACGGTTGGCTGGCAAAAGAGTCGCGGAATCCGGATGCCTATCGCGCGTCGGTGGCGCGGTGGTTGATTCGGCTTCGAAAGTCGAATGGCACCCCTGCCGAACGTGTGATGCTGCTGAACGATCTTGAATCGCTTCGGCAACTCGATACAAGTGTTCTGGAGCGTTACGTTTCGGAGGGGAGGTGGGAAGCCATGATCGAGTTGGTCGGCCTGTTGGACTCCGCCACACGTCGGGAGCTGATGGCGGAAACCAATCGCGAAAGAATTATCGCTAAGGCATGGGAGACGGAAAATGAGGTTTACGTCCCCCGTTTTCTCGATCTTGTTTTGGAGCCTGCTGAGCGGGCTTACGTCAATCAATGGTGGTCGAAACTTGGCCTGACTCAGGATTGGCATGTCAACGACCAAAGCAATTTGCCTAGCGCCAAAATTGCCTTGCTGGAATCGGAAGGAAAGATCGATGAAGCGATCGACCTTGCCAAAAAGAAAAGCATTCTCAATCAAGTCGAAAGACTGCTAATCCGATCCAACCGATGGGATTCTTGGCTTGCGCTTGACACCCGACGCATTCCTATTGTTGGTTCTCAAAATTTGCTCCAACAAAGAGTGGGGGTCATGATCATACTTGGCCGTTTAAATGAGGCTGAGAAAGCGTTCATGGACGAGAACGAAAAACGGAGCAATCCTAAACTTGCTTCGGGCGACGCTTTGCTTGCTCGAGCTTTAGGAAACAACGTCCTCTGTGATCGCTATCTGGAATCTCTTCCGGAGTACGACGAGTTTGCGATTCGACGAAGTGCTCAGCAGACGCGACAAGCATTTGCTGCAGTTGGCCTAGAGGATCTCTCCCAGAAAGGGGTCTTGGAATGGATTAACTCAGAGCGATTTACCAGTGTTCGGCCTTCGCTGGATAGTTCGCCGGATAGAGAGATCGCGGACCCCTTATCCGAAGCGATCCGAAATCTCACGGAGGTCTCTGATTTTCTTTTCCAGCTTGGCCTTACTGAGCAAGGCGGCTTGGTGCAAAAGCGAATTTGCGATGAATTGATGCAGAAAGAACAGATGGAGGGCTTTGCCGCCTGGGCCCCTTTCCTGAGCCGGATGGCAACGCTCAACGATCGTGAAAAAGCGACACGTCTGTGGACAGAATTCTTGGTGCGAAGCTCGTATGGACCACAGCCTGCCTATGAACCTGTCTTGGTGAAAGAGGATTCTGAAACAGCGGATGCATTTCAAGTTTTGTATCCATTAGCACCCGCTGCGATCCGCGGGTTATTTGAGTCGCTTGGTCCAGAAGGTTCTCTAGATGCAGATCGATCTGAAGAAGGGGAACTGGCGATTCAGCAAAAGGTTCAAAAGCTCGAAGACCTTTATGCCGGCCGGCTTCCCGCCGAGTGGAAAGATCCGCAGAAATTGGAGTCGCTTGTTCGTGCCACCTTAGCTCGCGCTCAGTCTAGAGCAGAGCCCATGTTTGAACTTTCATTGCAGTTAGCGGAATTGTTGGATACGGTCGGTGAGACACAATTGGCCTTAGAAACAATCGGCCTGAATCCTTACGGCAAACAAGTCGTGTTGGCGAAAGCCAAATACTTGGCGAGATTGGGCTTGCATGGATTGGCCGCCGATATGTTGCTTCAAGAGTTTCGTCAGGATGCGACGGATGTTAGTCTGTTTTTGCAATGTTCAGAACAACTGGAACGTGCAGGTCGCTTTAGCGAATTAGATCGTGTACGTGCACAAGCTTTGTCATCCGTAGAAAACAGACGTCGCGACATGTCGGACCAATCAATCTACACCGCGCCCGTTCGACGCGAAGTGCAAGTGATCTTGGAACAAGCTTGGCTACGCAGCGACGACCCGGATATCGGATGGGTCTTGCAGTCGCAGTACCGTTCGGCAGCCAAGGATGACGACAGCTTGACCAAGAAATCAGCGGACCTTGCTAGGATTAAAACGTTAGAACGTATCAAGTACATTTGGCCGAGCGGTCGCGCTGACTTTCTGCGGCTTCAATTCATATTCATGCAATGCATGGATTCCTTGATTGTGGAAGCGATTGAGAACAAAAATGTTGAATTAGCGGACTCGCTGATACGCGTAGCACACCGGTGCGTGCCGACGGACATAGAATTCCCGATTTTGTTTGTTCCCAAGGCTGACAAGTATCTAGGTTCGGAAATTGCCGACCGTTGGTTCAACCTGTTTTACGAGCCAATGCTGCGCCATCTCGAAGAATTCCCCGACGATCATTTGGTTGGCAATAACACCGCTTGGCTTGCAGCTTCTTGCAATCGCAATCTGGAAAAAGCAAAGCAGCTTTCCGAAAAGGTGACGGCGACCGAGCCGACATCGACCTATTTGGATACGCTTGCCGAAGTAGAGTATCGACTTGGCAACGTGGACCGAGCGATTGAGTTATCGGAACGATGCCGAATCTTAGAACCGAAATCTCAGCATCATCGTGATCAGTTGAAACGCTTCCATGAACGTCAGCCTTGAGCGGGCTTTCGATGCAAATTGGCTTAAGAATCACCGGCGTTTAACAACTAAACACAGAGGCGATCTCTAGAATTTTGGCTTTTAGAAAAGCGTAGATTCGACGAGCCGCGAACGAGTTCGTTCGAGGTTTCTGCGTTCCGTTTTTTCGACTACACTAGGAGGGTCACGATTCGATCCTTTGCTATAATCCGGTCGAATGCCCCCCTCCCTTCATCCTACCTCTCAAAGTGGACGAGATTCTCATGCGGCGATCTTTTTTTGCTGGCCTATTTCGCACCTGTCTTCTTTTTGGATCTTTGGTTTGCATGACGAGTCCATCGACTTTGTTAGCACAGACTTTTTTCATTGGGGGCTATGGACCTGGAGTTTTCGGTAGCACGCTCAGTGACGACGGCAAGATGACCGAGCCCAAGTTGTTGGCAGAACAAGGTCTACCAGCCTTCTTTGCGTTTCATCCCAAATTGAATGTTTTGTATGTGGTAACAGAAAGCTCCAGGAAGGATCCTAAGAATCCCTCGATGGTTGCTGCGTACAATGTCGAGCGAATCAGCGACTCACCAAGCGGACTCCCTAAATTAACTCGGATCAATTCGCAGACCATCGATGGCGATGCATCGTGCCATGTTGCCGTCGATGCTTCTGGAAAATTCTTGGCAGTCGCGAATTACACCAGCGGTTCTGTCTGCTTGTTCCCTGTCGCGGAAAACGGTTCGGTGCAACCCGTTGCAATCAAGATCGACCACAGTGGTGCAGAAGGACCTAATAAATCGAGACAAAAAGAGGCACACGCGCATTGCGTGGTTTGGGAACCAAACAACCGATTTCTTTTGGTTGCCGACTTAGGGTTGGACAAGGTCTTTGTTTATGAGCTCGACGCAGCCAAGGGTGTTATTGTTCCTGCCAAAAATGGAACATTCTCTTTGGCACCTGGGAGTGGACCTCGACATCTTTCTTTCCATCCCAACGGCAAATGGTTCTACATTATCAATGAATTGAACATGACCATGACAGTTGCCGCATGGGATGGTGCCCAGGGCAAGCTTACCGAACTGCAAACGATAAGCACGCTTCCAGCGGATGCGAAAGGGGATAACTTTTCGACCGCCGAAGTTTTGGTTCATCCAAGTGGGCGATTTGTGTATGGTAGCAACCGTGGACATCACACCATTGCAAGTTTCCAAGTGGACCAGTCGACTGGCAAGTTAACTTCCACAGGGCATGCATCAACGCAAGGCAAGACACCCCGCAATTTCCGGCTTTCACCGAGCGGCGCATTTCTATTGGCAGAGAATCAGGACAGCAATACTATTTTTTCTTTCCGCGTCGATTCGAAGAATGGCACTTTGGAGCCCACCGGATTCTCGATCAATGCGCCCTCGCCTGCTTGCATCAAATTCTTGGATCGCTAACAAAAATTGAATGGATGCCATCATGAGGACTTTCGTTGCGCGGTTGTTTCCCTTGGTTTTCAGCTTGAGCCTGCTGGTTCATACGAGTTTTGGTTATTCGGATGAATCCAAGGCGTTGCCAGGCAAAGTCGAATTCAATCGCGATATTCGCCCGATTCTGTCCGACAGGTGCTTTGCTTGTCATGGGCCTGACAAGAACACTCGAGAAGCGGATGTTCGGTTTGACACTCAAGAAGGGCTACATGGGAATAGCGATAAGCCCGGTCCTGTGATTCCGGGCAATCCGAGCGAAAGCGAGATGATTCGCCGTATTGAATCGACGGAAGCGGAGATACAAATGCCCCCACCCGAGTTTGCTAAAGAAGTGAGCCCGTACGAGCGGCAGCTTCTTCGCAAATGGATCGAGCAAGGGGCACCCTTTGAAGGGCATTGGGCATTCCAGCCCATTCGGCTAACGCCCCCATCGACAACCGATGGAAAGCCAGTGGAACGTTCGGTAGCTGCATCTATCGATGCGTACGTCAGGGCTGCGTTGCCACAAGCTGGTTTGACTCCGTCTGCGATCGCTGATCCAAGGACATTGGCTCGTCGCGTCGCGTTTGACCTAACCGGGCTTCCAGCGAAAGCAGACTTTGTGGAGCGGCTTGTGCAAGACCCAAGCGACGCGAACTACGAACGCTTAGTTCAAGAGCTGATCGATTCGCCACAATTTGGAGAGAGACTCGCGGTATGGTGGCTTGATTTGGTCAGGTATGCGGACAGTGTAGGTTACCATGGCGACCAGGTCGTTTCGGTCACTCCCTTTCGTGACTATGTTGTCCATTCTTTCAATAACAACAAGCCCTTTGATCAGTTTACGATGGAGCAACTGGCTGGGGACTTGATGGAAAACGCGACTTTGGAACAGCAAATTGCTTCGGGCTACAATCGGTTGGGGATGATGAGTGCCGAAGGAGGGGCTCAACCTAAAGAGTACCTGTCCAAATACATCTCGGAACGTGTTCGCAATGTCAGTGGAGCGTGGCTTGGAGTTACCTTCGGTTGCTGCGAATGCCACGATCATAAGTTTGATCCTTTCCGAGCGAAGGACTTTTATCAATTGGAAGCGTTCTTTGCAGACATCCAAGAGAAGGGAGTCTACGACGCGGGTAGCAAGATTGAACCGTGGGGACCGGACATCGCTGTCCCGACGATGACTCAAAAGCAGCAAGTAGAAGATTTGACGGCCCGAATGGAAGCCATCAAAAAGCTTCTGGCTACCCCAAGTGAACAACTCTCGCAATCGCAAAGAGTGTGGGAGTCCGGCATGGAAAAATGGACAACGCTGCGACCGATGGATTCGCGTTCGAGCCAAGGTGCTTCGCTAACCACACTGGATGATGGTTCGATTTTAGTCAGCGGGAACAATCCCGATACCGACGAGTACTCCCTTGTCTTTCAAGAACTTCCGGCTGAAATTTCCGCGATCCGCATTGAAGTCTTGCCCGATAGCTCATTCCCGAACCAAGGGCCCGGTCGAGCTGGAAACGGTAATTTTGTTTTGACTGAATTGGAAGCGTATTGGCTTTCCGAAGGTCCCAATCAATCCAGCACAGATCCAACCGCTCAGGCGATTCCGATTCAAAATGCGGTTGCAAGCTACGAACAAACCGGAGCGGCCGATGGAAATCCCTACGGGAAGTGGTCGGTTGCAGGCGCCTTCGATCGCGATGTGAAAGGTGCGAAGTGGGGTTGGGCAATTATGGAACAAGCGGGGAAACCCAACTACGCGATTTTTGAACTTGCCAACGACGTCACAGTGCGAAAAGACCGCAAGATGAAGCTGGTTTTGAAGCAGAACTTGGATAACCCTAAGCACACCTTAGGGCGATTTCGAATCAGCGTTGCGAAAACAAAGCAGCCTATTTCGTCGGCCAGCGTCATTCCTCCAGAAATCGAATCCATCCTTTCCGCTTCCGAAACGGATCGATCGCCGGGTCAGACCGAAACCCTTGGTACCTATTTCCGCAAGATCGCGCCGGAGCTACAAAAGGACCGGGATGAACTGGCAAGGCTAACCACGCTGCTTACCGAATTGAATCAATTGATCCCAAGGACCTTGATTACCAAACGAGTCGAACCGCGAACGATTCGAATCTTATCGCGAGGCAATTGGATGGATGAATCGGGGGAAGTTGTGGAGCCTGCGATTCCAACAGCTCTGGGGAAGAACCCGGAATCGTCAGGCCGACTTACTCGTATGGACTTGGCCAAATGGATCGTTTCCCGGGACAACCCTTTGACCTCACGGGTGGCAGTGAATCGACTTTGGAAACTGTTCTACGGCAGTGGAATTTCGAGAAGGCTCGATGACTTAGGGGCTCAGGGCGAGTGGCCCACTCATTTGGCATTGCTCGATTTTCTGGCGCTCGAATTTATGAATTCAGGTTGGGACGTAAAGCACATCGTCAAGCAGATGGTGATCTCCGAAACTTATAAACAATCGTCCGAACCAAGCCAAGCAGCCAGAGAATCCGATCCTTACAACAAGTGGCTTTCGCATCAATCACGATGGCGATTGGATGCCGAATTTGTTCGCGACAATGCACTTGCAACCTCCGGTCTGTTGGCTCAAGCAATTGGCCATGACGTTGGAAAACCATACCAACCTAAGGGCTATTGGGACTATTTGAACTTCCCACAGCGTCAGTGGGAAAATGGAAAAGGGGATCAGCTTTATCGTCGAGGTCTGTACACGCATTGGCAGCGGCAGTACCTGCATCCTTCACTCTTGGCCTTTGACGCTCCGGGGCGGGAAGAGTGTATTGCAGAACGGACTCGGTCCAATACGCCGCTTCAAGCTTTGGTCTTGCTCAACGATCCGATCTTTATTGAAGCTGCACGGGCGATGGCCTATCAGGTGCTGAAAGGGAGCGAGTCGAAGGATGAAGCCCGCATTCAGACGTTATTCCGCGATGTTTTGTGCCGCAGTGCATCCGAAGCAGAAGTGAAAATACTAGAAACGTTGCTAGCTGGCGGCCGATCGGAATATCGAGCGGATGTCGATTCCGCGAACCGATTTCTTAGCATTGGCGATTTCAAGGGCAACGATGTCGATACGATCGAACTGGCCGCTTGGACCGGCGTCACGCGAGCCATTCTTAACCTACACGAAACCATTACTCGTAACTAGGAATTTATCATGCTGTTGCCTTCTTCGGTGGGCCGTCGATCGTTCCTGCGAGGTTCAGGATTAAGCGTCGGTTCCATGGCTTTGACAAGTCTGTTGAACCCGCCCGGGATTCAGCGTGCTGCTGCACGTGAATCGGACTTGGCCAACATGCTCGGCGCGAACGGTTCGTTGAAGCAGCTTCACCATGCCCCCAAGGCCAAGCGCATCATTTGGTTGTACATGGCCGGTGGCATGAGTCACTTGGACACCTTTGATCCAAAGCCGAAGCTGACGGAGTTGCACGGTCAGCCCATGCCCGAGTCGATGACCAAGGGGCAGCAGATTGCCCAGCTTCAAGGAGCGAAGTTGACTTGCTTTGCACCTCAGCATCCATTTCAAAAGTGGGGGCAATCGGGTCTAGAGATCGCCAACATCTGGCCCGAGCTAGCCGGCAAATGCGCGGATGATCTTTGCATGATACGCTCCATGCATACCGATGCGATCAATCACGATCCTGCGCACACGTTCATGAACACCGGTTCGATGAATTCAGGAAGACCCGCCATGGGCTCCTGGCTTCTGTACGGTCTGGGGGCGCAGTCGCAAAATCTTCCGGGATTTGTGGTCATGGTGTCGACCGGAAAGTTTGGTCAAAGCCAACCCATCGCTGCTCGACAATGGCATTCTGGATTTTTGCCTAGCAAGTTTCAAGGGGTCGAGTTTCGAAGTACGGGCAGTCCGGTCCTGTACGTGGATCGACCCAATGGTATTTCGATGGCGCAACAAAAAGATTTGATCGATAGCATTGCGGCCATGAATCGAATCGAAGCAGATCGCATCCATGATCCTGAAATTGAAACGCGAATCAGCCAATACGAATTGGCGTTCCGAATGCAAACAAGCGTCCCCGAGTTGATGGACATCGCCAACGAACCGGCGCATGTGCTTGATCTGTACGGAACCAAGGGGGGCGATGGTAGCTTTGCGTCAAATTGCTTATTGGCACGAAGGTTGGCGGAACGCGGAGTTCGATTTATTCAACTGTATCATCGCGACTGGGATCACCATGGAAGCATCAAAGATCACGTCAAAGGAACAGCTGCTGAAGTAGATCGCGGCGTATCCGCGCTTTTGTTGGATCTCAAGCAGCGAGACATGCTGAAAGATACGATCGTGGTTTTTGGTTCGGAATTCGGCCGAACGCCGATGGCCCAGGGGAACGGACGCGACCACCATCTCGCTGGCTTTACGATGTGGGTTACTGGCGGTGGTTTCAAGCCAGGATTTTCTTACGGGGCAACGGACGAATTGGGCTACCATGCTGTGGAAAATCGCGTTTCTGTGCATGACCTGCATGCGACCTTGCTTCATCAATTAGGAATCGATCACATGCGTTTCAGCTACAAGTTTCAAGGGCTGGATTCTAAGCTGACTGGGGTCGAGCCTTCGCGTGTTGTCACCGAATTGTTAAGTTAGCACCGCCTTCAAGTCGCTCGCGTATCCATCGAGGAAGTTGCAAAATGCTCAAGGTCAGCAAACTGGCACCCAGCGGAACGATCATGCTCAGCCACGATCCATCGCGCAATGCGTTGTCGCGGGCTATGGTTCGTTCGCTAGCGGAAGCGTTTTCGGATTTTCATCGCGAAAAATCAGTGCGCGCAATCATACTGACCGCCTCGGGTACAACATTTTGCTCGGGAGTTGATTTGAAGGAATGGTATGACGTGTCACAAGATGCAGATCCACTGGAACAGTGGGAATGCATCGCGTCCGAGTTTTTAGAATTGATTGAAACGATGCTGCGTTTCCCCAAACCTATCATTGTCGCCCTGGATGGTGCGGTGCATGGGATGGGCTTGGCGCTGGTGCTGGCAAGCGATCTGGTGGTATCGAGTCCGAAGTCGGTTTTCTCGTCCCCCGCATCGAAACATGGATTGATATCGGGTTTGGTGGCTCCTTTACTTGCGTTTCGTTGTGGAGGGGGTGTTGCCTCGCGGATGCTGCTGGGAACAGAATCGCTCGACGCGGAAGAAGCTTATCGCGTTGGCTTGGTTCAGTACAAAGTCCAGTCCGAACAAATATGGGCGAAAGCACATGCTATCGCTTGTCAGGTGTCCGAATGCGCCCCCGAGTCGGTTCAGATGACAAAAAGGTTGCTGAACGAAATGATCGGTGAGTCTTTGCTAACAAACTTGAGTAGCGGAGCGGCCTTACTCGCAACCGTTTGCAGCACCAGCGCAAGCTTAGAAGGCCTTAAAGCGTTTCAGGAAAAGCGGAAGCCCACTTTTGAATAACCGAAGCTCTCTACCTTAAACCTCCTATCGAAATCTAATCCTCTCACATTCTCGCTATTGGACCCTTTTGATGATGGCAAAGTACTTGATTCCAGCGACATTCCTGATGTTCGCTTTGTTGACGCCTGATCTCCTTGCGCAAAAGCGATCGGAGAGCGAGCAAGCCAGCTTTTTGTTTTCCAAACCCAATTTAGCAGCTTGGTGCATTGTTCCATTCGATGCGGCCAAGCGATCCCCGGAGGAGCGGGCGGAGATGTTGCACCAGTTGGGTTTCACGCGACTTGCGTACGATTATCGCGCTGAGCACATTCCCACCTTTGAGCGTGAGATCGTCGCGCTTCGCAAACATAAGATTGAGTTGTTTGCTTGGTGGTTTCCTACCAGCTTGAACGACGAAGCAAAGATGATTTTGGAGGTGCTTCGCAAAAACAACGAAAAGCCACAGCTTTGGGTTACCGGGGGTGGGGATTTGAACATGACTCCGGAGCAAGCAGAAGCCTTTTGCGTTGCCGAAGTAGAGCGTATTCGCACAATCGCAATTGCTGCGAACGAGCAAGGTTGCCAGGTTGGACTTTACAATCACGGTGGTTGGTTCGGGGTACCCAAGAATCAGGTGGAGCTGATTCGGCGGTTAAAGATGCCCAATGTTGGTATCGTTTATAATCTTCACCATGCACATGACCAGCTGAGCGACCTCGCTTCCAATCTATCGTTGATGCGCCCATATTTGATTGCGGTCAATCTCAATGGAACTGAAACTGACGGCGACAAAATAGGTAAGAAGATATTGCCTATCGGACAAGGCAATCTGGACCGAAGTGTCCTGAAGACCATTATCGAGTCCGGTTATGTCGGTCCCATTGGAATCTTGAATCATACCGATGAAGACGCGAAGCTTCGGCTGGAAGCCAATCTGAACGGCCTTCGGGATTTGGTTGGCAAGCTTGATTTGCCCAAGTGAAGTCGATCGCCCCAGAAATGGAACCTGTACGTTTGAAATGGTATTTAAGCTTATTGAGCCTGAGGCGCTAGCCGATTTCCAGCGGCGTGGCTCGGCTAGCGCCTCAGGCTCATTGATCTGCATCGGCGAAATCAAATTGAATCGCAGAGGTCAAAAAAAGTCCTTTTTTCGATCAGGCAGAAGCAATCGACTTGATCCACTGGATGTAATCCGATGGCAATCCATGTTCTTGAGCTCCCGTCAAAATCCAAGTCAGGTATTCGATGGTGGGTTTTGAATCCCCTTCAAGCGTCGCTTCACCAACATAAACAAAGCAACAAATCGACTCACCCTTTTCCGTCAGGATGTCGATTTTCTCGCGGCGGTAGCAACCTTCTGCTACCCCTTCAAAGCGATCCAGTTTTTGGATGGCAATTTCATCGCACAAGTAAGCCACCCCGTGAACGACAGTTCCTGGGTTGGGAATGATGGTCGCATAGGTGTTGTTGCTGTCGGTAAACTTTCGAAAAGCCAATTGGTATCCAGCTAGAGTGCCCATGCGAGCGATGGAAGTTTCTCCAATCCGCATCTGCATTCGTTGTTTGGAAAGATTGCTGCCGTAAGCGAAGTACCAGATTTCGGTTTTGGACATGGTGGCATTCTGTTGGATTCGAAGAAAAAAATTGAGATCGGCTCCTACCCGCGGGAGCTTTGCGAGGCTTGTCGCTACAATTGTTGCGACATTGCCCTTCAACAGCGAGAGAACTTCAATGATGTCACAAATCAAGCCAGTAAAAACAATCGGATATCCTTTTTTCGCCATCGTTTTTTCCGCTGCTTCTACTTTGGCAGGGGACTTGGACGCCGTCCAGCAAAAAAACGCTACTACTTCAACCCAACGCCTCGTTCGACTGGAAACAATGAACCCTTTTTTATCTGTTAGCACGCTTCCGTTATCTGCACCTGACTTCGCGAAGATCAAGCATGGACATTACGAGCCAGCGTTTGAAGCAGGCATTCGTGAGCAATTGGCGGAGATTGCCGCAATCGCCGACAACCCCCAGCAGCCTACGTTTGAAAACACTCTCCTTCCCATGGAACGATCGGGTGCGATCCTGGAACGGGTGCAAGCCGTCTTCTTGAACATGTCATCGGCGAACACAGACGAAACCATTCAAACGATCGAAGAAAGAATTGCTCCTAGGCTGGCTGCTCATTCGGACGATATCTATCTCAATAAGAAGCTGTTCGCACGGGTGGAAAGTCTCTGGAATTCCAAAGCGAAGCAGAATTGGAATGAAGAACAGCAACGTTTGTTAAAAGAGTATTACGAGAGCTTTGTCCGAGCTGGGGCACGACTGAATGCGCAAGATCAGACACGCGTGCGAGCCATCAACGAAGAACTATCGTCGTTGACGACTCAGTTTCAGAATAATTTGCTGGCTATCACCAAAGAACGTGGTGTTGTGGTGGACAATATCGCAGAGCTCGATGGACTATCGCCGGCAGACATTGCCGCAGCGAAGGAAATGGCTGAAAGCAAGGATCTCAAAGGAAAGTTCTACCTTGCGATCACGAATACAACGCGCCAGCCGATTCTGATGTCGCTCAAGAATCGAGAGCTGCGGAAGCGAGTCTGGGAAGCTTCTGCGAATCGAGGTTTGGGTGAGAACGGTGGCTTAGACAATCGACCGCTGGTGCTGAGCATGGCAAGACTACGCGCTCAGCGAGCCAAGCTGCTCGGTTACGAAAATCACGCGGCCTATACCTTGGAAAATCAAATGGCTGGTAAGCCGGCTGCTGCATTCAAAATGCTACAGGATCTTGCCCCGGGCGTCGTCGCCAAAGCGAAGTTAGAAGCAGTCGACATCGAGCGCCATATGGCTCAAGACAAGATTCAGGGAGAAGTACTTCCGTGGGACTGGGAATACTATGCGGAAAAAGTACGAGCCGAAAAGTACCAAATCGATGAGAGCCAAGTGAAGCCTTACTTTGAACTGGAAAGCGTGTTGAAGAACGGCGTCTTCTACACTTTTGGGAAACTCTATGGTATCCAGTTTCAAGAGAGAACGGATCTACCCGTTTACCATCCAACGGTTCGCTTGTTCGATGTCCTTGGAAAGGATGGTCAGCAAATCGGATTGTTTTATGCGGACTACTATCAGCGGGATGCAAAACGGGGTGGAGCGTGGATGGACGCATACATCCCTCAATCGCGATTGCTGAATCAGTTGCCAGTCGTGGTCAACGTGATGAACATTCCGCAACCGGCAGCAGGCGAACCAACCTTGTTGAGTTTAGATCATGTGACCACGATGTTTCATGAGCTGGGGCATGGCGTTCATGGCCTGTTTTCCTCGGTCGAGTATCCGTCTTTGTCGGGTACGAGTGTCCCTAGGGACTTTGTCGAGTTTCCGTCGACGTTTCACGAGGATTGGGCCGTTCACCCTGAAGTGTTAGCCAATTACGCAAAGCACTATCAGACGAACCAACCTATTCCGAAAGACTTGCTAGAAAAGAGCATCGCGGCCAATAAGTTCAACAAAGGCTACGAAACGCTTGAGTACATGTCGGCAGCTTTGTTGGATCTAGGTTGGCATTCGATTTCCGAGTCGGAGACACTCAGCGATGTGGTTGAATTTGAATCCAAGCTTCTAGCGAAATACGGGGTGAATTACGCACCCTTACCGCCTCGTTATCGCACAGCTTATTTCGCGCACGTATGGTCGGGGGGGTATTCTGCTGGATATTACGCGTATCTTTGGAGCGAAGTGTTGGCGGCGGACGCGTTCTCGCACATGAAAAACCTTGGTGGGCTTACGTTGGACAATGGCAAAATGTACCGGGAAAAAATTCTATCACGCGGTGGTTCGCGCGAAGTCATGCAGCAATACATTGATTTCAGGGGAAAGGAGCCCGACGTTGATGCTCTTTTGATTCGTCGCGGTCTGAAGTAGGACAACCTGACTTTTACATATCTTTGACACAGCCAAAACGATTCATGGACATACAACAACGGCCAAGATCGTTAATGTAAGAGACCGATGAAGTTTACTCGCGAAAAGCCGTTTTCCCTAAGGTCGACGGCGTTTACGAATCGATCCGAATTTTCCCTCCAAACGTCAGGAAACCAAGGCATGTTGGGCAACAAACCGAATCCCGAGCCACCGAATCAAAGCATCTACCAACATCACATAGCAGGCACGGTTTCAACCCCGCAACCGCAAGTCGAAGAGGTCGCTCTTCCTGGCGTTAAGGGAGCGGGCAGCGGCTTGTCCAGCGGTCGTGATGCAGCCCCGAAGGAATCGGCGGTGCCGACCGTTTGGAACGTGAATTGGGGCCCTGCCATTTGGTTGATTGCCTTGCATGTCGGAGCTCTTTATGCACCTTGGTCGTTCACTTGGAGCGGGCTGGGACTGGCCGTTTTGTTCCATTGGATGACCGGCAGTTTGGGCATCTGTCTTGGTTTCCATCGATTGCTCACTCATACCGGCCTAACCCTTCCCAAGTGGCTCTCCAACACATTTGCAACCATTGGGACGTTAGCAGGCGAAGGTGGCCCAATCAGCTGGACCGCCAACCATCGCAAGCACCATGCTTACAGCGACCAACCTGGGGATCCTCACTCGCCACATGATGGTCCTTGGTGGGCCCATGCATTCTGGCTTGCATTTAGTACCGACAATGGTGATCCCGTCGGATACACCCGGAAATGGGTACCTGATCTTTTGAAGGACAAATTCTTAGTGTTCTTGGAAAAGTGGTTTTTGGCTATCCATATTGTTTTCGGCGCGGTGGTGACCTTCGCGGGATACATGATCGGTGGCAGCGAGCTTGCTGTGTCTTGGTTGGTGTGGGTGGTTTGCCTTCGCATGGTTGCCGTTTTGCATACCACGTGGTTCGTGAACTCCGCTTCCCACATCTGGGGCTACAAGAACTATGAAACTCGTGATGATAGTCGCAATCTGTGGTGGGTCGCTGTGATCGCTTACGGGGAAGGCTGGCACAATAACCATCATGCTCATCCACGTCTGGCCCAACATGGCCACAAGTGGTGGGAGTTCGACATGACCTATTTTGTGATCCGCATTCTCCGAGTGCTTGGGCTTGCAAAAGACGTCATTGATTTGGAGAGCATGGAAGAAAAGAAACGACGCAACGCCCAACGTGTCGCAGTCTAAATTTGATTTCATCATTGTGGGAGCAGGCGTGGCTGGATGCACGCTTGCTTCCGAGATTACGAAGCGCGAACTAGGAAGCGTTCTTTTGCTGGAAGCGGGTGGACCAGCAACGTCCATCCATCTCAAGGTTCCTTCGCAGTATCCACTCGCTTTTTCTGGTCGTCATTCTTGGGGGCACACGACCACCCCTCAATCGAATCTTATGAATCGCAGGATTGCGCTGCCTGTCGGTCGAACTCTTGGTGGCTCCAGCGCAATCAACGCCATGATCTTCATGCGAGCTCATGGATCGGATATTGATGCATGGCATTCAGTGCTAGGCGAAGAATGGAGCTCGCATCGAATGGAAGAGGCATTCCATGCGATCGAGCAGGTGACTGGAATGCTCGATCAAGCGCTCCCCGAGCTCCATGAAGTAACAAAAGACTTGATGGATTGTATTGGCCAATCGGTACCGCGTCATCGGCGGCTTGAACAGCCGAAGTTAGGTGTCGGACCTTTTGTTCGATGTCAAAGAAATGGCCGCCGACAGTCTGCATGGGATCTGCAATTGAATCCTCGATCACACAAACCAAGTTTAACGGTACGAACCGATACCGAAGTCAAGCAGATCGAGTTTGATTTAGATCGAGCCACCGGAGTCCAAGTCCTAACCCATCACGGTATCGAATCGATCCATGCGAGCCAAGGCGTGATTCTCTGTGCAGGTGCCATTCATTCGACCCGAATATTGCTCAGTAGCGGCATTGGAGACGCCGAAGACATGCGAGGACTGGGACGCAGTTTAGTATGCCAATCACCAGCCGTGGGACAAAACCTGCACGACCATTTGGTCTACCCGATTGTTCATCACCTTCGACGTGGTGTTTCGCTGAATCCGAGCCCAAGCAAGGCCGACCGAATTCGGTATCTTCGCGATCGAACTGGCCCACGAAGTTCGAATATCGCCGAAGCAGGTGGTTTTTTCGCATGGCACGGCAGCAGCGGCGTCTCTGTTCCCGACTATCAATGGCACATTACGCCTACGCACTACCTGGAGTATCCGCATCGCAACGATCCAACATCGGCCATCAGTTTTGGCGTCACCGTCCTTCAGCCTAAAAGCCGTGGGAGAATCAGCTTGGTTCGCAGCGAGGACGCAAGCGGAACGGATGCGAAGGGGCCCTTCACGCTTTGCATTGACCCGGCTTACTTGACTGAAGAATCGGACAGAACGACCTTCGTTCGTGCGATTCAGGAATCTCGAGAACGTTTGGCCGATTCGAATCTACAAACACTCCTGGGGCAAGAAATCATGCCTGGCGAGAAACGAATCGACGAAGATCAAATAGCGAAATCGATCGCTCGGTTTGCTACAACGATTTACCACTATGTCGGCTCATGCAGGATGGGCGTATCCATTTACGACAGCGTCGTCGATACCCGTTTCCGAGTCCACGGAGTCAAAGGCCTCCATGTTTGCGATGCTTCGACAATGCCATCGATCGTCAGCGCTAACCCTCAGTCCACCGTCATGATGATGGCATATCGACTTGCCAATTGGCTTGAGTGAGCAAGAATGGGTTAGCGCAATCGCTGTTCGGCTTTGATCAGAACCATGATGGGGCCTTGAGCATCGCAGCGCCCCGCGACTATATCTTGTCGATCGATATCGATGGATCTGCGATACCATTTTGTGCAAAACCTCGGAGTCGCAACAAGCATGAATCGCAATGACCGCATGCGACTCCGGTAGCAGACGGATCGTAGCACGAAAGGGTTACGGAGTAATCCACTCCGAGAGACAGTCCGATTCGAATGATTTCAGACTTTGCCAAATGAATCAAAGGCGTATGGATTTTTACGGGTCTACCTTCGACGCCGGCCTTGGTCGCTAGGTTTGCCATGGTTTCAAACGCTGCGATATACTCAGGGCGACAGTCGGGATAGCCACTGTAGTCGAGCGCATTGACACCGATAAAAATGTCGGATGCGCCCAGCACTTCCGCCCAGCCCAATGCGTACGAAAGAAAGACGGTGTTTCGTGCAGGTACATAAGTTAACGGAATGTTGGTTCCGATATCCGACGCAAGCTCGTGTTTTGGTACCAGCAAGTCAGAATCAGTAAGAGCACTGCCCCCGATAGCACCAAGATCGATATTGATGACAACGTGTTTGGCAACATTGGCCTTCTTTGCGATCGTCTCGGCCCGCTCCAATTCGATCGAATGCCTTTGGCCATATCGAAAACTGATAGCGTATGGCGAAAATCCCTGTTCCTTGCAAATGGCAAGGCAAGTGGCCGAATCTAGGCCGCCACTCAGAAGAACAACAGCGGGCTTCGAATCAAAATTCATTTCGGGCATGGTTCCAAGGTGAGCCGCGGGCACTAGCCGCGAAAATGATGTTTGGGAAGGAGTAGATATCGCGGCTAGCGCCCGCGACTCAACCATTTGACGCCCAAAATGGTGCCTTGAGTGCTCGTTAAGTTCGATCTGTCGCTAGGCTTATCCGTGCCTTCCATCTATACTCTGCGTATGGCGATCATCGAAATACAAAACCTTGTCAAATCGTACCGAATCTATCAGAAGAAAGAAGGGCTGCGAGAAGCAGTTCGTGGACTTTGGCACCGCGAATACAAAACGGTTGATGCGGTTCGGAACATCTCGCTTCAAGTCGAATCGGGGGAATTCGTCGCTTTTCTAGGCCCTAACGGAGCTGGCAAGACAACGACTCTGAAGTTGCTTTCTGGGGTGATTTACCCAACTTCCGGCGTGGCCAGCGTCATGGGCTATGTGCCTTGGGAACGCAGTCTGGATTACCGCCGGCGATTCGCGCTGGTGATGGGGCAGAAGAATCAGTTGTGGTGGGATTTGCCAGCTCAAGAGTCCTTTCGGCTTCATCAGCAAATTTATCGAATTGACCCAACGAACTTCCGAAAGAAGTTAGACGAATTAACCAGCTTGCTCACCGTCCAATCGCTGCTCGGACGACCAGTGCGAGAGTTGTCGCTGGGGGAACGCATGAAGATGGAGCTGATTGCCGCGTTGCTTCACAGCCCCGAAGTTCTGTTTCTGGATGAGCCGACGATCGGTTTGGACGTCATTGCTCAACATAATATTCAGCAGTTCCTGAAGCACTACCAGGAAGAGCAAAAAATCACCATCTTACTTACCAGTCATTATATGAAGGACGTGGAAGCGCTTTGCAAACGGGTGGTGGTGATCGCGCAGGGCCAGATCCAATACGACGGATCGTTGAGCGGGATCGTAGATAGCTTTTCTGGTGACAAGATTGTCACGCTGCAGCTTGGGCCTGGCGTTGGGCCAGAGGGGCTCGAACGGTTTGGCCGCTTGGATAAGGTCGCTTTACCCCGCGTCTCTTTTCGGCTGCCGCGTGCCAAGGTTTCCGAGGCCTTGGCGGAGATCCTGAGCCGGTACCAAATCGATGATATGTCGGTGGAAGATCCACCGCTGGAGGAGACCATTTCGAAGCTGTTCAAGCACGTGTCAGAGGATGGGAATGGTCGATCGGAAACGTCTGAGCTGGACGAGAAAGCCACCCCGTCCACATGAACGTTGTAGCATCGAAGCCAGTCGTACCCAAACAAACAGCCTGGACCTTCAAGGACTCGGTCATGGAGAGCCTGGAAACTCGCTGGATGATTTTGCGAATTGCATTGGCAGAGCGTTTGGCGTATCGCGGCGACTTTATGCTGGGAACGTTGATGCGGTTCTTGCCAGTCATCACGCAGATTTTCCTTTGGTGGAGCATCTTTCAATCGATCAGTCCCTCCGATCCGAATGCAGGTCGTTTGTCCGGCTACTCGTTTCGAGACATGGTGGCTTACTATCTGCTCACCATGGTGGGGCGAGCCTTTTCCTCGATGCCAAGTTTATCGTCGAGCATCGCCGTTAAGATTCGGGACGGCGAAATCAAAAAATTCTTGGTTCAGCCAGTGGAACTTGTGTCGTTTCTTTTCTGGTCGCGAGTCGCACACAAGATCGCTTATTATACGATCGCGACGATACCATTCGTTATCGTCTTTGTGGTGTGCCGAGACTTCTTTCCAGCCGGAGTGCCTAACGTTTGGACCATGTTAGCCTTTATCCTGTCGCTTGGTCTTAGCTTCATGCTTGGTTTTTACCTGGAAGCATGCATCGGTTTGATTGGCTTTTGGATGCTGGAGGTTTCATCCCTTCTTTTTGTATACATGCTGTTCCAGTTTTTCCTGTCAGGTCATATGTTCCCGCTGGATATTCTACCAGAACCGTGGTTCACCGTCATCAACTATCTACCGATCAAATACTTGGCTTATTTCCCAGCTGCGGTTGCCTTGGGGAAAGTTCAAGGAATGGCACTCGTGATCGACATGCTGATGCTTGTAGGCTGGACGATCTTGTTCGCTGCATTATCCAAAGTGCTATATCGCCTGGGGCTCAGACGATATAGCGGCTTCGGAGGATAAGTTTGCTAAACAGAAATACTAGTCAGTCGTTTCTGATGACTAGGCGTTGGCGGTCGCTGAAGACTTGCTCTTGAAGAATACCATGAAGAAGCCAAGAGCAATAAAGAGCACAACGCTCGGAACAATCCAGAAACCAAACCAATCGGTGCCTGTTTCGGTTTTATTGACTTGCGCCAAGTAGCCACTTGCCAAGGTTCCCAACCAAGTGCCTAAGCCATAGACCAAAAAACCAAGAAGCGATTGGGCGCTTGCTCGCAAATCGTCAGGGGCTTCTTTGTTAGCATGAATGAAGCCAGCTGCGAAGAAAAAGTCGAAGCAGAATCCGTGCAGTGCTACACCACCGATGGCCAAAGCAAATCCAAGGCCACTGTCGCTGCCGTGTGCAAATAGCAAATAGCGAAGCGCCCAGCAAAACAGGCCGATCACCATGACTGTCTTGAGCCCGAACCTGGCTAGAAAAATAGGGAGCGAGACCAAAAGCAAAAGTTCAACAATTTGTCCGATGGCAAGGGTGGAGCCCACTTCTTTGATGCCTGCTTTTGTCTCCAAAAACCCGCCCGCTGAATTAAAGTACATTCCCATCGCAATCGAAGCGAACAGAGTAGTTACAAAAAATACCGCGTAGGAAAAGTCCTTGAGCATGGACAACGCGCGGAAGAAATCCAGTGCGCCTGAGCCCGTTCCGGCGGGAGGTGTCTTCGGCAATGCAACGAAGCAGTAGATTCCAAATAAGAACGAAATGATGGCGGCTTGCAACAAGGGACCGTTGGTAGCAATGGTGTTCGGAATTTCTTTACCGGCTTCGCTCATCGTGGTACCGTTGAATACACGGTCGATAAGAAGTCCTGCACAAATCCAACCGATCGTTCCAAAAACTCGCAGTCCTGGAAAGTCGCGTTCCCCGTCCGGGACGTTTCGAAAGGTCAACGAGTTTACTACCGAGAGCGTTGGATTGAACAACAAAGAATAACCAAATGTAACTGCAAATAGCGACCAGTACTGGTCAGGCGAAGTCAATTGGCTCATCAGATACAACAGCACAGCGCCAAGCACGTGACAAATCCCCATGAGCTTCTCGCTATTGATCCATCTGTCTGCCAGGTATCCTGCGAACAGCGTCGATATCATCGCGCCTAAGTAGATATTGGCAACCAGCGAAGTCGCCTGAGTTTCTGTGAAGCCTTTCCCGACAAGAAACGGGTAATAAACAATAATCCAGGATCCCCAGATGGCAAACTGAAGAAACATCATGATGGAGAAGATGATTCGCCGGGCCATGCTCAAGGGGGGATGGACCGAAGGAACGGTGGATTGGCTGAGTGCTGCCATTAGGTGGGACCTCATGTGAATTGTCATTAAGAAACTAGTTTGCCTAGTGTGTCCAATCTGCATCTTAATCGCAAGGAGATGCGACGCCATCCTACGACCGATTTCCAGGAAATTAGGCCCTCATCTTGCCTAACCTGCCAGTTCTTCCAATTCGGTCTGGCTGGCAAAAAACCTGGATGCTACTCCTTAGGAGAACTTTGATGCGACTTAACTGCAACAGCCGAACTGCGTTGCCAAGACTATGAAATACAACACACTTCTAAACATTACCATTTCGGTTGCGATTGCTTTCGTCCTTAGCTCGCATGCATTGGGGCAAGGCGAATTGCGAATCAAAGACCTGTGCCGACTTAAAGGTCAGGAAGAGAACACTTTGCAGGGTCTTGGATTGGTTGTCGGCTTGAAGGGAACAGGGGACGGAGACATCAAGCCCATGACTCGGGCTCTTGCCAGGTCGATGCAATTGATGGGTGGCCAGGTCGCCAACGACTTGCAAGGACGCATCATCGAGAAAGAGATGGCGAACGCCAAAAACGTAGCTCTCGTGTTTGTAGAAGTCAAGATTCCAACCACCGGAGTTCAGCAAGGAGACAAGCTAAACTGCCAAGTCAACGCGATCAGTGCCAAAAGCTTGGAAGGTGGAAGTCTCATGCTGACACCGTTGCTTGGCCCTCGAGCGGATCAACCCATCGTGTTTGCACTAGCAAGTGGCCAGATCAGCCTGGAGGATCCCAAGGTCCCAACCGCCGGCAAGATTGTCCAAGGTTGCAAGATGGAAATGACGGTTGCCAATGAATTTGTGGCCGAGAATCGCATCACCTTGATTGTCGACCCAGCTCATCGATCGATCGAAACATCGCAAACCATCGAGGATGTGATCAATGATTTTCACAAGAAGGGCATTACTGGTCCTGCACGACCGAATGGCATGAGCCAAAAAGTGGACATGAGTGATCTTGCCCGAGCGGTCGATCAAACGACCATTGAGGTCAACATCCCACCCGCTTATCGCGAACGTCCCGTTTCATTCGTATCGCTCATTCTTGATTTGCAGTTGTTGAATTTGCACAACCGAAAACGCGTTTACATTCAAGAAAGGGAGGGTGTCGTAATCATTGGTGAAGAAGTCACGATCGCTCCCGTAGCCATCGCACACAAAAATCTGACTATTTCCACGCGAAGCTCCCAAACAGTCACGAATGGATTTGTGCCGGTCAGCTCTCAAGATGGAAGCCTTATCGGTCCCACGGCAGTCAGCAACAAGGGCCGGCCAACCCTGAAGAATCTGAGCGATGCACTGAACACGTTAAACGTGCCGACCTCCGATGTAATCGCCATTATCAAGGCGCTCAAACGACAAGGAAACCTGTACGGCGAGCTCGTCATCGAGTAAACAAATCTATGCAAGTCAACCGCCCACCTGCCAACACCCCCACGGTCGAACCCACTCAGTTCCTTAACGGAATTGCATCGACTGCATCCAAGAATCTGGCGCAAGCGGACTCCTTTGATGCGGCTTTGAAAGCGGCGGACAAAGACCAGCTCGAATCGAAAAAGATCGACGCCAAAAATCAAGCCGCAGCACCAGAGAACGAGGAGCTTCGGCAGGCATTTCAAGACTTCGTCGGCCAGACCTTCTTCTCCCAGATGATCGCTTCCATGCGGTCGACTCAGGAGGGAGCGGCTTACTTCAATGGTGGAAGGGCAGAAAAGATTTTCCAAGGACAGCTGGATCAGATGCTCTCGGAAGAATTGTCCGACGCCAGCGCCTCCAAGATTTCCGACCCAATGTTCAAGCTATTTCAATTGCGACGTCAGTGACTTTTCAGCCCGGTTCTGCGATACTCCGTTGCAGGCTGCCAAGCAACATCCACCACAGCAAAGACCATCACTGGGCCAATCAGGTGCCTTGCCTCGCAGCGTATTTTTATAAATCCGCATGAGATCCAGGGTTTGATGATGCGTTCTTCGTGGCTCCCAGTTGTCGGCTTTTGTCGGAATCGATTCGTCCCCTCGTCGTTGGCAGTTTTATCAATGCTCACGAATTCAAGTGCACCTTGCGTGGGCCAAACCGTTGATGTTTCCACGGAAGTTCGTGTTCTTGAAGATTCTGCCCTGGGGCCATGGATCCAGGAGCGGTCAGGTCGCTTACTGCTGTGTGGCGGCAACAAACTACCCAAGTCCGTACTCGACTGGTTCTTTCAGGCAGGCGGAGCTGAAAAAGGTAGTCTTGTCATCATCCCAACCGCGTCTCCTCAATCGGACTTGGGGGACTTTTCTCGTTGGACAACCATGTGGAAGGATTATCGATGGCATGACGTTTCCGTGTTGCATGCGATTGAATCGGACGATGCCAAGAAGCCTGAATGGATCGACATGCTCAAGGATGCTAGCGCGGTCTGGATATCCGGCGGGAATCAGCAACGTTTAGTGGATCGGTATTCGAATACCAAAGTCTTAGGCGAACTCCGAACGCTGCTCGCACGAGGCGGAATTGTTGGCGGAACAAGTGCAGGTGCGGCAGTTGCATCGAAAGTGATGATCGCTGGAGGGCTGACTGTACCGCGAACGCAAGAAGGATGGGGTTTGCTGCCCAACTTGATTGTCGATCAACATTTTTCGCAACGTGGTCGGTTCGAGCGACTTCGGAATGCCATCCAAGAAAACCCGACTCAATTCGGGCTGGGCATTGATGAGGCAACAGCAGTGCTCATCACAGAGGGGCACATGCAAGTCATGGGGCATGGTGCGGCCTATTTGTTTGGGGCTGAAAGCAGCCAAATCCCCCCTCTGAAAAATGGTCCTTTCGCATCGGCACGTTTGAAGCAAGGAGACGTTGTTCGTTCGGCCCTATCTAGGGAATAACCCCGAGCAGAATTAACCCCGAGCAGAAACTGGTACATTGCGTTGGTATCAATGAAAAACGGCAAGCCGAAGCTTGCCGTTTCACGTATTCGCAAATCAACTGATTGGGGAACCAGTTGAGGATATCGACTTATCTACGTCCGTAGCCGCCACGGTCACCACCGCGATCGCCACCACGTCCGCCGCCACCACCACCACCGCCGCCACCGCCACGGTATCCACCACCGCCGCCGCCGCCGCCGCCTTCTTCGCGTGGTCGAGCTTCATTAACGGTCAATCGACGACCATCAACTTCCTTCTCGTGCAGGCCACTGATAGCATCGCGAGCTCCATTCTCGTCTGCCATTTCAACAAATCCAAAACCTTTGCTTCGACCGGTATCACGGTCTTGAATGACTTGAGCGCTGCGTACTGCACCGAACTCTGTGAACATTTCTTCCAAGCTTTGGCTGGTAACACTGTAGGACAGGTTACCGACGTAAAGTTTCTTACCCAAAATCCCAAACTCCCAAAAAAACTAAATCTAACGTTGCTGCTTGGCTCGCCGAAAAAGACGGGTCTTGTGCG
>Ga0247832_1002846_pt1 | contig 25239 bp, 22 predicted proteins | sample LaCruzMarch2015__10_FD_192407 | JGI IMG/M metagenome (GOLD analysis project Ga0247832, IMG submission 192407) | Freshwater microbial communities from meromictic Lake La Cruz, Castile-La Mancha, Spain - LaCruzMarch2015_4m | ecosystem: Environmental > Aquatic > Freshwater > Lake | place: Spain... | reverse complement strand
ATCTCCGGCTCCAGTCGCCCTCCGGGCTCCTTACGCCGGAGATGGACAAAACCAAACCCACAACGTAAGTAATAACGAAGTCTCAGACTAACTCTCTATCTGGCTCGAAAAGGTGCGTCCGCTCACTTCGAATTTTACCCGCATTTCGGGCCTGTTTGGTGAGCTTCATTTTGCAAAAGTGGGCTACAATGTGGCTACAAGTCAAGCATTACTCTGTAAAACACTCGACTCGAAATCGAGCGAACTGTTAAAGGTTCCGTGGGTTCGAATCCCACCCCTTCCGCCAAATGTCTTCGGGTGGGATTTGAACCCGCGGCTCCAATGATAAGGTTCGAGCCGAAGTGAAGCGGAGACAGGCGCCAATGATCATGGCGGAAATCCGAATGAAAGCTTCACGGCCACGTATTCGGGGTGAATGGCACCTGTACTTGTGCGGATGATGAGGGGTGGCTCAATCCATGTCTGGCCGTGAAGATGCGCGGGAAGGTCAGAGGCACGCATCAGGCTGAATAACCCCAGCAATGGCTTGCTGCCTTCTCGCAAAACAACCGGACGCCAGCGCACAATCACCAATCCGGATTCAGCGGCCGCGGCATGCACGCGCTTCAGCTGATGACCGGGATCCACTGGGAATACGCAGGTAAAAACTCCGCCGGGTGTGAGGTGACGAGCCGCCGTGGCACAATAGTCGGCGATGTCTCCCCGGAGTTCAAACCGGCAGGCCATCTTTTGAGGATGCTCACTTTCCGGCCCGCTTCCGAACGGGAAATACGGCGGACTGCCAAGCACTAGGTCGAAGTTTTCTTCAACGCCCAGGACGCCGGGATCACGAAAATCACCCTCCCTGATTTGATATCGCTGTGTGAGTCCATTCCAATCTGCGGACTTCCGAGCCAGGCGCACACTTTCTGACTGCGCCTCCACCGTGACAAACCGGGCTCCTTGCAACCGCCACGCTGCAATCATGCCGACAGTCCCGATGCCACTGCCGAGGTCAAGCACTGAGCCAGCCGTGGGACAGAGGCTTGTTCCATACCATGCCGTTAGCACATCGTCTGTCGAGAAACGATGCCCTGCTTTCAGTTGGAAGATACGGAAGTATCCGCTGATAGCATCCAACGTCTCCCCGCTTGCAATTTCCGGCCCTGCTCCGATGGCCCCCGGAGGAACCGGACCGGGTTTGACCCAGCCCTTGAAGACTGGCTCTGAATAGGAGGTGGGCACCTTGTTTTCCGGATCGGGCATCGCCGTAGGCTGGCGGAAAAGACAGGAAGTGTCCACCTACCTCATCGATCGGCCGTTCTCGGAATACAGGGCGAGGACAGCGTCCTTGATTGCGATTCCGCCGCGATCGAACGCGGCCGGCGACCCGTTGAGCGAATTCCTTCGACATTGTTTGACGCATCAGGGAGTCTGGAGAATTTACGCAATATGTCATTTCAAGGAATTGGGTTAGTTGATTCGGTCGTCCACGGGGCGCAACGCATGGGGTATGTCGATCCGAGCCCGATTCAGCTTCGGGCGATCCCTGCGATTTTGTCTGGTAGGGACCTCATCGCATCGGCCCAAACCGGAACCGGCAAGACCGGCGCTTTTGCATTGCCGATTTTGAGTCGAATGATGCACGGCGTGGGTCACCCGCGGTGTTTGGTTCTCGAGCCTACGCGCGAGCTCGCCATGCAGGTGGAAACAGCGTTTCGAGATTTCTCCCGGTTCATGCACATCGACATCACCGTGCTCTATGGTGGTGTCGGATATGGAAAACAGCGCGATGAACTGAAAGCCGGTGCCGATGTCGTGGTGGCGACCCCGGGGCGGTTGCTCGACTTCATGCAACAAGGGGATTTGGAACTCAATCAAATCGAATACCTCGTTCTCGACGAAGTGGACCGCATGCTCGACATGGGATTTTTGCCCGATGTGCGGCGGATTGTTGAGAAATGTCCATCCGAGCGACAGACGTTGTTGTTTTCCGCGACCGTTCCGGAAGAAATCGGACGCCTTGCGACGTGGTGCCTCCGGGACCCTGATAAAATCGAGATCGGTGCCCAGCGCACTCCAGCATCCACCGTCAAACATGCGATCTACCCGGTAGCCGCAGACCAGAAATTTGACCTCCTCCTCGCGCTGCTCGCGCAAACGAACTACGAGAGCGTCCTCATTTTTTCGCGCACGAAAGAGGGTGCGGATCGCATTGCACGCAAACTGAAAGACGAAAAACATTCGGTCGCTGTGCTGCATTCAAACCGGACGCAAGTCGAGCGGATCGACGCGTTGGATGGATTCAAAAGCGGAAAATACGAGGTCATGGTCGCCACCGACATCGCCGCCCGTGGCATCGATATCGCCGGCGTGAGCCATGTCGTGAACTACGATGTGCCGCAACACCCGGAGGATTACGTGCATCGCATCGGCCGGACTGGCCGCGCCCAAGCCGAGGGTGACGCATTCACAATCATGACGGCCGAAGAACTCCCGCATGTCATAGACATCGAGCGATTCATCGGACAAAAAGTGCCGAGAACCAAACTCGAGGGATTTGATTACACCTACTCCGCCGTGTTCGACGAAGATCGTGTTACTGCGGTCTTGAAAGGCGCGAAGGGCGTACGCACCCACAAGGGCATGCGGTTCGGCGGATCGTCAAAAAAGCGGAAACGCTAGACCGATCGCAGTGCGCTACCGGTAGTCCGCGAGTGCGTCGTCCCCCATTTCTCCGAGCACACGCAGGGTGTCCGCATGGGCTTCGTTGATAATCTGGTCATACTTCGCCCAGTCCAGCAGTCCAACCCTCGTGACCGTCGGACGTAACAGCAGATCCACTTGATCCACCGCACGGCGCTGGCGGTTTACCGAGGCGCTGATCGTGGAGTTCAGCAAAATCTCTGGCAAAAACGGCAGGCGGTATTTGCGTTTGGCGGCAGGCTTTAAACTGTCGAACAACAGCTCAATACTATTCGGAAGTTCCGTGAGGCCCAACGGTTGGTTGGCATCCTCGGTCATCACTACGCCAATAATCTTACCCACCCCCTGAGCCTCCATCACATCGACCGGGAAGTTATTAAATGTCCCACCGTCAACCATCAGGTGGTCGTTGATAATCACCGGCGGCAACGCTCCGGGAATTGAAAAACTAGCCAACAGGCTGCGCGACAGTGAGCCACGATTCAGCACCGCCTGCTCGGAAACCGACAAATCCGTGGCAATGCAAAAATACGGGATCCACGTGTCTTCGATACCGATTTGGCTGCCCGCGCCGTCCTCGATCGCCTGCTCCGTGATCCGGCGGACACGTTTTCCCCGGACGAATGACATCATCGGAAGCAGGTTGATGTCGCTGGTGGGCTTATTGAGATACACCTTGCGCCCTGCATCGACATATTCCTTGCCCGTGAGGTCCATCGCGCGCCACGCGGCGGCGGTGGCGCCCATGCTGGTGCCGCCGATGAAATCGGGTTCGATTCCAAATTCCGCAAGTGCATTGACCACGCCGAAGTGCACGAACGCCCTAGCTCCACCGCCTGCAAGCACGATGCCGACTGCCCGGCCGGCCAGCGTTCGCGCCAGACGTTGCATGTCCCGCGCATGACCTCGCCGGATATGAAAATGCCGGTCCACCGGACGCCGATCCAAACAGCGGGCCGTGCCGGTCGGTGAGCGTTTGTCGATCGGATGGAGCAAAACAAGGCTTTCAATCACGGTGGGTGCTGCGCTCTCGCCGTCGAATAGTTGCTTCTCGATCTCCGAGATGATTGGTGGTGCGTCGCCGTCCGCCAAAAGAATGATCTCGTCCGCCTGACTCACGCACCGCCTCGTCCATGGCGTCGCCTCGGGATCGGCAATCAGAATCATGGCCTCTGAGGAAGACTCCATCGTCGTCAACCACTCGCCCACGGGTCCATGACATCCCGCGCACGCATCCCCATCGAGGTGACCCATTTCGCGCCGCACATCGTCGCTGGTAACAGTATGCACCGGAGCGCCGTACTGCGCGCGAGCTGCGCCCAATTCTTTTCCGAACGCACGCGCATCGACTGACGGACAAATCGGAATCAAACAAATCACGACCGGCTTGCGTGGGGGATTTCGCCGGCGTTCCGCGCGCCGAAAACGCTCAACGGCACCCCGCGCCACGGTCAGAGCGAGTTTCGGCTCGACCACCAAAAGCGACTCAAAGTCCTCGCGGGTGAGCCGCGCCACCATCGAATTCCTCAGCGCAAAAATCGATGCGGACCGCGGCTCGCCAAGAATCATGGCCAGCTCGCCAATCGTCTCGCCACGCCCGATCTCACCCAACGTGACCGGTCTTCCACGACCGTCGGATTGCACCGCCCGCAAGCGCCCTCGCAGCACAAAATAAACTTCATCGCTCCGCTCGTTCTGGTGAAAAAGTGCAGCCCCGGCTGCGACCTCCAAGAAGGTTGCCTTTTCGGCCGTGAGTCTCAGCAACTCCGGCGAAGTGGTTTCAAAAAATTGACCGAGCATCCCGGCCAGCGCCGTCGCCAGCTCGGGCGTTTGCTCGACAGTCGAAATCATCGAGTCGGTTTTGAGGTATGCATTGACAGGCCCGCGATTCATACGCCGTCTATAACTCGCTAACCGCGCGCAGTTCTGCAAGACGGAAAGTCGGATGCGTTCGGGTGATCCGGCGGTGCTAGAAGAGGAGCGTGAACCGCATAGTCAGTGCCCACGCGCCTCCCAGCGAGGATGACGCACCGGGCGTTGGGATATAGCTCACTGTTGGCTGAATAAAGGCGCCGGCATAGATGTGAGCCTGATAGTAACTCTGGAACATGAGCTCGCTCGAGCGATCGAAAAGTTCAGGATTCAGCCATGACCACGCCATACCGAAGCCCACCGAGTCAGACGGGCGCAGTGGCACAAGCCCGAAGCCAGTGACGCCTGCGCCAAAGTATTGGTTCACCGGCAAGGTTTCAGAATTGTTCACGCCAAATTGGTAAAACACTGAAACCGACGCATCCTGGCCGCTGTGCGAGATCACAGACTTGCCATCTTTGCTTGTTAAGGCTCCGGAGTCTGCCTTTCTACCCCACACGCGCTGGCCACCAAACAAATAAAACCCACCCGTTCCGTCCTCTTGGAGATCGCCGGGGCCGTCGAGCACGCCGGTCTGATACCAAACTCCTGCGCCGAACTGTCCAGGATGGCTGTCTCCAATCATCCAATCCATTCCGGCTTCCCAAATGTTGAAATAATAACCGTTGAATTGAGGCCCCACCATCCCGGTCTGCACTCCATTAGCAAGATTGCCGTCGTAAAATCCGTAGTTGAAATAGATATTCTTAAACGGAGTAAAGTTGACAGTGAGTCCGTTGGCCGAGTTGTAGTACCCTGGGAGCGCGCCGAGCATCGTCGGGTTCACAAAAATCGGCGTGAAAATAAGCCCGCTCACGGCAGGAATCTGGAGCGTTGGATCCTGTGTCGGTGCCGGACGGGTGACGTTGTTGAAATCGTAAGTCGGCACTGTTCGACCGATCCGGACAGCCAGTAAATCCCCGAATTTTTGGAGATACCAAAGTTGATAGAGCTCCGAACGGTCCAGCGGAGGGGCGCCAGGGAGTCCATTGTAGCCTTGGACGCTGCCGGCCTGGCCGTTAGTGTTCTCGCCGTTGAATTGGAGGAATTGGATTCCAAATTCTGCACCTTGCCAGTTCACGAGCTTCTCCGCATCCACCATGAGCGACAAAATCAAAAGGCTGTTCCAGCTTGATGCGCCCGGTTCGGCCCCGCCAGATATCAGAACGTTGTAATCCGAAAGCCAGATGCCGCCGAGGGTGACTCCTGAGTCTGGCTTGATCGGTGTCAAGCTCTGCAAAAATCCATCGCCGGTGCTGAAATTCACAGCCCCCGGGTTTCCGCTCACCGGCACGCGCTTTTGTGTGAGAATCTCGCTGGTCGTTGGAGCCGCGGCATCCGGCGCCGATGCAGCCTCAGGCGTCGGGGCAGGGTCGGCAGCGATTGAGGTCAACGGTGCCGCGCCGCCAAGCAGAAATACGAACGCGAGGGTGAATTTACGGAAGCATTTGAGGGGGACCATGGAAGGCGCGAAAGTAGAAGAGCAGCGATTCAATCTGCAAGGGAAAACGAGTAGCAGTCGCCGGATTTACCCGTGCGTTTCTCCAACTGGCCGACGTGACGAGCGGAACCCTCCTGCGCTGGGCGGTAAGAAAACCAACGCGGCCCGCAAGATTTCAAGACTGCGGGACCGCAACAGGCCGAACGTCTTCTATTCTTTGTCGGCTTCGTTCTTTCCTTCCAATGCCTGATCGAGCGTGCTTGGACCCTCTCCGTCCTTTGCGGCTGTGCGCCATGGCCACTCCTGCGAGTGGAATGGAGCCAGCGGAGGCATGAGCGGTGTGAATCCAAGCGCTTCAGCCTTCTCGACGATCGCCTTGCGTCCACTGAATACTGTGTACGCACCGGCCGACGCAGGAATGCGAACTTGTCGGGCTTCATTTTTTGCGATTGCGTCGCGGGAGCCGCTGGAAACGAGCTCAACATCCATAAGGAAGTAGTTCTTAAAGAAAACTTTACCCAGCGCGCGATCCGCTACAATGCGAGCCAACAATCCGAGCATCGTTTCTGGCTCCGTGGTAAATGCCGTCGTCTCCAACAAAAGCAACCGGTCGTTGATCGCCTCTTTTCCGAAAAACTGCGCCATGATCGTGAAGAAAATATTATTCGTTCGTGTGACGTAGAGCGTGTTGGTCAAGCCGTATGTCTTGTCCCAGTCCGGGCCAAGGAGCTTTTTCCAATCGGCCATCACACCCATCCAGTGGTTCACCTGAAGCGTTGCGGCGAACTCGACGTTTTTTTCGATGTATGGAGCCAGTCCGGTCGCATAGTCTTCAATATCCTGGAGCGTGAAAGTCTTGGCCTCGAGGCACTTTGTCATGAAAGCAATATTCCGGCTCAGCAGCTCCTTCACGTTTGCTTTGATGTCGTCCGGAATATCCAAATTGTCTGCGGAATCCAATGTCACCTGCTGGGTGGCGCGCCATACTTTCATCGGCCCATGCCAAGCGGGATCGGACGGGTTCATGATGAACGGAGCGATAATCTGGTAAACGGCCATCGCACTATGCGAAACACCTTTGACCACCTGATAACCCACCGGGACCTGCGCAGCGTGCTCTGGCGCTTGGCCGGGACGGTATAGAATAAAGTCCCCGCCCGTGTTCGTGAACAGAGCCATGATGATTGGCGTCGTTGCCAAAAAATTCTTCTGATAAATCGCCAACGAGTTGGCGTAAATATCCTGCATCGAGTTGTCCAAGTTGATTGCGTCGGCGGCGGCAGCGTCGGCGGCTGTCATTGGTGGTAACGGTGCAATGACGGACCGTAGGAATGCCGGAACCGGCTCCTGCGCTTGGAGCGTCAAGGAACAAGCTACGAAGCAAAATGCGATGGGTTTAATGATATTCATGGGGGGGTCGAGATCGAGGGAGGATGGAAGGGGCAATACGGTGAATATGACATCGGCATGGCAAAGTCAATTGGAGAAAACGGGGTTTCGACAGCGGGCGAGGAGGATTGTGGGACGCTCCACCGGCGGTGGAATCACGAGAGTCTGAATCCCTCCTTGCAAATCTGTGGGATCGACCTAGGTTTATGGAGCAATTCTTTTATGGGGGCGTAATGGTTTCGACTATTCGTTCAACGCTAGGCTTGCATGCCGGGGATGATTCGTTGGCCCCGTTAAAAATCGGATCAAACAAAAATAAACGCAGATTACGAAAATCTCGCTCTCGCGGCCTAAGTAGCCGTGACGTGTTCGCCCTGACGCCTGCTGGGGGTGGACGCGATGGCAGCAGGCTGGCTGGTCGGCGGTGCAACCGCGTCGATCAGCGAGATCGATCTCGTGGATGCTGGGGTGAGCGTGGCGTGTCTGTCCGCAGCGCGCACCCGAGATTGAGGACTGACTAAGCATGTAGAGAGTCGCGCAGAGCGCGATTAGGACAGGGGTTCGACTCCCCTCGCCTCCACCATTTTGATAGTAAACAAGGTATCTTTGGGGAGTGCGTTACGCTTTGGCCATCCTTAAGCTGCCGGAAAATATCCGCATGGCTCCTCGAGAACCCTGCCGGATTCACCCCCGCCCACAGGCCGACAGGGTGTCTTTCCTTCACGCCGACGCTACATCCGGGTGTAAAGATCGCCGAGGACCCATATGGATCCTCCAATCATGATGACCAGGATGAGCCCGGTGAACAGGACCAGTTGGAGATCTTCCTTCTGCTGGCCTTTGAATGAAAGGTGCAGAAAGAAACGGAGATGCACGATCAGTTGAAGGATCGCACAGAGGATGAGAACGAAAAAGCTGACCTTACCTCCCACAGTCGCCACGAGGGTAAAGGGGATGATCGTGAGAACCGTCGCCAGCGCAAAACCGATCAGATAGTGACGAAATTCTTTGGATTTTTCCATCAGAGTAATCCTCCCAAAAAGACAAAGCTGAAGATGGCGATCCAGACCACATCGAGGAAATGCCAGAACACCGACCACCGGAGCAGGGCCAACTTCCAGCGGAGGTCGACACCCCGAACCAGAACCCCGGCGACAATCACGAGACACCAGATGATCCCTCCGGTCACATGCAGCCCGTGGAGCCCCACCAGGGACCACAGGGCAGTGAGGTAGCCGCTGCGTGTCGGAGGTGCCCCGGCCGCCGCCATGGAGATGAAGTCGGAAATCTCACGATAAAGGAATCCACAACCTAGCAGGGCCGTAAGCAGGAGCCAGAAAACCAAGTTTTTGGTGGTGGCATTTCTGCTGCCATGTTCCTGCTTCAGGGTCAAGACTGCCATTCCGCTGGTCAAACTCGAGGCGAGAAGGAAGGCTGTTTGCCAGGCGACGCTGCCGAGGTCGAAGAGTTCCTTGGGGCCGGGGCAGCACGCTAGAGGGGCGGTGCTTGCGAAGATGATGAAAAACATCCCGAAGGTCACCAGGTCGCTCATCATGAAAACCCAGAACCCGAAGACGGATGTCTCCGCCTCGAGGTGGTCGTCGCCGTGCTCTTCGCCCAGATTCAGGCCGGGATGGAGTGATTTTCTGGTCGTTGCACTCATGGGTTTGGCAGGATGTCGGGACGGGCCAGTCCTTTGTTTGCCTCGTTGGACTCATCGTCGCGGGTGATGCCCATGCCCTCGCGGGCCGCCCGCCGCCACGCTTCATCGATTTCACGCACCTCCGCAGCAGGAATGATGATTTTTCTCTGAGGCAGAAAGGCGTAAGTGATGACTGTCACGATGCAGCCAAGGAAGCAGACGATGGCCAACCACCACATGTACCAGACCAAGCCGAAGCCGAGCCCGGAGGCCAGAGCTGCGATGATGAGGCCATAGTAGGTATTTCCGGGCATCTCGATGTCCTCGTATTTCTCGATCGGCTGGTAGGCCGCGCCCTTTTCCTTGGCGTCCGCAAAGGCATCCCGGCAATCGACCTTGGGCAGAACAGCAAAATTCCATTCGGGAGCCGGCGCGGGGGTCCACCATTCGAGCGTTCGGCCGTCCCAGGGATCACCGAAGGGAACGGCCAATTTCTTTCGGTTCAAAACGCTAAAAAAGATTGTCAGGAGCACGAACAGAAAGGCGAGGCCGAGAATGAGCGCGCCGACTCCCGAGACAACCATCCACGGGACAAGCGCCGGATCCTCGTAGGCGACCGTTCGCCGGGTCATCCCCATCATCCCGACTTGGTAGAGAGGCAGGAAGGCCAGCGAGAAGCCGATCGCCCAAAGGAACGCTGTGATGCGAGCATAACTCTCCATGAGCCGGAACCCGTAAATTTTGGGAAACCAGATGTGAATGCCTGCGAGAATTCCAAACAGGACTCCGGGAATAATCACGTTGTGAAAATGGGCGACCAGAAAAAGGCTGTTGTGCAGTTGGTAATCAAGGGTGGGACTCGCGAGGATCACGCCGCTGAGACCGCCAATCGTGAAGAGGACGAAAAACCCGCACAGGTAGATCATCGGGGCGGTGAACCGGATCCGTCCGCCCCAAAGAGTCGCCAGCCAATCGTAGATTTTCACCCCCGTCGGGATGGCGATCAGCAGCGTCGCCACTCCAAAGGCGGCGTTCACCGTGGCGGATTGACCCATGGTGAAGAAGTGGTGCAGCCAGACCATGAAGGAGAGAACCGCGATGCACATCGTCGCCGCCACAATCCCAGTGTAGCCGTAAAGACGCTTCCCGGAAAATGTGGACGCGATTTCCGACATTACCCCGAAGGCCGGGAGGACGAGGATGTAAACCTCGGGATGGCCAAACATCCAGAACAGGTTGATGAAGTTCATCAAATTCCCGCCCATGTCGTTCGTGAAAAAGTGGAATCCGAGGAAGCGGTCGAGCCCGAGCATGAGGCAGCAGGCGGTGAGGGGTGGCATCGCGAAAATCAGGAGGATGGAGGTGCAGAGGGCCGTCCAAGTGAAAAGCGGCATCATCATGAAATTCATCCCGGCCGTGCGCATCTTGTAAATCGTCACCGCAAAATTGACTCCGGTGAGGGTGGAGCCAATTCCAGAAATTCCGACTGCCAGAATGTAATAATCGGGGCCGACTCCCGGATTGATCAGGCGACCGGTGAAAGAGGGATACGAGGTCCATCCGCCTGTTGAAAACTCACCAACCATCAACGAAATCATGAAGAGAAATCCACCGGCCGCCGTGAGACCCAGGCTGATTTGATTGAGCTTCGGGAAGGCGACATCTCTCGCGCCGATCTGCAAGGGGACGACGACATTGATCAGGCCGATCAGGAAAGGCATCGCCACGAAAAAGATCATGTTGGTGCCGTGAGTCGTAAAGAGCTGGTTGAAATGATCCGAGGAGAGAAACCCGCCATTTAGGGCAACCGCTTGGTTCGTCCGCATCAAGATGCCCTCGACCACTCCACGGAACAACATAATCACCGCGAAGATGATATACATCGTCCCGATTTTTTTGTGATCGACACTCGTCAGCCATTCGAAAAGGGGTTTCCACCACTTCATCCAGGTCAGAAGAGCGACAATCATCACTCCCCCGACCGGCATCATGGCCGCCGCACCGGCGGTGATTAAGGTGTTGATATTTGGTTCTTCGACCGCCTGAACGAGGATGATCGAGTCCCAGGTTAATCTGCCAAAAAGCGCCTCAAACATTTTACATTTCCATTCCCATCATGGGTTTATCTGATGCGGGCGGGAGGGGGGATTTCTTGGGGTCGTAGGAGGGGCTGCCCGGTTGGCTTTCCGGAGTCATGTCCTCGACCATGTAGCGGGCCAGCACACGTTGAAAAATTTTCGGATCGCCCAAGACCATTTCAAGCGGGCCTTTTCGATTCTCGATTCCGAGGGGTTTTTTTGCCTCCTCCGAAGTCCCTTGCATGGCCAGAATGGCATACGTGTCGGCCGTGAGCGCGAGATCGCTCGATTGGGCCTTCTTCATCCGGGCCGCGAATTCCTCCTCGGAAACCGAAAAAACCTGGAACTTCTGTTTCCAAAATCCGTTTCCGGTAAACTGGGTGTTCATCCCTTGGGCCTCACCCTGCTTGGCAGCGATGAAGTTTAATTTCGTGGTCATCGCCGGCATGGCGTAAATCTGACCCACGATCGCCGAGATCTGAAGGCTCTGCATCACAGTGTCGGTCGTCAATGTCAACTCCACGGCGCGCCCCTCGGGCACGACCAACTCGTCCACCAGAGCAACCCCCTCGTCCGGATAGATGAAAATCCATTTCCAATCGAGTCCGATGACTTTGATTTGCAGCGGGTCTTTGCCCAGTTCCTTGTAGGGGTCGAGGCGAAAGGTCATGATGGTAAGGCTGACCCCCATCAACGCGACGACGAGAACCGGCACTCCCCACATCAACCATTCAAGAATCGGGTTCGACTCCCAGTTTGGGCGATACATGCCCCTCGGCTTGCTTCGACGATAGCGCCACAGGATCCACGGCGTAGCGACCATGACGGGAACCACCGCGATCAATGTCAGGAGGGTTACGGTTTTGAGATGTCGCAGTTGTTCCGCCGCCACGGGCCCCATCGGCTGCAGAAAAGAATCTGCGACGGCCAGAATGATTGGTGGGTCGATCATCGCGATGGAGAGGAGTTTATGGTGGTTTCTCAGCTTTGCCAGATGATTACCAGAGGAAAGTCGCCACTTGGGAAAAAACCTAGGGCAAACGCGTTAAAAATGCCGAAACGGTCGAGGAAAATTGGGCCAGCAGTGTCAGATGCAATCAATGAATAATTCAGGAGAAGCAACAAGTGCGTGCGGGAGGGGATGCGCGTTTTCTGATTTCCACTGAGTATCATGTCGCCGGTTTCCCCCATTCCTCGTTCGCTGTTCATGGCTGCCGCGCATGCGATCGCCACACTGACCTCACATTTTTCTTGAGGTTTGCGGGTGGATTTGGCGAGTCTGGATCATGGAAGACCTCCTTGTTTTTTTCCCGGACGCGGATGCGTTCTTTGCGGCCAATTTGCCGATGGGGCTGACGTTCGATGATATCTCGCTGGCTACCCGGTATTCGGATATCCTGCCGCGGGATGCCAATTTGTCGGTTTCATTGTCGTCCTCGCTCGAGTTGCAGATTCCGATTATCTCGTCTGACATGGACACTGTCACTGAATCGGCCATGGCGATCCGGATGGCGTTGAATGGCGGGCTCGGGCTGATTCATTACAACATGTCCGATGACGCGCAGGTCAAAGAAGTGGCGCGCGTGAAAAACCACATTCATGGGTTTATTCGCGAGCCGATCAAAGTGACCGCCGATCAAAAAATCGGCGAGGTGCTGGATCGGATCGAACGGAAAAACTTCGGATTCAGCACATTTCCGGTGGTGGATGAAAACAACCGCCTTCTTGGGTTGTTGCCCGGGAGTTGTGTGAAGGTGCGTTACCGGAACCGCACGGTTGGGGAGGCGATGACACCCCGCAAAGATGTTTACACGCTGACGGAGAAAGAAATCCGGGACAACCCGATCGAGCGCGCGGATCAATTTTTCACTCAGCATCTTGGCATTCACAAACTCCTCATTGTCGACGACAACGACATCCTGTGCGGGTTGTTTACGTTGAGCGATATCGAGCGCATCGACGAAGAATCAAGCCGAAGCGTCAAACCCGCGCGTGACGGGCGGTTCCGTTTACGATGCGGGGCTGCTGTGGCCTCGCACCGGCATCCCGATGGCACGTTGGATACAAACCGGATTGTGACCCACGTGGGCCGATTGGTGGACGAGGGAATCGACGCCGTCGCGGTGTCCACTGCGCATGGGTTTTCCAAGGGGGTGGGCGACGCTGTGAGGTTGCTTCGGGATCAATTTCCTGAGCTCACGCTGATCGCGGGAAATGTAACCACCGCCGACGGTGTTGCTTTTCTTGCGGATGCGGGAGCAGATTGTATCAAGGTAGGGCAGGGGCCGGGATCGATTTGCACAACGCGCGTCGTAGCTGGGGTGGGCATCCCGCAGATGACTGCGCTTTATGTGACGTCCCGAGAGGCTGCGCGACGTGGGGTGACGGTGATCGCCGACGGCGGTATTGCCAAATCCGGCGACATGGTCAAGGCGCTCACGCTCGCCGATGCGCTCATCTGCGGAGGGTTGCTGGCGGGCTGTGACGAGGCACCAGGCCGCATCATCGAAATCAATGGGAAACTTTACAAACAATACCGCGGAATGGGCAGTCGCGAGGCGATGAAAGAAGGGTCTGCGAGCCGTTACGGACATGACAAAGCAGATGCCACGGTGAAGGCCGCGCCCGAAGGGATTGAGGCGCTGAAAGAGGCTGTCGGGCCGCTAGATGGTGTGCTCCGCGAACTCAACGGCGGTATCCAATCCGGCATGGGATACCTCGGTGCGCGGGATCTGAAAAACCTGCGAATCAACGCGCGGTATATCCGGGTGAGCCCGGCGGGCCAAAAAGAAGCCGCCCCGCACGATGTCATCACGGTGAAGGCGTCCACCAGCCAATCGAACGAATAGCCGCGACACGGGCTCCAGTTTTTACAAGGATTAGATTTTCTCATGGCATTGATTCCATTTTGCAGTCACCTGATCGCGGATACGGGTATTTCAACCGGCGACGAAGGCAAGGGTCGCCTCATTCTGGAGATTATCGACGAACTCCGTGAATCCACCGGTGACCCCGATGCGGTCGCCGCCGTGATGAAAGTCAATGGGGGATCGAACTCCGGGCACTCGGTCGGAAATGTGAAGCTCAACCTGATCCCCGGCGGGGTGGTGGACGCGTCGGTTCCGTATTTGCTGATCGGATGTGGCGTTGTGGCAGATCCGCGCAAGTTTCTTTGGGAAGCGGCCTACGCAGAGCTTCACGGACATGAGACGTTGAGCCGGTTGAAGATCGATGAGCGCACGCTGATGTCCGATCTTTCCCATCGATTGCTGGACCTCGCGTGGGAAGACTACCGGGTGCATGTGCTGCGCGAAGATCCCAGAGGGTCCACGGGACGCGGTATCACCCCGGCCTACACCGACGAAATCACGCAAATGCAGATTACGTATGCTGACTTCCGGGCTGAGAAGGCGGTTTTTGCGCGGAAGCTCGCGCAGCGGATCGACCGTGCGTTGCGAACGATCCAACACGTCTGCCAGCTCCGCCCCGAGCGTTGGTTTGAGTTGTTTGCCACGCTCACGACGGCGGAAACCCGCGCGAACCGAGAAACCATCGACGCGGGTGTGTTTGCCGAGTCGGAGTTTGACTTCCGACGGTTTGCGGGGGACCGGCCGTTTGAGTTGAATGTGGAATTGCTCACGGACACGGTCTGGGAGGCGGGACAGCGGCTTGTGCCGTGCGTCACGGACATTCGGGAGATCGTCTTAACAAGCCTGGAGGCGCAGCGTAGTGTTATCGGCGAGTTTGGCCAGGCATTCTGGCTCGATAAACGGCATGGCTTTCCGCCCAACGTGACCGCATCACACACGTTCACGCCCGAGTTTTTTCAATCTGCCGGTATCCCCGCGCAGCCGGTGCACACGATCGGCTGTTGCAAAGCGTATGACACAAAAGTCGGGACGCATGTGTTCCTGACGGAGCTGACGGACGAGCATCCGTTGGGCCGCGCGCTGCGACGGATCGAGTTCGGATCGACCACCGGGCGGCAACGCATGGTCGGGTGGTTCGATGCCGTAGAAAAAGGTGATGCTCTGCGGTACGGCGGATACCAGGACCTCGTGCTGAATAAGCTCGATGCGCTGTCGTTCAGCGGGGATTGGCAGGACGGCGAACTTTGTATTTGTGTAGCGTATGAGGCGGCGGATGGCTCGCTCGTGAAGCATGTGCCGAGGGACGATAAGATCCGGCGCACGTTGAAGCCAGTCTATCGGGTCTGCCCGGGGTGGAGCGAAGACCTATCCACCATTCGCCACTTTGGTGAATTGCCGCACAACGCAAAACGCTACGTCGCGGAAATGGTCGCCGCGATCATCGATGTCGCGTACGAAGGAAGCCGCCCTGCGGTGCTGCCGAACTTGCGCTATATCGGCGTCGGCCCGCTGCGAAGCCAGATCATCAAAGACGTGCCGACAACCGATGTTTTGCTTGCGCTCGCAAATCCTTCAAACCTCTGACCACCATGCTATCGCGATGGCGGCGTAGTAGATTCTGGGAAATCATGAGCTTCCGGTGGCTCTTGCTCATTCTGCTTTTCGGGTCAGGCTCACTATTTGCCGCAGCGTGGAATATCCAAACGATCGATGGCCGGGACGCGGTGCCGGTTGAGCAAGTGACTGGCTTTTACGGGCTCGGTCCGCCGGTAATTAGCGGAAATTCGATTTCCGCCGCGTCGGGAAATTCTGCGATCCGGTTGCGCATCGGAAGTCGGGAGGCGATCATCAATGGCGTCCGGCACTGGTTGGCATTTCCCGTGCGCGATCAGGACGGCAGTGTTTGGATCAGCCGAATGGATGTCACAAAAACGATCGACCCCATCTTTCGTCCCGCGGAGGTGAACGGAGCACGCCCGCTTACCACTGTCGTTCTCGACGCAGGACACGGAGGGCATGACAAAGGGGCGTCGAGTCCCCTCGGGCTCGAAAAGGAATTCGCACTCGATCTCGCAAAGCGCGTGAAAAAACGTTTGGAGGCTGCCGGGTTGAAGGTAGTCATGACCCGGCAATCAGACGTGTTTATTCCGCTGGAATCGCGCCCGGTCGTGGCATCGCGGAATCCGGGCTCGATTTTCGTGAGCCTGCATTTCAACGATGCAAGCTGGCGCCCTGCCGCGACAGGGATGGAAGTATTTTGCATTCCGCCGCTAGGCACACCGCCCACCGGGCAGGAAAAACCCCTCGCAAGAGACCTGGAGGCAGTCCCGGGACACCGCCTCGAGCCGCAGAACTTCCTGCTGGCCAACACAGTTTTCCACGCCATGCGCGGGAAATTTTCATCGATGGACCGTGGCGTAAAACGTGCAAGATTCAAGGTGCTGCAACTCGCCGCAGTCCCGGCAGTTCTCATAGAGGCTGGATTTCTAACCAACCCGGCGGAGGCAAAACAAATCGCGTCGGCGTCATGGCGGGACCGGATGGCGGATGCGATTACTGCAGGAATTCTGGAATACCGAAAACTCTGCACCCAGCAAGCACGTCCGAAGCAGGTGGCGGATTGGGGTGGAAAACCCACGACCGAATTTGTCAGCGAGGATTAATCGGTGAATGATCGAAGTGCATAGATGAGAATCGCACTGATAAGGCGCGGATACTCCGCAACCGGAGGGGCCGAGGCGTATCTGCTCCGTCTGGCATCCGGCCTGCAAAAGGCGGGTCACGATCCGGTGCTGATAACGACCGGCGAATGGCCTCTCGCGAATTGGGTGAATAAATCTATCCAAACAGTAGATGTGCGGAGCCCGTTATCCTTCGCGCTGGAGGCAAGACGCCTCGGCGACGCCTGCGATGTGGTCTTCAGCATGGAGCGCATCGGTCGATGCGATATCTACCGGGCAGGGGATGGAGTGCATCGCGCATGGCAGGAGCGACGGCAGAAATTCGAACCCCGATGGAAGCGGTGGTTGCGTGTTCTCAATCGGAAAAACAATGAACTTCTGCACCTCGAGGCAGCGACATTTGCTCCCGATGGCGCGGCACGTGTGATCGCAAACTCGGACATGGTCCGGCGCGAAATCCTAAACTATTTCGCCTATCCGGAAGATCGGATTTGCGTCATTCGAAATGGATTTGATCCGCCCGCCGCAGACCCCGCAGCCGACAAGCAGGCTCAATGCGTGAAGTTTGGGATCAAAAACACTGATCGCGCAGTCGTGTTGTTTGCCGGCAGCGGATGGGAACGAAAAGGGCTGCGATTTGCGGTGGACGCTATGCGCGGAACAGCATCCGCAACGCTCGTCGTCGCTGGGCGCGGGAACTGGTCCGGCGAAGTGCCTGAGAACGTGCAATTCCTTGGTCCGGTGTCTGACATGGCCTCACTTCTCGGTTGCGCGGACGTGTTTTTAGCACCGACGATTTACGATCCGTTTTCGAACGCATGTCTCGAAGCGCTTGCGGCGGGATTGCCCGTGGTCACCACCGACGCCAATGGATTTTCCGAAATCATCGACGACGGCCACCACGGCTCGGTGGTGCAGGTTGGAGATGTTCCTGCACTTAAATCGCGGATCGAACATTGGGCATTGGCCCGCCATGACGCCGCTGTGAGGGAGCGATGCCAGTCACGCGCAGCCGAGTACTCCCTCGACCGAAACGTTTCCGAAACACTCGCCGTGATCAATCGTGTAGCAATGCGCTAACCACGGCTTCCGTGTCGGACAGGTCCTCAAAAAGCAGGTCGGGCGCGTGCTCTCGAAGCGCTTCCAGTGAATAGTGCCCGGTTGCAATCGCAACGGTCTTGGCCCCAACGGCGCGGCCGCACTCGATGTCGCGGGGCGTATCTCCAATGACGTAAATCGACTCAGGTGGAAAATCCACGCCGTGGCGCTCCAACGCCCTGGCATGCGCGAAGCGCCCCAGCTCGTTGCGGTCGTGGTGGTCATCGGCAAATGCGCCGAATTCAAAATAATCCCACACGCCGTAGTGCGTGAGCTTGATTTCAGCACCCCGCACAACGTTTCCGGTTAGCAAAGCAAGCACGCATGACGGCTCCTGATGCAGCCGTTCCAACAGTGCGACGATCCCCGGCAGCAAGCGTCCGTCGTGCTTTCCGATGAGCTCGCGCAATTGGTGAAGGTAAGTGTCCAGTAACCCCGCGATGTTTTCAGGATTCGTTGGCAAATCATGCTTCTCCAAAAGCAATCGCGCTATCGCTGCGTCGGTAGCCCCCGCCAGCGTGAAGCCGGAGAGGTCCTCATCGACGCCAAACCGGACTCTCATCGCGTCGATCAACGCCTTTTCTCCCGCACCACCGGATGTGATCAGCGTGCCGTCGATGTCAAATAACAACAACCGGCGGCTCCGCCCGGGATCATTCGTCGCCATCGTCGTGGAAAACATCACCCAATTTGCTGAAGCGACGTTTGCGCTTGTTGGCAGGGAGCGGGCTCAACGTCATGCCAAGTGCGCGGCCAGTCAGCTTGGGCTCCATGTCCACATGCGCCATCGTCGCAAGGTCTTCCTTGACGCGCTGCATCACAGCCATGCCGATTTCTTGGTGGGCCATTTCACGACCACGAAATTGCAGGCCGATTTTGAGTTTGTTTCCTTTATCGAGAAAGTCCTCCGCCCGGCGCACCTTCGTCATGTAATCATGCTCGTCGATGTTCGCGCGGAACTTGATTTCCTTGACCTTGCTAACGGCCTGCTTTTTGTCCTTCTCCTGTTTCGCCTGCTCGTAGCGGAACTTTCCGTAATCGACGATCCGGCAGACGGGTGGGTTCGCAGTCGATGCAACCTCGACAAGGTCAAGACCGAGACTTTTTGCCTTGCGCAGCGCATCCTCGATTTTGAGAACGCCGAGCTGTTCGTTGGTGGCGGCGATGACAACCCGGACTTCACGAGCGCGGATGCGATCGTTGATTCGGTGTTCGTAACGTGGGGTCACTGGACCTCGGAATTTAATGGCTATGGCAGGTTGGGGTTGTTGTGGATAAATCCGGATGAGAAAGCTCTGACTTTTCTGAAGTCAGCAGGAAGGATGAGCGCAAGGGCATACCGGCGATCAAACGGAGAACACGATGATTCCGGAATTCTTCAGGCGGAATCGAAGGATAGTCTTGCGGGTCGAATTCAAGCAGGCGTCGTGTTTTGATTAGCAGTTGCTGGCACCACGCTTTAGGGAGAATGGGATTTTCCTGCAAGCGGAAACTTGAATCCGATTGATGTTTCATCCTTCGATTGCGCACGAGGCCGAACTTCTGCGATGTTATCGCGATCTATGGAAAAAAATTTACAAGACGAAGTGTTGAACGTCCTCAAGAACGTCAAGTATCCCGGCTTCAGTCGCGACATTGTTTCATTCGGACTGGTCAAGGGGATCGCCGTGAATGGTGCCGCCGTGGAAGTTCAACTCACACTTTCCACCAACGAGCCCAAAGTTGCAGCAGAGGTGCGTGATGCGGCACTCAGCGAGCTCCAGTCGTTGGCATGGGTTCGGGAACCACGGGTAAAAATCGACATCCAAGCCCCCGCAGCACCCGCCGGCGCAGCAGGGCCGCAAAAAATCGACGGTGTGAAGCACATCATCGCCGTGGCCAGCGGCAAGGGTGGCGTTGGCAAATCCACCGTGGCGACCAACCTCGCAGTGTCCCTCCAGCGATCCGGTGCGCGCGTCGGCCTTTGCGACTGCGACCTCTACGGCCCAAGCATCGCACTCATGTTCGGCGGAAATGAACGCCCGACGGCCGATGAGGAAAATCGGATCATCCCGATCCAGCGCCTCGGAATCCAATTGATGTCGATGGGTTATCTCGTCGAAGACGGATCGCCTGCCGTGCTTCGTGGTCCGATGGTCACGCGATACACGCAACAGTTTTTGCGCCAAGTCGCATGGGGTGAACTCGACTACCTTGTGCTCGACCTGCCACCGGGCACCGGAGATATCCAGCTCACGATTGTTCAGACCGTCGCACTATCCGGTGTCGTCGTAGTTACCACCCCTCAAGAGGTCGCGTTGATCGATGCACGCAAGGCAGCCACCATGTTCCATAAAACAAACGTCCCGATCCTCGGGCTTGTCGAAAACATGAGCTACTTCCTGTGTCCGTCGGATGGTGTGCGCTACGACATCTTCGGCAGCGGAGGTGGCGAACGCGAAGCGGCACGTCTGGGAGTCGAGCTTTTGGGGCAGATTCCTATTGAGATGACCGTGCGCGAGGGAGGAGATGTGGGGCGGCCGGTTTCTGGATTTTCACCCGAATCCCCGTCCGCAAAAGCATTTACGTCTATTGCCGAGAAGATTCAAAAAATTATCCCGCGTGCGCAAGGTTGACGTATTGAAATTCTGTGGCAATAACTCTGGAAATTATGAGTGCCCCCAAAACCGAGGTTGTCTTTGATCTCGTTAAAAACTCCTCGCTTTACCGCGAGTATCTGGCCGAGCGGGAAGAGATTTTGCGACACAAATGGATCGAAAGCGAAAAAGCCGGAAAAGACATCGGCTTTGAACGCGCTCTGCTCGACTGGATCATCAAATACCGGTCAGGATGGCGTGACGATCGCGGAAAACAGCCAAGGCCACCCGCTGAAGCGACACCCGCCGAGTCGAAAGCCCACGAATCCAAATAGCCCGTGCCCACGACCGACTCCGCAGACACGCCAAAGCGCACCGATTCGGACGACGTCTCCGTGGCCATGGACTCCGAGGCCATTCGCAAGGCACTGCGCCGCATCGCGGATGAAATCTGTGAGCAAAACTCTGGAATCGACCGACTGATCATCGCTGGCGTCCCCACGCGCGGAGCGGAGATTGCGCGCAGGCTTTGTGACCTCGTCGAGAGCTGCGAAGGGCAGCGGCCTGAGTTTGGCATCGTGGATGTGTCGATGCATCGCGATGACCTTTCGACCCGATCCAAGTTGACCGCACTTGAAACCACGCGTCTCCCCATCGATCTCGACGGACGCACGCTCATTCTCGTGGATGACGTTTTGTTTACCGGGCGGAGCTGCCGCGCAGCGATGGATGCAATTGCCTCGTTTGGCCGGCCGGCCCGTATCCAGCTGGCCGTGCTCGTGGATCGTGGCCATCGGGAGCTTCCGATTCATGCCGACTTTGTCGGGCGCAAAGTGCAAACAGCGCCAACAGAAAAAGTCCGTGTGCGTTTCGAAAACCTCGACGGCGTGCCGGATTGTGTTTGGATAGTAAAACCGTGAGCGTGGAATGGAATTCGAAAGACCTGTTGGGGCTGGACGAACTGTCCGCCGGTGAGATTTCTCTCATCCTCGATACCGCAAGAGCGTTCAAGGGAGTCGGTCAACGAAACCTGAAAAAAGTCCCGGCGTTGCGCGGAAAGACGCTCGTGAACTTCTTCGTCGAGCCGAGCACCCGGACCCGCACATCTTTCGAGATTGCCGCCATGCGCCTGAGCGCCGACGTGGTCAATATCTCCGCGTCGGTCTCCAGCCTCAAAAAGGGCGAGTCGTTGAAGGATACTGCGCTGAACCTTCAGGCTTTGCACGCGGACATCATCGTGCTCCGCCACAGCTCTCCGGGAGCCTCGCGGTTTCTTGCTTCGCGGTTGGATTCGAGCATTATCAACGCTGGGGATGGTGCCCATGAGCACCCGACGCAGGGCTTGCTCGACGTCTTTACGATGCGCGAACACTTTGGCGATATCAAAGGCCTGCGCGTCGCCATCGTCGGGGATATTTTGTTCAGCCGCGTGGCGCGCTCGAACGTGCATGCATTGGTCAAACTGGGTGCCGACGTCACGCTCGTGGGGCCCACCACCCTCGTCCCGAAATCTCTCGAATGCCTCGGCGCAAAAGTCTCGCATCGCATCGATGACGTGCTGGAGTCCACGGATGTGATCAATCTGCTGCGCATCCAGCACGAACGCCAGCGCAAGGAGTATTTTCCCTCGCTTGGCGAATACACCAGTCTCTTCGGGCTCACCAAGGCACGCGCAGCCCGCTTGAAACCCAAATGCCTCGTCATGCACCCGGGTCCAATCAACCGGGGCGTCGAAATCGACAGCGATGTCGCCGATGGATCGCAAAGCGTCATTCTCGAGCAAGTGTCGAACGGCATCGCCGTCCGAATGGCCGTGCTCTACCTGTGCGGAGGAGGCGCCGGAGTCAGCTAGCGCCATGGAAAAAATCACCAAAATCACCAACGGCCGAATTATCGATCCCGCATCCGGACGCAATGAAATCGGGGACGTTTGGATCTGCGACGGGAAAATCTCGACCTCGGCACCCGACACCTCCAGCGAAGCGGAAGTGATCGACGCCGCCGGGCTCGTAGTAGCGCCGGGGTTGATCGACCTCCATGTTCATTTGCGCGAGCCTGGGCAGTCGCACAAGGAAACCATTGCGTCGGGCACCATGGCTGCCGCCGCCGGGGGATTTACCTCGGTCGTTTGCATGCCAAACACGTCACCCGTGGCAGACAGCCCGAGCGTCATTCGCTGGATTCATGAGCGCGCCGAGCAGGTTGCCCACGTGAATGTTTTTTGCACTGGTGCCATTACCAAAGGACTCGCCGGCGAGGAACTCGCACCCATCGGTTCGATGGTGAAAGCCGGGATTGTCGCAATCACCGATGATGGCCATTGCGTTCAGAGCCACGAGGTGATGCGGCGCGCGCTCGAATATGCGCGCATGTTTGACCTGCCGTTGTTGGACCATTGCCAGGACTACTCGCTCGTCGCCGACGGCATCATGCACGAAGGCGAATGGAGCGTGCGGCTCGGATTGCAGGGCTGGCCGCGCATCGGGGAAGAACTCATCGTGTCGCGAAATATCCTCCTCGCGGAACTTTGCGACGCCCCCGTGCACTGTCAGCACCTCACCTCGGGCGGAAGCGTGGATCTGATCCGGCAGGCGCGCGCGCGCGGTGTCAAAATCTCGGGCGAAGTCTGCCCGCACCACATCACGCTGACCGACGCGACGCTCCGCGATTTTGATTCAAACTACAAAATGAACCCACCGCTTCGCACGCAGCAGGACATCGATCTGCTCCTCGGCGGAATTGCGGACGGAACCATCGATATCCTCGCCAGCGACCACGCCCCCCACGCCAACTACGAAAAGGAAGTGGAGATCGACCAAGCCCCATTCGGCATTCTCGGACTGGAAACCGAGTTCGGGCTGTTCTGCGACACGCTGATTCACAAAACAAAAACCATCGACCTTCCGAGATTGATCGCACTCCTGACGATCAACCCTGCGCGCTTGCTCAAGCTGGATCGCGGCACGCTCGCGCACGGCGCACCGGCCGACATCACGATCATTGACCCGAACTTGGATTGGACCGTCGACCGTGACGCGTCGCACTCACTTTCCCGCAACACACCGTATCACGGCACCGAACTGCGCGGACGCGCGGTGCGCACGATCGTCGCAGGTAATACCGTCTGGAAACTCGACGCGTAATGGCATTCGAACTCCAAGCGACCGACGGCGGGGCTCGGGCCGGGCTGTTGCATACCAATCATGGCGTCGTGGAAACGCCAGTTTTCATGCCCGTCGGGACGCAGGGCACGGTCAAAGGCATGACCCCGCTGGAACTCCGTGAGGTCCACTCGCAGATCATTCTCGGCAATACTTACCACCTGCATGTTCGACCGGGAGAGAAGCTCATCCGTGACCTCGGCGGGCTGCATCAGTTTATGGGATGGGACGGCCCGATCCTCACAGACAGCGGCGGGTTCCAAGTATTTTCCCTCGCGAAGCTTCGCAAGATCACCGAGGAGGGGGTGCATTTTCAAAATCACCTCGACGGCACCCCAACGTTCATCGGCCCCGAAACCTCCATGGAAATCCAGCGGGATCTCGGGTCGGATGTCGTAATGGCCTTCGACGAGTGTCCGCCGCATCCGTGCCCGTATGACGATTGCAGCCGCAGCCTCGAACTCACGCTGCGCTGGGCAGCCCGCTGCCGCGCGTGGTGGGATCAACAACCCGCCGAGCGACGCCCGCTCGTTTTTGGAATTGTTCAAGGCTCCAGCTACCCCGACCTCCGCAAACACTCGGCACTGGCATTGCAGGAAATCGGATTCGACGGGTATGCCATCGGCGGCGTCAGCGTCGGCGAACCCGAACCCGAGATGTTCGCTGCGGTGGAATCCGCGGAACCATGGCTACCAAAAAACAAGGCCCGCTACGCGATGGGACTCGGCACTCCGCCCCAGGTCATCGAGATGATCGCTCGCGGCATTGACATGATGGATTGCGTCCTCCCGACCCGGCTCGCGCGCAATGGCACGGCATTCACCAGCGACGGAACCAAGAATCTAAAAAATGCGCCGTATGCGCGCGACCCCCGTCCGATCGAGGATGGCTGCGAGTGCTACGCGTGTCGCAATTTCACCCGCGCCTACATCCGGCACCTCATCAAAGCCGAAGAAATCCTCGGACTCCGGCTCGTGTCGATTCACAACCTGCACTTCTATGTCGGCCTGGGTCGCCGTGCGCGCACAGCCATCCTGGAAGGACGCTTCCAAGAGTTCCGCCGCGAGACCGTCGGCCGCCTGCTGGCCGGTGGGAGCTTGGACCTAGGCGTTTGATCGGCTCTCGCTGTCTCGCCTTAGCGAAACACGAGGCTCAAACCATCAAGCAAAGCAGGATTCTGAGTTATGATTTGCAACTTGCTTGGGTATCACCCGAGGCATACGCTAGGAGTGCGTTTAACAGAACGCAAAAACACCCCTCTCGGACCTATGAAAAAATCATTGATGCCCCTAGTCGGTCTCCTCGCGGTGACCTGCCTCCCAGTCGCCGCGCAGCAAACCCTGCAGATCGTTAACGACGCCAATCCGACTTGGTCTGACGATGACGTTTATCTTCTTTTCGTTGCGAACCCCGCGAGCGTGACTGCTGGTGGGAGCACCATTTCGGGTGTGAGGGATTTCTCGCTGCCGATTGGCACAGTTTCCACGGCCACCACTTCGAACGGAACGACTCTGGTTTCCACTTCGTTTTCTACCCCACCGCGCACGCTTCCGGCGGTGCCATTCCCGATCCAGTTTCTGAGAGCCTGTTTGAAAAGGCGATCAGGAGTAATGATTGAGCATGAGTCGGAGGGAGGCGAGGTAGACGAAGGCGTCTGCGCTTTCGATGGATTTCTCGTAGTCACGGACGAGGCGGCGATTCTGAACG
>Ga0247832_1002837_pt1 | contig 25367 bp, 22 predicted proteins | sample LaCruzMarch2015__10_FD_192407 | JGI IMG/M metagenome (GOLD analysis project Ga0247832, IMG submission 192407) | Freshwater microbial communities from meromictic Lake La Cruz, Castile-La Mancha, Spain - LaCruzMarch2015_4m | ecosystem: Environmental > Aquatic > Freshwater > Lake | place: Spain... | reverse complement strand
TGCATTTTGATCTTTCTTTAAAGCATTAATTTGAGCATTTATCTTAGCAACTTCTTCTGCACTCTTTGCCTTTGATTTTTCAATCTCTAATTCTTTAATGCGATCATTCATATTTTTTCTAGATGCAGCAACTGCTGAATTTATATTTTGAAGATATTGTGACTGATACGCTGCAAGTTTTCCTACAGCCTTTAGATCTTCTTCATCATAAGTCAAACCTCCAAGATCAAGGCCTCCAAAATTAGCCTGTGTATTTTTAATTGCAGTCTGTAAATTGTCCTCTGATGCTTCAATAATTCTAGCCCTAATAGTAATTCCATTTTTTATTACATCGGTACCGTCTGGGCCTATAAGAGATATTAACTCACCTTTTATCTGAGAAGCAATTGTCATATCTTTTAGATTTAATCCTATGCTTCTTGCAATACTAAAGGCCTGCTCTGCACTCAAAACTCCATCAGAAATATATGTTCCAAGTTCAAGGGCTATTGTTTGTGCTGCTTCCCTACCGCCGTCTTTAAGATTTTTAACAAAGGTTTCATACATTTGTTTTCCAAAATCAGACTCTAAAAATGTAGTTCCAAATTGGGATTTTCCACGTTCATATCCTGTTGTAAATCTAGTTGATGCTGGGGACTGTGCCGCTCTTGCTGCAAGTTCTGTTGCACCAACCTTGTTGGTTATTAAACTTATGGCTTTCATTCTATCTGCAGTAGCAAGTTGCTGTGTTGCTAACTCTGCAGCAGCCTCTCCTGCTTTCTTTGCTTTAGAATTTTGATATTTTAATGTTGCAACTAATGCAATCGCTGCTACCGCAACCAGAGCCAAAGGATTTGCAGCAAAAAACAATTTCATCTTGCCAAATCCTTTTAGAAGTCCTGGTCCCATCATTGCAATTGTTGACAATATCATTGCAAATGGTGCAAGTTTTTGAGATACTTCTCCAATTTTTCCACCCATAAAAGATCCAGCAATTGTCAATCCGCTAAATACATGTGCTCCAGTTGCAAGTCTTTGTCCCATAGTTGCTTTTTGTGCAGTGAGAGCAGTTGTTGCAGCAGTGTTTTGTTGTTGTGCTCTCATTGCTTTTTCGTTTTCAGCAACCATTCTTTTTGCTTGATTTAAACTTACTCTGTGTTGTGCAGCAATTTGTTGCACGGTTTTTCCACCTGTTTCAGCAAGAGTTGGCACACCACCTGCGCCAAGTTCTGCAGTTGTTCCAAGTGGAGGGATAAACTGACCTTTTCTTTTCATTAGCAATGCCTTGATGTGATCAAGTCTTTGTGCAGATGGCATGGCGGCTCTGTCTTGTGAAGTTAGAGTAGATCTTTGAGGAGCAACCTGTCTTCCAGTTTTAGCATCTAAAACCTTTTGCCTTGCTTTTACGCCAACTTTAATTTCAGTTGCCTTTTTTCTTGTCTCCAAGTCTAAAACTCTGCTGTCCATGTCTTTGTAGAACGCAGATACTCCCCTGATTGGCAACCTTGATTTAGCAAGTGCAACAACTCCAGAAGCCTGATAGGCTGTTTTTAAAAGACTTGTTCCAGCATAAAGACCAGATTTTGAAATAGCACGATCTAATTGTGCAACTCTGGCAACAGATGCAAGTTGTTTTTCATTAATTGGATGTTGTCCAGATGCTGAAAAAAGAATATCTTTTCTTAATTGTGGTATATCCTTACTATCTATTCCCAGTGCGGCAAAACCCTGCGGATTATTTAAAACATTTCCTGCTATTCTTTGAAATTCTTTTGATCCTGTTCTATTTAAATAGTTATTTAAAATTCCCATGTCGCTAACTACTTGGCCTCGTTGCCATTTCATTGGATCATCTGATTTAATCCTGTTACCCTGATCATCATAAACTGGCAGTATATGTGAGGCTTGTCTTTGTAAAGACTGCTTAAATATTTTTGGATCCGTTACCCCTTCAGCAACAAGTGCTTTGTAAACAGCACGGACCTCTTTGTTTCTTACAGCAGAAGATAAATTGGATTCTTTTTCTAATTTTGCTAAAGCAGACTTAATCTGTTTTCCAGAGCCACTACTTACCCATTGACCGTCTTTAATATTTTTAAATACTTCACTGTTAACAAGAAACTGTGTTCTTCTTTGTTTATCAATAAACCTATTCAATATGGTACTTATTGCTCTTTCACGACCAACTCCTCCAGGTTGATCTGCTGCACGAATCTGCTGTAGCATCACATCTGCTATTTTTTGAGCAGATTTTTGATCTTTTGCAGTAAACTGATGAACAACGCCACCCCTACCCTCTACCGTAAATCTACCATCAGCACCAACATTAATTGTTCCAAATTCATATTTTTTGATTTTACCAGATACAAGTGCTGCAATTAATGGTTTAAATCTATCATCTTGTGCTATTGGTTCTGGAATTACTGCTTCCCCTGGTGTAAGCATTGCAGGTACTGAGTCGGTGCCCTTTGAATACCCTGGAACTTTCATAGTTCCAGAATTAAATTTCTTTGGAATCTTTCCAGCACCAGGAACCATCATTCCAGGATTTGTTGCTGCAAACCTTGCTGCTGCTGCTGTAGCCTGAACATAAGCATTGCGAAGTTGATTTACTGCACCAGCCTCAAGAGTAAATTGTTGAGTTAGTTTTGTGTGAGCCTGATTTAAGGACGCAGCAACAACTGCTGCCTCCATTTGCTCACTATTTAAATATTGTGTTTGCTGTGCAAGATTGGTGCTATTTCCAGTTAATTTTAAAAATCCTTGTCGCATTAATAAAAATAGTTTAATTATATTTGCTGCACCATTTGCAACCAAGCCAAATGTCATCAAAAGAGTAGGTCCAACAAGACCAACAAGAGTAGTTAAAATAACTATAAACTTTTTAGAGCCATCGCTTAAATTGTTAAACTTTTCAAAAAGATCTCCTAAAAACTTTACAACAGGGGTGATTGCTTTTAAAAATTCTTTTCCAATTGGAGCAATTGCTAATTTAAGTTGTTCAACTGATTCTCTAAAGTTTGTACCAATTGCATCTTCTATTGCTCCTAATTCTCGCTCTGACAAGATTGCAAGTTCTTCCACAGACTTTCCAGCCAAATCTAAAACTCGTGCTGCCTGCCCACCATCTTTTGTAACGTTTTCAAACAAGGTAGAAAGACGTGCAAATTGGAATTTACCAAACAATTGCTCAATTGCTCTTGATCTTTCTAGCGGTGCAAGAGTATCAAGTGCTCTTGAAAAATCAATAACGGTTTGTCTTAAATTTCCTACATTTCCCTCAACAATTGCTTTTATGTTAATTCCCATATCAGCAAGCATTGCTGCTGCTTTTTCTGTTGGATTAATTAGGGATGCTAGTCCAGATTTAAGTGCGTTAGCACCTTCGGATGCATTGATTCCGCCTTCACGCATAGCAGTTAAAAAGAATGCAAGATCCTCTACGCTACCTCCAAGTTGTTTAACAACTGGTCCAGCCTTTGGAATAGCAATAGTTAAATCTTCAATTGCTGTTATAGTTTGGTTTTCAACAGAGTTTAAAAAGTTAATTTTTCCTGCTAGATCTTCTGCAGCCAAACCAAAAGCATCTGTTAAAGATATAGTGGTTAATAATGCTTGATCTTGTTCAACATTACCAAGAACTGCAAGCCTTGTTGCTTGTGCAACCTGCGCTGTAAGTTCTGCGCCTGTTCTACCCATAGCAGCAGCAGATGCTGCCATCTCCATGGTCTTGCTAACTGCAACACCATATTTTGTAAATTCTTTAGCAATAGCTTCTATGTCTGCAAGAGCCTTATTGGTTTGCTCTGTAGTGGTAAACATATCTCCATAAACACGACGGAACTTAAGGGCTTGAGCCTCAAGATCCATAAATGTTTTAGCAGCAGCAGTACCAAAATATGCAAGTGGTATTGTAAAACCAACCATCAACTGACGACCAGCCCACTGAGTGTTCTTACCAAAGTTTAGAAGATTTGTAGATCCCTGTCTAAGTAATTGATTTAATATTGCCTGTTTTTGTGCTGCAACCGCTACCTGATTTCCATAATCCTTCATATTCAAAGAAGTAGGCGTTATGGATATTGCTCTCATTGCACCAGATGCATCACGACCCAACTTTACATATTGAGTCTGCATTTTCTTGACACGTTCTTCGGCTACCCTGCCAATTGTGTCAAATTCTGATTTAAATAGTCTTCCAAAAGTTCTTGTTGATCCACCAGCAAAACGGAAATACTCACGCATCGTGAGTTTGTTTTTCTCCAGTGCGTGAGTAAATGATTCCGTGCTTGTTCTGATTGTGCCCATCTGGGCATAGAACTTCCCGCCAGCATTGACGGTGTTCATTAGGTTGGTAGCAAGACCCTTTTGGGCTGCCGCCGCTGCGGCGCTACCTCTGTTTATACTTGTATATAGTTGTGCTAACTGACGTTGGAGATTTTTAATCTCTGCTAAAGATTGGGACGTGTCTATATTAATGCCAATATTAGCATTAACGTCAGCCATTTAGCACCTCTTACTGTTTAATTATTTGCAAGCACTGTATTTAATAGAGCGTTTGCATCTTGAAGTTTAACTCCAGAAGCGGCTTCAATGATTTTGTAAACTGTTGGAAGGTCTAAAACTTCCTCTAGTTTCTTAACATCTGCCAACTCTGGGCTATACTGCTTCATAGCAATTTCTACACATTCAACAAGGAGAGTCATTGACTTCTCATTATCTTCTGCCACCTCTGCTACCTTTTCAAACTTACTCATGAATGGACGCAACAGGGAGATTTTTAAAGGTCTCACTGTGATTTTTGTTCCATCCATAAGAGAAAGTTCTTGGCTCTCGTACGTATTTGTTGCCATTTTTCCTCCTATTTAGGCTAATGTAATTATAGCATGAAAGGCCTATTTTTAAAAATACTTTATTAATTAACTATTGATGGATCACGCATATCTTCATAGTCTATGCCCATTCCAATGCCAAACCCTGCCTTCTGGGCTGCAGGACCTTGTAGTGCTAGGATGTCATTACTATCTGAGGTTTTGCCTTTACTAAATACCCTCGCCTTCATGTCTTCCCATTCTTTTTGGCCTCTTGAACTTCCGCTCTGAGAATCTAAATCAACACCTTGAATTGCTGCTAAAAATTTCTTTTCTTCATAGTCTAGTTCTCTCTTACTGGAGAGGGTAGCCATAAGTTCTGGCATTGATAAAGACTCTTCTAGTTCTTGATAATCTTTCCATATACCGAGCAAAAATGCCTCAGATTCTAGTTTGGCTAAATCTAAAGAATCCCAAGTAGAACCACTTTCTGTTGCTTGATCTTTTACAGGCTCTTCTGATTTTTTATCTACCTTAATACCAGCCGCTACATTTAATACTTTATATACCGTTGGAAGATCTAGGTTATCTTCTAACATTCCTATTGTTTTTGATATTTCTGGATAGTACTGTTTCATGCATATTCTTGCACATTCTGATAACACAAGGATTGCTTCTTGATCATTTTTAGTTACACGAATTGCATTAAATACCGACATAAATTCTCTTAGATATTTTATTTTTAATGGAATCAGTTCTATTTCTGTTCCATCAATTAATTGTATTTTTTCTATTTTATATATCTCTGTAGCCATTTTATCTATTTTACCATAAACAACAAACCCACCCCCGTTAAGGAGTGGGCTGTTATTAATCTTATTTTAAGATTATGATGCGGTATGAGTGCGATCTACGATCTTACCGTATGCACCAGATGCGTCTTCTGGAAGTAGACGGAATGAAACTTCAAACATTGAAGGTTCATCACGCTTCGCAGAAACCGTTACGTTTTCAATTGAAAGCGCACGATATCCGAGATAGACACGTTCTACGTTGCTTGAATCATCGCAATCGCCAGTACCTGGACCGACGGCTGCAATTGCTCGCTCAACTGGGCACTCTCCGAGTTCGCCTGCTGAAAGATTCAGACGACGACCTGCAGAAGTTGATTTTGTACCAGTGAGTTCTGACTCATTAAATGCAAGGGCATAAAGTAGATTCTCAAGAGTTGCTTCAGCGAATGCTGTAGCAACATTTACCTGCATACCTTGTTTGTAAAGTTTTGCAACATCAAGAATTTGATCAACTGCAACCTCACCGAAGTCAGGTTGGAATTGCATTTCAAGACCGTTCATTGTGTAACCAACGTTTTCCCAATCAGGATCTGCAGACAGAGTAGATTTATATGACTCTGTGCTTACAAATGCTGGAGATGCGGCAGAAGTAAAAGCCTCTGCGGCTGTTACTGTCGAATCGCATAGAAAAAACGCGGCTGCTCCAACGATAATGTTGTTAGACGTACCACGGCTATATGCTGGCATATTGTTCACCTCTTTTTTCTTTTTTAAATAGGTGGGCGTGTTTCCTCAATACCAATTATAACAGCCTTTTAGGTATAGATATTAGTATAGGAAGTGCCCGAAATGGTTATAGTGTCGTTTGTATGATAGTCATATTCCACTATAATCTTGTTTACAAATAGGGTTCTGGCTGAGGCCAATTCGGCCACGTCCCTGCTCTCATCAGCCTGATAGACCCTTACATTATGAAAAAATATATTTGCTGAATTTGATGTAGTTGCCTGTGAAGCCGTATAAGCATTTATATCTTGAGCAGCAGAGTCTTCTCTATCTAAGGCATCACTAATTACCCTTATTGTATTTATAAGTTTCTCAATGTCTGAAGAATAAACAAAATATATTAACTGCTCTCTTTTACGACGGTAAAAAGATGAAGGCCTAAACCTCATCATACGATCATATACTATTAGAATAGGAGAGTCTACCTGCTGTATTTGAATTGTGTCATTATATAAATCTTCTATATTTGTTGGATATTGTGCTGGCACCATAGGATTAAACCCAGCCTGGTTTGGCAAGGTAGGCCCAGAAGATATCAAACCAAAATCCGATAGTTGTTTATTTACATAGTTGTTTATGTATGTTGGAGCAAATCCTGTTATTTTAATATTATTAGTCATTGTACTATTCTACCCCAATTCTTGCATTTGCTATCCAAGCAAATCCCGTGCTTTTTCCTTTTGCCCTACCGACCTTAGATCCAGCACGAATATTCTTTTTATATGCCGTCGGTCTTTTAATGTAGTCATATAAACCAGAGGCACGAATAAAAGATTGTTTAAAATATCTCAACATAAACTCATCAAACACATCTTCATAAGATCCAACAACTTCGTTACCACCAGGATTTCTAACTAGGACTGGACTTTTTGTAAAAACGGTTTGACCACCTGATTCAAAAACAAGAGCAGAAGATTTTTTAGGTCTTATGAGAACTGGAGAACCACTTTCCATTATTTTTGCCTTATTGAAAAAGGGAGTTGAGGAGTCACCAGATACAGACTGAGACTGTTTAAAATTAGAAAACAAAGATAGCCCAGCCTTGTTTACAACAAAATCAATATCAAAAAGTCTGGATCTTGGACTTCCAGTACGATACCACTCGTATACGTGATGCAATGCTCTTGGGTTTGCTCTGGCATTAACGTCTATATATTGTCCAAGGGCTGCAACAACTTCCCTGCCAAGTTTTTGCAAGAATACTGGTTTGCCGTCTTGAACTCCATCAAGAAATCCATATGAGTAATCTATGATGTTGTTCATTGTTTTTCTAAAACTTTTAACGTTTGTTACGACTCTCACTAGTCACCCACGGTCTGATTTTCGGCTCTGCGCCAAAGCATCTTGTAATATTCAACCTTGTTAAATGGACCAGAAAACGGCTCAACAGTTCCTACCTCAAATATTGTTGCTCTTCCAGCACGGACTCCAGCAGTTTCTATATAGACAAGTTCATCATTAGAATGCCTTATGTTTGTTACTAAAATGTTGGTTATAGCATTTCCTTGCTGCTGAGAAGATATTCTTGGATCACTCTTTGTTCTTGCAACTAACTTGTTTTCATACTGTAAAAATGTTTCTGGTTTGATATTTTCTGATCCCGCTCCGCCAATTGGTGTAGCATTACAAGATATAGTCTTATCAAAAACCCAATCTTTTTTAGGCTGACCATAATCTCCCTGAGTTATTATAGGGTAATAAACGTCTGCCTTCATCGGAAACATAAAATCTGTATCTTCACAGATTGCCATCATAATACTCCAGGACGAGTTATAAGGTTTACATACTTGTTTAAAATTTTATCAACAAGAAGGTTTCCAGTTCCTTCCATCATTAAACTGTTGTATTGAACATTAAATTGATCAGTTTTATAATTTTTTACATATCTCTTATAGTAATCAAGTCTTCCACATTTAATGTCATCTATAAGCATGGTTGTTGCATCTTTAATATCATTAGGAACTACTTTATACCCTGACTCAATATAAAACATATAATCTTCGCCCTCTGGGAAACTAACTCCACCACTAAACGTCTGAATGTTTCCGCTATCTCCTGTATCAAAGAAAGAAATGGAGTCTGATGCAGCGATTGGCATTCTTGCAGGCTTACGCTCATATCTGTTCCAATTATCTACTCCCGCAACAGGATCTTTAATAATTCCAGTTTTATCTTTTGTAATGCTGTAATCATACGAATCTAATGCTGGACCGTCTGCGTCATCAACATCGTAAACCAACTCTGAGTTACGATATACTTTTAAAATTTTATATCCTCTGGTCCAAATAGGCATGTAGTCAGTTCCTTGACCAACTATTTGCAGCCATTCTGTAGTAAAGTAAAATCCATCTGGAACATATGAATCAATTATATTTCTTGCTAAACTTTCATGTTCTGTATACTCTGCTATCTCTGTTGCAGTTGTTCCAAGAGAGTTTGGATCTACGTATGGTCTAACAATCTCAAGATTATCCTCAACCACAACATCTCCACGAGCAGTTCCGTTCTTTTCATATATTGTTACAGCATAATGCTCATCATATTTTGAGAAGGTGTCTGAAAGGGTACGAGTAACAACTGAAGATGCACTTGATGTTACAGCAACACTGAGCAATTCTTCGTTTCTATCGTTACTTTCAATGACTAAAAAATACGATGTGCTTGCTGTTGGCACAGTGTATTCAATATCAATCGGGTATGGCGGAATACGTAATATTTCCATTATTCTATGCCGTAGTGTCTTGCTATCTCGTTAGGGGTTGCTTCACGAACACCTTTACGAGTAAGCCACCAATCGGCTGCCTCCTTAGTAACTATATTATAACCAACTTTGAGAGACCCTAATTGCTTATCAGTAGTGTGCTTATTATGATCTGAATATAGGGCAACTTTTTCTACTGTTGTTTCTTTTGGTTTTTCTGGTTCTATACCCTGCAAAATATTCAACATCTCTACTTTTTTAACAGCATCTTTTAGGTCAATGTTATTTTTTTTAGCATAAGATTTAATTTCAAAAACACTTTTTGTTTTTAATTCTTCAATAGATAACATTTAATCCTCCACTGTCATTATACCAGAAATACTAAAAGAGAGCGGTTTCTAGGCCGCTCTCTTCTAATTTTGTTGGTCAGATTTTAGGAATCTGCGCTGTCTGCATCGCCATAGGCAACTGCATCCAACTCTTCCCAAGCGAGACCAAAGCGTACGAATACTGTGTACTCGATTGTATCTTTCTTTGGCTTGTATTCACGGTTGACCGTGATATCACGCTGGAAACCCCATACACGATTCTCAGGGAATGTCAAATCGACATATCCATCTGGATAGTAAGGGACCTCCATGACGTCAACTCCGAGAACACGGGTAGTGCGAGCACCACCGAATGTCTGAGAGCCACCATCAAGATATGCTTGACTGTTTGCTTCTGTACGAAGCAGACCTGTTGAGGTCGAGAATGCTTGTGCAATTGCATCAGCAAGGGTACCATTATTCTTAATGATTCCTTGGAATGCATCTGTACCAGCATAGAACTTAAGATTGCTCTTAAGTGAGCGATACTTGCGTGGTAGTGCAAGAATGATAGACTGCATTACCGAAGTAGTCCAGTTATCATTTGCTACAGTAATCGCTGCTTCGTGAGCATCGTTACCTACTGTACCACGAGTTTGCTTAATAAAGCCAGACATGATTGAAAGGAATGATCCTGTTGCACCATCACCGTTAATTGCTAGATCCTCAATGTCATTTGCGAATGCATTGGTCATCAAGCGAACGAGACGATCTTCAAGAGCGGCTCCTTCAATATTGTCCTCTAGAGACTCAGTAGAAACTTCCCAATCAAGACGAATCTTTTTGGTTGTTAGTTCTACTTTTGTAAATGTTGCGCCTGCGTTTGTGTAAGCGTCATCTGCTTGTGCAGCAGCACGGATTACACGCTCACCTACGTTGACCTTTTCGATCTCCATAGTGTTTGCTCGCATTGTAACTCTACGACCATCCTTGGCGAGAACTGTTGCATCCCACACGTAGTCGATAAAGCGTCTTGCTTGTTCAGGTGCTAGAATACCACCAGATGTACCTGTTGGATTTACTGCGTTTGGTCCAGTTGTTACACCGAATGCTCCGCCTGAAACTGCACCTAAAGATGCAGCAGGGGAAACGTTGCCATCTGGATTTGTAGCAGTAGCACTGCCAATTCCACCTGACACGAATGCGCCCGCTTCAGCGGCTTTTACTAGTTTTTCTTGTTCCGACATATTGTTCACCTCCATTTGGTTTTTTAGTTGTTGAATAGGTCGGCATTTGTGAGGAAACGTCCGCCCCATAGGGATTTTTGAGTTCTCATTTCTGGGAACTCCTGTACGATCTCGCCTAGATCGCCAGACTTGCGGAAAGCAGTATCTTTTTCTACAAGATCTACTCGCTTTCCAAACTCATCAAAAGAACCCTTTACTTCTTTGACCTCACCTGCTACAGACTTTACTTCGCCTGTAACTGTTTCAAGGGACTTTGTTATTGCATCAACGTTAACCTGAAGTGACTTAACGGTTTCTGCTAGACTGCTCAAGGCATTAGTTAGAGAATCTTTAATATCTGTTACATCTTTGGCGATATCTGTAACAACATCTTCTTTTTTCTCTACAACTTCTTCTGTTGAAGGAGCAACTTCATCGGTCTTAGCAATTTCAGCATCAGCAGGTGCTTCTGGAGCAACTACTTCTGGTTCTGCTACGACTTCTGCTGTAGCCTCTGGAGCAACCTCAACATTTTCAACGACTGGTGCTGCATCGGCTGGTGCCTCTGCAACAACTTGTGTTTCTTCTGTCATAGGATTATCCTCCTTTGTCATCTTAATTGTTCTAATGCCTTTTGCACTATCAACTAAGAACTTTATTTTTTCTGCATTATCAGAATCTGATTTTTCTACAAAACCAATGTTCTTCATTGGCTTTCCAGAGTTTGGGCTTATTTCTGTTTCAGAAGAAGATATTAAAACAATATCACTATCTTGATCCCAGAAAACATTTTCAATTTCTGTTTTTGCTAAGTACCCGCCAAGTTCTCCCTTTTCAATTGAGAGGACATTAGCAAATTCATTAGCAGGGTTGTCTACAAGAGATAACTCATGCAGTTGATACTCTTTAATTATACGCACAGGCTTATCAAGTTCTTTGTTAAACTCATCATCAGATTTCGTAATGTTTCCACCAATTGAAAAACCAGTCAGTGTTCCATCAAGAACCTTTTCCCAAGTGTCTTGTGCACCTTTGGAGACGTATGCTGAAACATAAACTCCACTGTAAAACTTTTTTGTTTCTGGATCAAAATAACGATCCTCTTTAAAAGAAACAACTTTGCCAACAGCACTTGGTTGATGCATTTCACGAAGATTACCACGGAACTTCTTAAAAGCAGTTATACTTGCTTCAGTAGTTACGATATCGTTTTGCTTGTCAATATTATCTAATGTTGCAAAACCTGAAACGATACGACGTTCTTGATCAATTTTGCCAATAGGCATTGAAAAACGAACGCTATCGCCACTTGTAGTCCATTGTGCTTTGTTCATAATCATTGTTTCCCAATTATATCACTAGTTTATATCACTATGTGGATATTATGTGGATGAACGGCCCTCACCCTGTGGATTACGGCCAGCGATTGTGGATGGGGAGTCAGAGTTATTATTTGTTCTTTCTGTATCTCTTTGTCGATTCCCTGCCAAATCTGCTCTAGCGTCAGTAGCCTGCCTTGGACTCATAACAAATGGAGTATCCCCATCTGAACGCTGTGGAAGATCTAACTTCTCACGAGCCTCGTTTGGAGTCATTACTTGAGTTTTTACATACCGCTCAAGAATTTGAGACTGTGCTATTTCGTCTGTAAGAGTTAACTCATTAAACTTCAACTCTAAAATATCAGTTTTTTCTTTAACAATCTTATTTACCATCTTCTCTAGATATCTTTGTGCTGGTCTAGAAACCTGCTCCTTAAAGGTGCGGTCTTGAGAAATAGCAGCAGCAATACCAGAAGAATCAGACCCACCCAGTTTAGAAATGGGAACCTGATGAGCAATCAAAATATCATCACGATTTTGTTTACGATACTCTTTAAATGAGCCTTCCTGAATACCATTTTCAATTGGCTCCATCTTAAACTCAACTTTGTTATTATCTGTATCTCCAGGAAGAGGAATGTATAGAGTTCTGTGAGACTGAGACTTAAGTCCTGTTTGGAGAAATCTAAACATCTTGTCTTCTGCATCAGCAGATAACTTAGCGCCCTTTACTGTAATAACATATCGTGGAACAGCCTTATTTTCAAAGTAATCAATGTTGTATTGAGATGCCAACTGATCTCCAATTAGCGACGGCATTGCCGAAAGGATGTCAGGAATACCATAGAATGTATTTAGTGGAGAATATTGTTTTAGATGAATAATCTCGTTTGGTCTTCCGTCAGATGTAATCGGGTTGGCATTTCTAGCACCAAAGTTTCTAAAGTAAACCATCTTGCTTCCAATAATCTGTACGAAACCATCTTTTAAACGACGAACACGGATAGTCGTAGCAGGAATATGACCAAGATATCCAATCTCTCCATTTACTTTACGACCAACTTCAAGAAATCCATTTCCAGTAGACTGTAAATCCGTATAAACCTTTTCCATTGTAGTTGTAAACGAATCATCGTCATTAAGATCTTCTAGCCAATCACGAAGCATAATCTTTGCTCGTTCAATTCTGTTTCTTGCTCTTTCTACTCTACCCTCATCATCGCTCATTTCAAAACTGAGCATTGTGCGATCTGTAATATCAAATCGGTATCCAAGACCTACAACATTTTCTACCTTTGCATCTATAGCAGCATGATTAGCAAAGTTTGTATCATAGAAGTTTGCTAACTCATACATGTTGTATGGAGGGGTAATTACATCAAATAATCCATAGCCGTTTCTGTATACCGTGCCAGGATTTATTTGTTTTGATTTTGAGTCATCACCAGAGGGTGTTGCACTAGCAGAGTCAAGATATGCTGGACTTTCTGATGCAACCTTTGTAATGCTTCTACTTGTTCTGCGTCTAAAGTTATTATCAATACCATTCAAACCCTTAAGTTCATCCCAAGATTTAGTAAAAGGATCCATATTTGCAAAAGGAGTTGGATCCTTAATTTGGGTATTTAAACTGGCTGATATGTAATCAAAATTTTCATTCATTGTCGTATGCGTCTCTTCCGTGTTTCTTTAAAGTTTGTTGTGCATCATAAACAGCACCAAGGTCATTAACATTTGGAATAAGGCCTTGCGCCATTCTATCTTTCATTTCTGAATACTGCTCTTCTGATACCCTGTTAAGTCCAGGGACAAATATGCATTCTCCATCACCCTCATCGCCATAATACATGGCCGCCTTCTTAAGTTCTGATATCTTTGATATGTCTCCACGCATGGCTGGAACGTTTAATACGCTACCCTGGCCATCTGTAAACCACTTGCCATTAGATTTTTTGTACACATAAAGACCCCAATCATAGTTTTTTTCTATGACTTTGCGCCTTACATTACCAACTTTTGGGATTTTTTCGCTATTCATATCCATAAGTATAGCAGATTATACTGGTGTACCGACCCTAATTGTCCAAACTGTATCGGTATAAACCTTTATTTTATCTGCATCTACGGTCAAACCTTCTTCATCATCAAAAATAATCTTATTAGTTCCAATATATGTTTTATAAACATCGCTTGGGTTTACGCCATAGAGTTCTGAGGATCCAATAACAAGAACCCCTTCCCATGTTGAGGAATTGAGCCAATACTCCCATTGGAAGTTCGTTGCTCCGTCTGTTATAACCTGCTGCCATGGTCTAGTTAATGTGCTTTGGACCTGTTGTAGATTATTGGCCTGATAATATGCAACGTTATTAAATACGAATGGTCCGTTTAGATTTATACCGCCCAAATATAAATCAAAATTTAATGAGTTAGAAAATCCTATGCCCAGAACTCCCCATTCATTTCTTGTTACAACTGGCTCTCTAACCAGGGCACCATTCCAATAATATGATATTCCACTATAAGCCTGCCCCGTTTCCAAACTTAAAGCATATATTCTTGCACGATCTCCAGTTTCGCTATCAGCAACAAAATAAAACTTGATAGTGTCAGAACGATATTCTATTTCAAATAACTCTACTGGTGTTTCTGGAAACTGTCTTTCATCATATCTTAACCACATCTGTACTGCGCTGATACGATAATCATCGGCGGTGTTTGGATTAATAGGAATAGCAAGTCCTCTGTTTACTAGGGGATCATAATCTCCACGAACTTGTACTCCAGAGGTTCTTGTCATGTAAAGATATGGAGTGCTGCCTTTATAAATGCTAAAAGGATTTTTTGCCTTGTAGTCGTAATAAATTCCAGAACGTTTGTATGGAAATATGTCCACACCAAATCTTGTTCCTACTGGATTAAATGAGTTGTTATTAAATGATTGAGATGCTAATTCTAGCCTTCTAAGTCTAATAGGTTTCCTTAAGATTCCACGAATGTTAAAGTCTAAATGATATACAACTGCTAGTTGATTAAAATCTACACTTTTTGATGGATAGATTAAAGTATTGTCAACAACCTCAAACTTTGTGCTTGGCCAATCTGGAAAATTATCAATGTCAATTATTGATCCTTCTCTTGCTGTTCTTGTTGTAAAATCTCCTCTTGGAGCATTTGCTCCCAACTCTACGTACTGGAAGGTAACAAAACTTCTGATTGAAGCATCTTCTGTGTCGTATTCGTAATATTTTTCTGTCCTGCCTATCATTTGCTGATAGTTTTCCCAGCCAGTAAATAAGTAGTTATCTAATTGACTATAGGTTCTTTGAACAGGATATTCATAATCGTCTTTTAGTTGTTGATAGGTAAATGCACTTGTTGATGCCTGCTCTAATAATTCTGATGGTCTTGGATACCCAATGTTAAACTGCAAAAAGTCTAAGTCGTAATAAGTCTCTCCTCTATCATTTTCAACAAACTGTGCAAAATAAGAAAGTGGTAAATAGTCTTCCCAGTACCCAGAAACTCCGATATCTAAGAAATATGTATCATAAGCCTCAGTTGGTAAAAGAGTATAACTTGCTGTAAAATCTATTAAATTTTGACCAGATGTTACAGCCGCAAAACCATTACTAAAATAGCCATCTGCTTCGTCGGCATTTAAAGCAGTGCAAAAACCAAAAGAATACAAATTGCCTTCAAAGGTATTTGCTGCGGTATTATCTCCTGCCACATACAACTCTAGTCCATTACGATTACCAAAGAACGAAGCAACGTTTCCACCAAACCTAGCAACCAAATCTGGAATATTAATACCAACTGCAAATATTTGATCTACCGATATTGTATTATATGTATAAAGAGAAGTACTTGCTCCATTATGATTTAGACTGTATATTAATTGATTATCATCTTGAACTACCTGGAAATAATTACCATTAGTCTTGTTGTAAATCTTAAAAAGTGTTTGATTAATTGAGGTTACATCGTCGTGGCTAAATACTCCGTAAACTGCCTTGACTTCTTCATTTAAAACGTTAAAGTTAGGAAAGTTGTAATATGCATGAACAGAGTTCCAACTTGTCGTTGGTCTAAATGTTATAAATTTATTGCTTCCAGCCTGGATGTTTTGATTATCATCATATAAATCTTGTAAGACTTCTTCATCAATAAAAATGTTTGGAAGTTGATAGTTTGGGGTGCTAATATAGGTATCAGATGTAATTAGATTATCAAAAGATCCTTGATTCCAGTTTGCGAAATCTGGATAAGTATAGTTTGCTGTATAGTCTGCAAAAGGATAGTCAATAAAAGCAGATGTTCCACCGTATGCAGAATTAATTCCTTCTGGAGAAAGAACTCCCTGCCCATAAACCCATCTGCGCTTTGCAACTGGCAGCGGTACCTGATAAGAATATATTGCAACACAATCAATCTCTATTGGAGTAACATCTTCATATGCATAAAAGCCAAGCCAGTCTTGTTCTTCATCTGAGTTATTTAGTATATCTGGCAAGATCATAGTATCGGTTGATATATTTATGGTTATTACTTCTTCTCCGTTTATCAATACCGTTGCATTGTTACGAATAATACGGATATGAACTAACATTGGCCTATACCACTCGCCAACGAAATGAGATCCAAACTGATTTCCAATAACTAAAGTTAAGAATCCGCTTTCTACATAAAGACCATCTGAAGAAGCAATTGGACCAAATATTCTTTTAGGAGTTGTTGTACTAGAATTTATTCTTGCCCAAAACTCTACAGTGTATTCCTTGTGTCTTCCTGCTTCGTTTAAAAAACCTTTTCCTGGAAAAACCAGAGATGGTTCACTGGTTGCGCTGGGAGTTAAAACTGTTACACCAGAGGCACCAAACACCATAGGAATGCTAGAATTTTTTGCAACTAAAGCACTATCATTAACTAAATAATATCCATGTTCAGAACCTAGTCCGTAGGCCTCAGCCTCAACTCCTTCTGTTGTCGCTATAGCAATATTTGCTGATGTTATTGATGCAGCAGAAATACCAAGGGACTGAGTATTAAAATTTTCTGACCATTGACCCAAAGTTATTCCATTTACATAAAAGGACGTAGTAGATGTTGATGCTCCGCCATTAAATGTTGCCTTTATAACTGCCCTCATTGTAGTGTTCTCATTAGGAGTTTCAAAAGTACCAGAAACAAAACCCCAAGAGTTATTAAGATTTGTTTCAAAAGTATTTAAGTTTCTAACGTTTTGAGCAGTTGTAGTATCTGTGTACTCGTATCCTATCTCAACAGATTCTAAAACGGCAGTAGAGTCAAAGAAATATCCACCAACAGAAAATGTTGCATAGTCAGAATTTAAATCTGAAAAGTTGGTTAGATCATCACTTACACATGTTACTTCAAAACTAGTATTTGCTGGAATAACTAAAGATAGTCTGTTAACAGCGCTATCTGTAAAGGGCTCTGTTTTGGGAGCACTTGTTGATGCTACTGCCGTAACATTTGTTCTAGTCCAACTAGTAAAACTTCTTTGAGCCTCTGTTATAAGACTGATGTAGTCAGCAGTGTCGTCTAATGCCCACAGGACCGTGGGGTGCTCTGAGAACACCTTTTCTGCATATAAATTTGACGGGTTGGACATATTTCTCCTAGACCTTAATTATATCAGTTCAGCGCTATATTATACAATTATCATTATTGCAGTATTTTTCTCCTATAGCATCAAGATTTTCTATGCCTTCATAAATTGCAGACCAGTCAATTTTAGCAATTTTACCAATATAGGCATCGTACTCATCTTCTGAAAGAGATGTGTAAGGCTGTTGAGGATATACTTCATTTCCCATTGGCAAGAATGAAACTGCTTTTAACTGACCCTCAAACATATGTAGTGCTGGAGCAATATCTTTCTTTTCTTTTTCTTTATCAAAAGATAAAGTTACAGAAACTCCATTATCAGACCAATATCTTTGGGTTAGTGCTGCTAGACTTATTTTTTCCCAAAGGGTAACATCTTTTTCACTTCTCTTGTGCTTTGTTGCTACTGGGAAGTATACAACTAAAGTATTACCAGAATATATATCATTTTCTATTTTATACCCTGCAGCCTTAAATAAATGAACCATTGGATCTAATGTACTAAATCTAATTGCACGTAAAAAATATTTTCCTCCTGGTGACCAATGAACGCCTGGGGTTGCACCAGATAAAATAGAAACAGATCCAGATGGCTTAACAGTTGTTACCCGAATTGACTCACGAACGCATAACCATTCGGAGTAACTTTTATCATAATTTTTAATTGTTTCATATCCAGTATGCATCCAATCACGAACTGTTGGAACCCCATGCTGATCAGTAAATGAAGCAATTCCAGTTAAGGAAGTTCCTATTCTGCGATTTCTTTGCATAACAGCATTTGTTGTTTGCCAATGTGTTGGAAGCAATGTTACTGTTTTTCCATATAGATAAGCAAACTTTAGTGTACGCAAAAAGTCTTCTTTAGATTCATGACGATTTAAATGAACCTCTACCAATGTGCACATTTCAGTGCTTTCAAGACACATTTCAGCACATGGATTCATGCCCATAACACGATAATCTTTGTTATCTGGAATATCATTTAGTCTTCCATATTTACGAATAACATCAAGCCAAATAAATCCTGGCTCCCCATTGTTATCAATTAAATCTACATACTCTTCATAGTTTGTTCCAACTGTTGCAGAAATGGAATTGTTTGACATATATGCCCACCCAGGATTTTCTGGATCATAAGAGTTTCTTTCTGGAAAAACCTCTGGATTTTTTAAATTAATAAAATCTTTATCGTTTGGCGCACCTAATGCCAATGTAGCAGAACGACGAACATTTCCTGCCACTACACAAGTTCCTATAAGATTTACAATATCAACTATTGCTCTTGAATCTAGAATTTCTCCAGTTCTATTACCAATAACTTTTTTAATTTGATTATGAAGTTTTATTAATGGTTCTGGTCCACTTGCAACTCCACCAAATCCCTTAATAGGTGCACCCAGTGGTCTAATCTTAGAATAATCAAATACTACCTTTGCCTGATTAGGCTTAAGGTATGAGTTAAGCAGTAGTCTTACAGACTCTACCCAACCCTCACGAGTATCTGGAATTTCATATGTGATTTCGTCAGCGGTATTTGCATAAATCTCAAACCCTTTATCCTGACCCAAAGTATCAAACCCTACACCTACACCCAACATCAAGGCATCCATTACCCAAGCAAATAAAGCACCTGGATCATTACGATCAATGTCTCTTGTTGATACCATCGCACAATTCTGCAGGGCAGCAGAATTTCTACGCTCCATAGTCATAGGAGTACCAAATGCCCATAGACCACGCCCAGGAGGGGTCCATTTAAGGCTAAACATGCGATCATAGGCCTCTTGAGCAGACTTCTGTGCTTTGTTATCATTCCACGGCAAACGGTTCTCTTTGGCATGGTTTTTCTGTACTGAGTACATTCCTTCAATTACCCGCTTGCAAACCTCATACCAGCGTTCTTTACGCCCATCTTCCTTGACTCTAGAATAAGTACGGATGAATGTGATTTCGCCTAATGAGTTATTTCCTGCATCGGCAAAACCAAAAGGAGGTTCGGTTTCCTTATATTTATTTACAAATTCATCCAATAGACGAAAAGAAAATACATCTGACATTTGTTTTAATACCTTTCCACAAGAAAATAATATGAGAACTTTACAAATCGTAAAGTAGTGTCTAGTATACCACAAAGTTTATATAAAGAAAAGTTATAATTTACAGTGTTTTTACAAACAGTTAGTCTTAGGTAAAGGTTAAGTACTTTTAGTTTTATAAAGTACTAGGAAACAACTCCACCAAGTTTTAACTGTCCCCATGTTAAAGCAGGGAAGTTTCCATTGGTAATAACAGTACCAGTTACGTTTGGTAGTGTAATTGTGCGATCTGCTGTAGGATCTGTAATTGTTAAGGTTGTTTCAAAATCATTGGCGGTACCTTCAAAAACAAATGAATTAACTACATTAACAGTAGTAGAGTCAATAGTTGTTGTAGTGCCTTGAACTGTTAAATTACCAGATACCGTGACATTTCCGCTGCCATCAGCCAAAAGAATAGTACCAGTAGAATCTGGAATTGTAATGGTACGGTCAGCAGTTGGGTTTGTTACCTGTAAAGTTGTTTCATGATCGTCCGCTGAAGATCCTTCAAATACCACGGCGGTAGTGGTCAAAACATTTAAACTAGCATCAAGTTCTGCTACACCATTAGCAGAACCCTTATCTGCTAACTCAATATAATCACCAAGGCTAGTATCTAAACTAGCATCTGTAAGTAAATAATCTAGGTTGCTCCATGAGGTAGTTCCAGTACCAATTTTAAGTTGATTGTTTGTTGTATTAAAACCAAATTCCCCTACATCAAGAACTGGATTAGACGTGTTCCACTGTGCATTAGTTCCTCTACGCACTTGAATTCTGGTTGCCATTATCTATTCTCCTCAACTAAACTTATTATATCAGAATTGTTCATTTGGACTTCCACCATCAGCAGTTGGAAGAGCATCATATGTTGAAGTAGGAGTTCCACCATCTAGTTTTGCAAATAATGTTGGATATATTACACCATTACCATCATATTCTCTTTGAGCATCTAAATATGATGCAAGTGGATTCCACTCGCTATTATAATAATAATAAATACGCTCTGTTACTGTGTATAAAAATAAATCACCATTTGTTGGTGATTCTGGAAAAGAACTTCCTACAGTTAATCCGCCACCAGTAAAAGCGGTGGTCTGAACTGAATTGTCTGGGAAAGTAACCCCAGTGGCAACCTTAAGTCCTGCCTTAACGACAAAATCTTTATTCGTTGTTGCCACTGAAGTTCACTTATCCCTTCGTGGTCACATTACGCTTCGATAAGCGTCTTGTGTACCTTTACTGCTGTACCCTCGGCTGCTGCTGTAACTAGCAAACGAACGTTGCCTCCGTTATAATCAGCGTCGGTAGTTCCAAGAGATTGGTTGCTAATAACATCAGCATACTCTGTAATATAAACGTTGTTATTTCCATCAACATTTACAAGAACCTCAAGAGTTTGAATATCATTGTTTTTTTTCATTTGAACAAGATACTTAGCGCTTCTGTATGTTGTTGCAGACCATGAATCTACTGCAGAAGCAGATGTTCCAGCAGTTGCAACTGCAGATCCAATAAGGGCTTCTGCAAGAGTTACAGAACCTGCTGTAACTGATCCAGATCCTACTGATAGGGCTGCGAATGTTGGGCTTGCTGTATCTGCAATGTTCTGTGGCAGAGACAGAGTTACAGCACCAGTTGAAGCAGAAACAATAACCTGTGAGGTAGTTCCTGTTAAACCTGTAACACCTACGTTTGTAATTGTTAAAGTGTCTGATCCTGCGTTAACTGTAGCAGTTATACCAGTGCCTGCACTAAATGTAAAAGTATCTGAAGATGAATCTGGCTCTGCGTTATTTGAACCATCTGTGAATATTGCGAAGGTATTAAATGTTGCATCTCCAACCAAAGCAATTGCCTTAGAAGTAGTTGAATCATTTACTGTCCACTTATCTGTTGATTCATCCCAGAACAGAGACGCATTTGTAGAAGTACCACGCTCAACTTCAATACCAGCGTTAGTTGATGGGGTACTTGTTACGTTACCATTTAGAAGAATAATATTATCTTCAATAGCAAGCGTTTCTGTATTTAGAGTTGTGGTTGTACCGTTAACTGTTAGGTTACCAGTAACTGTAAGATTTTCACCAATTGTTACGTTATCTGGAAGACTAATTGTAATTGAGCCTGTTGCGGCAGAAACTTGAATTTCATTTGCTGTTCCTGTAACTGTATGAACACCAAGATTATTAACTGTGAGAGTGTCTGTATCTGCATCTGTTGTTAGAGATACACCAGTTCCAGCAGCAAATGTTAGTGTGTCGGCATTAGTGTCTGCATCAATATTTGATTGACCAGCAACTGCAATTGTTTTGAATATATTTTGTGAAGAACCTTTGTCATCGTTTGCTAGAACAATTGTTGAACCTTCTCCAATTGATCCAGTGATTGAAAGTCCTGAGCCAGATGTAACAGATTCTACGTAGTTACCTGTTGTATCTGTGCCTAGTGCAACAGAGTCTACTGCAATAGATGCGGTAAGAGTTGCATTTGCAAGATCTGTAATTGTTACAGAACCTGAAAGATCTCCACCAAGTGTGATTGTAAAATCTGCAACATCAAAATCTAGTGTTTTGTCTGCGTCTTGGTAAGTTACTGAAATACCAGACTCGGTGTTGCTTGAAACCATTGCTCCAACGGTATCTGCAACATACTCTGCTAGAAATGAGGTTGATGCCTCAGTAAGTACGTTTTGGCCATTGACGGTTGCTGTGCTTCCCTCAACGACGAGCCCATTCTTAATTCTGAAGTCTTTATTGACTGTCGCCATTGTTTTCTCCTTATGGGGTTTAGGCCTTCAAACCTGTACGGTAATACCGTATGGTCATCGGACTTAAGACGGGGTTAACCGTCATGGTAATTGTACCAGAATTTAGTGATGCAGAAATTGTTCCTACATCGCTGTTGGTGTTTTTAACTGAACCATATTCAGTTATATTTTGATCGGTACCATCAAAAACTATGTTAATTTCAGTGCTTCTATAGGAACTAGAAGCAGCATTGGATAATTGAATTAAATACTTTACAGTTCTCCATGTTGAGGTCTCTATAGTGTCAAATACTGTTGGTGATTCTATGCCGTTAATTGTTACGGAGTTATTTCCATCCCCGCCTAAAGAATCGGCACGGTATGAAGTAGTATCAATAAGATCTACAAAGTCTGCTCCAGTAGGAATGTCTCCAGTTTCAAACTTACCTTTTAGAGTATTTATAGGAACAATTGCCATAATAATTGATTATATCATAAAATGATAAAACTACTACCAATGACTGCTACGCCAATACCTTGTGACGGCGGAATAGAAACACCAATATTTTCAAACCTAACCCTAAAAGGATACACGCCCTTAATATCTGCTGTGTAAGAGCCTATAGTAGATGCTCTAGATTTAGAATAATTGACGGTATTTAAAAATACTCTTCTTGCCTGAATATCCTTAACTTTAGCAACAGGCATGATTAACTTTCGTAAGGGCCAGTTACATCTTCAATTACTGTAATTGTTCCTTTTGCTACCGTCCAAGTTCTGGTAGCGTCAGATAGTTGAATATCAAAAATATCATCGGTTTCTAGTAAGTCAGATTGGTTTGCAGTTAAGGCTACTGTAAACTCTCCATCTTCATCATCTGCGGTTATGCCAGGAGTTAAGGCTACAATAACGGTATCGCTAGTTGATCCTTCTCTTACAATGTCCATTGCAATATCCCACTCTGTAATATCTAGTGGATCACGATCTTCATCTGTTACATAAACTCTAAATGCTGTTGTATCTCCACGAACAACTGTCCAAGATATTTCTGGTGGTGTTGCACCAACTGAAAATGATTCGGATCCAGATCCTCTATAGTTTGCCATTATGATAATCCTGCTTTCATTGATCCCCAAGTTCCATTACCTTTAGTTGCTCCTACGATAATTATACCTGTTGATGCATTTGATTTTGCTACCACGCCAATTACGCCACCACCGCTTGTTGGTTGCGTTGTTGTAAGTCCTCCACCTGATGCAACATAAAGTCTAGCACCTACAGAAAATGAGGCGGTATTTACATCACTAAAAACTCCACTTATTAAAACAACACCATCACTACCATTTGTAATTGCTGCCTGTGTTAATCCAATTACAGGAAATGTTGAAAGCGTGTTGGCATCGGATTTTGAGATACGTGGTTTGCTTGTTCCAAATCCAGAAATATAAACTGGTGTGGCTTTTGCAATTGTTGAGCCAGTATTATTAACAACCTCTAGCGTGTGATACGGAAGCCCAAGGCTAGGCAGAATAGAATCAATTGCTTCTGCCAAGTCTTGTATATCTTCATGTACATTGACAGGATCAGATGCAATGGGATAGGGTAGGTCGTAAGTTGCTGTTTCGCCAGATGCCATAGTTCCTCCATTATACCATTTCTCGTGGTTTTTTCCTAAGATTGCAGATGGCATGTGCTGGTTTTGTGTTTTCTATACTATCTGGTCCACCTAAAGATAATTCAATAACATGTTCTATATGAAGGCCCATTTCCCATCCAGGCTCTCCGATAGCCCTTGGTGCTAAAAGATCTACGGGGATACCACATATATGACAACTTGTTCCATATTTTGCTAAAACCTGCTCTTCTGTATATGGTTTATGCAAAGCATTAAACTTTCTTGCTCTGCGAATTCTGCTATGTTTCCTGCCTATTTCTGGATTTGCTTTACGATATGCTCTATTTTTAGCCCTTACCTTTTCTAAGTTATTATTTTTATAGTTTCTTTCTATTTCTCTAACCTTTTCTAAATTTTGCTTACGATACAGTTTATTTTTTTCTTTTATAATATCTTTGTTTTTTATATTATACTGTTCATCATAATGTTTTTTGCAGTACCCTTTTCCAAAATGTTTTTGTAAACATCCATCGCTAGAGCAATGATCGTACACACCATGAATAACTTTTACAGTATTTGGATTTCCATATTTTTTAAATCTTGCATGATGTTTTCTGCAATATCCTAAAGAAAAAAAACTATTGTTACAGTCAGAAACTGAACATTTTCCGTTATGATACTTATGTATTAATATTGTGTGTGGATTTTTATGATTTCTTACTCTGGTATAGTGTTTTGTGCAATACCCCTTTGCAAGATACTTATGTGTGCATCCATCTATAATACAGGCTTTCATACATTTAATATACCATATTGATTTGCATAGCATCTAGTCATTATGTTATACTAGGTGTATGCACCGTATGGTGCATTTTTACATTGGAGGTAAAACTTGGTACGTAGTAGATTACTATCAGGGGGAGTAGCAATAACTTTTGGCTTGACCATGCTTTTGGGTGCCATGCCACAGGCTAATGCTATAAAAACTTTACTAGAACAAGACCAGCCTAATGCTGTTGCCGCCCCAAAGGCGGTTTTTTTGGTTTCTAAGCCTAGTAAAGATAAAATACTTGAAAAGTACGAGAACGCAACCAGTCTAACTGACCTACAACTTGTTGAGTTGTTAAAAGCCGTCGGATTTTCTGGCAAAGGTCTTAGAACTGCCTATGCAGTGGCTAAGGCTGAAAGCAATGGCAGACCTTATGCATTTAATGGAAATATCAAGACTTTAGATCAAAGTTATGGTGTCTTCCAAATTAATATGCTAAGTATGCTAGGAGAAGATCGCCGTGAGCGATTTGATCTAGAGCATAATGCTGATCTTTTCAATCCCGTCATAAATGCACAAATTGCATATCGCA